>Ga0209830_10000153_pt1 | contig 78800 bp, 58 predicted proteins | sample ArcticOcean_MG_C_12_FD_187439 | JGI IMG/M metagenome (GOLD analysis project Ga0209830, IMG submission 187439) | Marine microbial communities from western Arctic Ocean - ArcticOcean_MG_CB8_130 (SPAdes) (version 2) | ecosystem: Environmental > Aquatic > Marine > Oceanic | place: Arctic Ocean...
AAAAAAAAAAAAACAAAAGATAAAAATCTCACTCTAGAAGAAAGTTATCGTATAAAAGATAAACGTTTAGACGAAACACAAACATTAAATGTATGGGACGTTGAATGGGTAAAAAAAAATCAAGATAATAAAAAATTAAAAAAGTTATGGGACGAATTACGAATTCTTTTTCCTTAATTAAATAGTATAGTTATATTTATTGATTACATAATATAATCAAAAAATATATAAAGTAAACAGTATGTATGATTTACATTTTGGATTCCTTTAAAAACGCAAGCAATTCATCGGTTGATCGAGCTTCTACATTTTGTACGTCTCCATTACTGTCCATGGTTGGCTTTCCTTGGTTATCAAGAAGTAATATTGTAGGAAATCCTCCTATATTATATTTTTTACAAAAATCAGTTCCTTCTTTTGTTCCTTGTTCTAGTTCGTTCATTTGTATTTCTGTTTTATTTTGTTTTTTAGCTTTAAACCAAGGTCCTTTATTATCGGATACATCTATAGAACTATGCATAAGTTTTTTACAATGACCGCACTTATCCCAATGTACTAATAATAAAGTTTTATTATTTGAACCACCATGTAAAGGACGAGCGGCACTGGGTACATCTTCAGAAACAAATTTTTCTGTTAACAAAAATGGACGACACATTTTGCCCATAAATTTATACAAAATAATCACTATCATAACAGCTATTATTATTACAAATAATTTATCCTGAACCTTTGCTTTATTAAATTTTTTCAGTAATTTATTTATGTTTTTTACAAGTCGCTTGGATACCTTTTCTATATTCTTAAACATTTTATATATATATATACAAGAAAAAAAATTTGTATGTAAAAATAATTATATAAATAAATTATTTATATCAACTATTTATGTATATGATAATATTTGACATTACATTATAAAATTTGAAGGTTTAACTTTAGATTTTATAGTAGGTGTCATAAAACTGGTAGGATAACCATTATCATTATTATTTTTTTTTATAAAAGAAGAAAATTCTTCAACGGTATCATGCGCAGTAAATAATGTATTTTTATTTACGTGTTTTAAAGCGTGTGTATTATATTGTTCTCCTTCAATGACATCATTATCAGGACGAATCGATGTTGAATATAACTTATCTTCTATAACATTATACTGTTTTAAATCAGACACAGGAGACGTTAAGAGTGTCTTTTTAATTGTGCTGGGCGTCGTTGTGACAGCGGTTGTGCCGACAGCGTTTGTGTTGACAGCGTTTGTGCCGACAGCGGTTGTGCCGCCAGTGGTTGTGCCGCCTGTGGTTGTGCCGACAGCGGCTGTGCCGCCAGTGGTTGTGCCGCCAGTGGTTGTGCCGCCTGTGGTTGTGCCGCCTGTGGTTGTGCCGACAGCGGCTGTGCCGCCAGTGGTTGTGCCGCCAGTGGTTGTGCCGCCAGTGGTTGTGCCGCCTGTGGTTGTGCCGCCAGTGGTTGTGCCGCCAGTGGTTGTGCCGCCTGTGGTTGTGCCGCCAGTGGTTGTGCCGCCTGTGGTTGTGCCGCCAGTGGTTGTGCCGCCCAGATGCTCTGTTACATTTTGTTTATTTTTGTTTAATAACCTATATAGGTATATACCTACAATTATAATTAAAATAATATATATAGTATTTGTTTTCATAATGTATTGAATCTATATATAATATATATATAAAAAAAATTAGATAAAGGGTGTAAAAATATGTTTACAATAAATCTTTAATATTTTCTGGCAAAGGAAGAATTTCTGTTTGATAAAAATCTTGAATATCCTTTAGATTTTCGTATTCTCGTTCGGTTACAAAATTAATAGCAATACCTTTACGTCCAAATCGACCACTTCTGCCAATTCTATGGATATATATTTCACGATATCGAGGTATATCATAATTAATAACAATAGATACTGATTGTACATCTATACCTCTGGCTATAATATCAGTGGTAATTAAGATACGACTTTTACCATTACGAAAATCATCCATAATTTCATTACGTTCTTGCTGTGTTAAATCTCCATGAATACAATCCACAGTATAATCATTCTCTTCCAACTGAACTTTTAAAAAGTCCGCCTTACGTTTAGAATTTACAAATATAATAGATTGTGAAATCGATAATTTTTCATATAAATCATATAAAGTTGCCACCTTCCAATTTTCTTGTTCTACACCCAAATAATATTGCTTAATACCTTCTAATGTTAAATTTTCCTTATCAATTAAAATACGTATTGGATCACTCATGAATTTTGTTGTTAAATCCAATGCCATGTCGGGCATAGTCGCACTAAACAAACATATTTGACTTTCTTTAGGAATAAACTGAAATATTTCATAAATTTGCTCTTTAAACCCACGAGACAACATTTCGTCTGCTTCATCTAATACAAATGTTTTAATTTTATCGGTTACAATAGCATAACGCTTTAACATATCAAATACTCTACCAGGTGTTCCTACTATATATTGTAATCCTTCATCTAATAATCTAAAATTGTCTTTTAAGTTAGTACCTCCCATAATTAAACCTCCTTTTACACCATAGTATTCATTAATACTTTCAAACACCTTAAATATTTGCATAGCTAATTCTCTGTTAGGGGCCAATACAATTATTTGTGGTTTCATAACTTTAATATCAACGCGTTCTAAACATCCAATTGTAAATGTTGCTGTTTTCCCTGTTCCCGATTGAGATTGTGCGATCATATCTTTTCCTTCAATTAGCGGTTTAATTGCTCTCTGCTGTATACTTGAAGGAACTTCAAATCCATAACTATATATACCTCTTAATATATCCTCCTTCAAATCCATATCATCAAACGTTTCATATACGTGTAAGTCTGCCATTATTAATGTATATCTGTTTTATTCTTTAAATGTTTATATACAAAATGTATATACAGTTCGTTTTAATGTATCTATTTTTATTATTTATTTAATTATAATAATATAATTATAATAATATAATTATATAATTATATATATATACAGTAATAATCAAAATTTTACAATGGCACAATTAACGAATAATGTACCGTTATCCCCTATTATACTAAGTAAATCATACGCAGAAGAAAAAAAATTAAATGTACAAGCTACTATAAATAAAAATATATTTTCTATTTATCAAATTGTAAGTGGAACACCTCATTCTAATTATTGTAGTGGTATACTAAATTATTTAAATAACAATGAATCAAATAATGATTATTATAAATGCAATAATTGTATATTATCTGCCGACGATAAAGAAACTAAATATATAGTTATAGAATTTGTAAATCCTTCTAGTATAATTACCGTAGATGATGTTCCATATACTGTAAGAAAAATTACCTTTCATACGCCTGCTTATCATATTGTTAAAAATGATTCTAAATATGATCCAGAGTCATACCCTTCTTTAAATGAACCAGATGTAAACAGAGAAATAGACAGTATAAATGATATACCAGGTAAAATAAAAAATTGTTTAGAAATAGAGATATTATGTGATAATTTAATTCAAAAATTAAGCATATCTATATTGTGTAATACATCGAAAAAAAAAGATGATTGGACTAATGATACTATAGATTCATTCACAGATGAAGATGGTGTTGAAAAACCTTTTTTTGGTTTAATTTATAAATATATTAAAAATACTTCTGATTCTCAATTATCAGCAGGAGGATATAAAGATAAGTCGTATACTTTAAATATTACAGATTTATTACCTACAAACAAGCAATTTTTTAAATATAACGGGACGGCCTTCGAAACAAATCCAAAAGATAATAGTTTCACTAAAGTAACACGAATGGTATTTAATGAATCCATAACTATACCTAAATTATTTTTTCAAAAAATAAAAGATTTAACTTCTATAAGTAATTATTCCTGTTCAACTAACAGTTATACCAGACAAGTAAATCAATTTATAGAATATCAAACGGATGTTCACAAGGTTATTTTTTCTGATACAAATATTGATTTTGTTTCAAAGGGTCGTGTGACAAAAACAGAAAAAAAACTCGATATGGCGGTAGTAGCTGTAGTATTGTTTGTTTGCCTTCTTTTTATACTTATTATAGTTTCTTGGATGTGGTCTCAAGGATTATTACAACATATTCTTAGAGAAATTTTTAAGGATAGTCCTTTAATACTAAGCATTGTAAATGCATTATAAGTACATTATAATCGTAACAAAAAAAAATATTTTAATTATTTTAATTATTTTAATTATTTTAATTATTTTAATTATTTTTTTATTTTCTAATTATACATTACATGATAAATAAAATTAATACAAAAGACTTTTATAAATTTATTACACAGCATTATCCCTCCTTTGTATATACTTTTTTTAAACAAAAAAATACTTTACAAACTGTTATTGATATTTTTAATTCACAACAAATACTAGAACAAATGTTAAATACTCCCACTAAAAATATACCTTTATTATCTAATTATAATAAACATACACATATTCATAAAGATAATTATTTACTAATACCCATAAATATTGATACGTATAAATAAAATAATTAAACATTAACCAAATATTACGCAAACATATCAGGATGATCCTTATATATCTGATACAATTGGTTTTTCAGTAATTGATTTTCTTTTGTTTTTTTTTCATTTTCTTTTTTCAATGAAAGAATAGTATTGTTAAGTTGATTAATTAAAATAATTTGTTTATCTATTTTACTTTTAAAAAACATAGTAATAAATATAGGGTCATCCTCTTCTTTATTGGCATCTTCTTTCCAGTGATATTTTTGAACGGAAAAAATTATATGATTGCGACCTTTTATCATAACGTAATCGTTATGTTTTTTATATAAACGGCCCCCAATACATAATCGAGGTTTACCCTTTGTATACGTTACATATTTAATAAAGGTTCCTAATGGTATAGAATCTATATTATCTATTCTAGTATAATTTTCTAACGATTTTTTTATTTTAGCGTGTGATTGTAACGTATCTGTATAGGTTATCGCTGGTCTAACATATTTTTGTTTAGGTGTATTCATTGTATAGTATATAGATATATAATTGCTATATTATACACTGATACACTTTTTATATATTTATATATTTATATATTTATTTAAATATTATATAACTATATTATATATATATATATATTCTTCCTTATGGTACAAAAAAAAATTCTTACAATTGGTAAAAGGGACACTATTGCTTATCCTACAATATATATATTTGGAATAAACACATTTCTACTAATATGTTTATTTTTTATTAAATATAATATACCGTATATGTTATATCTTATATTTGCTAGCATATTATTATATATTAATTTTACACCTTTTCATGAAGCATCGCATAAATTAATAGCATCTAAACCATACGCTTATTTAAATGAAATTATTGGTATAATAAGTTCTACTATTTATGGAACAAGTTTTGCAGGATGGAAATATCTTCATACTTTACATCATAGACATACTAATCACGATATAGATCCAGATAACTTTTATAATAGTTTAGGTGAAGTTCTTATCAAAGGACCTTTTTTAGATGTCATATATTTTTATAATTATATGAAACATATTCATACGCGGCCTACAATGGAAGTTATAGACTCTTTATTTACGTATATGTGTATTTTTTCTTTTTATGGATGGTTACTATATAATCATTATGGAATATCTTTATTTTATTATTATATATTTCCAATGCGTTTTGCTATGTTATATGCTTCATTAGTATTAGATTATAATACTCATCATAAATGCCCTCAAAAAAAGGATAATCAAATACAATCTACTAATAAAATAAGTGGTTTTTTCGAAAAGGATGATTCGCCTTTATTGTTATCGTTATTTACCCAAAATCAAAATTATCACAATATTCATCATTTATATCCGTATATTCCTTTTTATAAATATCAAGATGTATGGAATGACAAAGATATTCGTGAACATCTTATACAAGAAGGCACGAATGAAATAAATATATCAGATAATATAGAAAGTGATATTAGTGAAATAAAAGAAAATATCAAAGATATTACAGAACATATACATGAACATATACAAGAAAATATTCAGGATATAGCAGAAAATATACAAGAAAATATTCATGATATATCAGAAAATATTCATGATATATCAGAAAATATCCAAGAAAATATTCAAGAAAAATTTATTTATTACCAACAACAATATACAAGATAAAACATCTTATTTATACTGTTTATATTATTTATATACTATAACTAAGCATCAAACATATCAACGGCAGATGCTACTTGTTGAGCATTTACAGGTGTCGCTGATGTAGCAGATGGGGATGAAGATGATACTGTCGCTTGAAAGCCTACATATTGGGCACTTAATGGAGGATCACTCAACGAATGTGGGGAGGGGGGTATAGATACACGTCGCTTTTTTCTAAAATCCGTATCGTCGCTGAATGACACTCTTTCTTTCTTTTTAAGCAGGGATTTCAGTTCCGGGGCCAATGGTGTCCTAACTGGCCGAACTATAAATGGTTTGTGTTTCATTTTTGTATGTATATAGTATTCTAATTGTTCTTTTATTGTTTCTACAAAGCGTTGTTCACTTTCGACTGATGTGCGTTCAGTTATGTTTTCGTTAAAATTAATTGTATTTGATTTATATAAGGTCATATTAGGTAAATACATTGATACTGTATCATGAACTTTTTTTAATTTTTTAGCAGTATTATTATCAATAATAATACCTTTTGCTTGTTCATCTACAACAAATGTAACAACATTAAATTCTGTTTGTATACGCCGAAAGAGTATATCTAATAAAGATAACGAAATATTCGATGGTATTGTATCCGTTTCATTTTTATTATTTACACTATTTACACTTGGTATTTCCTCAAAAGTTTTTTTATTTTGAATGAATGCTGGGACATTCATAATTATATTTAATTCCTTCATACATTTATCATGAACATCCAGTTGAGGGTTATTTACACCTAATCGCATATAGTTATCTTTAATTATTAGCAAATTAAATATATGGTGTTCTAAAGTATATTTCCAAACATCAGGATTATTTTGTAAATGGTCTATATTTTTTTGTTTTAAAGACTGTATAAAATATATAATTAAAAAAAAACAGGTAAAAATATTTTTTTTTAAATTGTTTAAATAATCACCATCAGAATCCATTATTCCTATTATAAATCGTTTCATATCTTCTATTAGTGTAGTATCTAGTAATGATTCATAATTGTCTTTAGGATTAAAGGAGTTATTATTTTTTGTAAATAAGGTCATCATAAAATAATACAATTGATGAAGATAATATATTTTAGTATTTTCATAGATATCAAGTAAATGTTCTTGTCTATAATTTAATAAAGTTGTTATTTTTTTTTTGTAGGAACCTCGTAAATTTATATTAGTATTTTTATTTTTTATAATATCTACAATTGATTGTAATGATTTTTCTTCATCTTTTTTTACTTTATAATTAATAATAATTTCTAATATAAATAATTGTTTATCAAAATAAAGTTTTGATAATAAGTTGTCTTTTAATACTTGAAGATGAGGAATAGTGTATAGTTTTAATTCTTCTATAATAGACAATAAGAAATGTTCAAAGGTAAACATTCTATAAATTATATATTGACTAAATCCATCCAGTTTAAATAATTGTATTATATTTTTTTTTTCCAGCGTAAAAAAATATTGTAATTTTTTAATAGTATCAATAACAGGATTTTTAATAAAGTCTAAAGCAGCATTTTTAACAGTAGTGTTTGCTATATTTAACACAATACAAGGGTGTAGTAAATAAATAATGTTCGATTCCATACGAATAATATCTAGTATAGATTCCTGGCCGTTTATTAAAGCAATATTAGCCATTGTTTTAGTTGAAAATACTGTCTTTTGTATTTTATTTTGCGATACATTATCGGTATATGAACCACCCATCATAGTATTAGTATTGTTGTTATTTTTTTGATATTTTTGATATTTTTTATAATTTCTAATTATAGTTTGTCCTTTTTTAGATAAAATATGATATTTTTTTCCTGTAAGTGGACATCTAATTTTAATTTTTTTTGGCATATAATTATTATATAATATTACTTACATAATAATTTTATATATTAATAATTATTAATTTATTTATATGATAAATCATATTTATATATAGGTCGCAGAGCATTCGTATATTCACTGTATGAAAGTAATGTTTTTCTGTTCAGGAAAAAATCTTTATAGTACTCTAATAAAAAATTACTCGAATGATGTAATTTAAGTCTTGCACGTAATTTATCAAACACTGGTTTAAATAAATTATCTTCCTTTGTCGTTGCGTATGTCACCTCTGATGGTAACAATTCAAAACCTGTATCAGTTGATGTTATATCATAGACTACATCTGGAACTGAACCTGTTGCTACTGGTGTTGGTGTAGATGTAGGTGTAGGTGTAGGTGTTGGTGTAGGTGTTGGTGTTGGTGTTGGTGTTGGTGTTGGTGTTGACTCTCCTGGTGCGGGTATTGACTCTCCTGGTGCTGGTGTTGACTCTCCTGGTGCTGGTGTAGGCGTTGATGCTCCTGGTGCTGCGGATGGTTTGGGAACCTGTATTATTTCTTCTAATTCCTTTACAGGAGGAACTTGTGGTAAAGAATAAAATCTATTCATGTCCGTTTCTAGGTCTTCTACACGAATAGATGATGGTTGGGGCGTGATGATATAATTTTTAGATGGAACTCCTCTTTGACCGGAATTATGTTTAATTAATCGTACACCTTTACTTACATATTTGTGTCGTAATAATTGTAATCCATATTCCAATGCCCGCTTATGTTGCTCAGGACTAAACTCTTTACCTTCACAACGATGTCTTGATTCACCTGATTTTATTGTTCCTATACATTTGGCTGCCATGCCTCCGGAACCATCGATTCTTCTTGTTACGGATAGCTCGGGACAGTCTTTTGTATGTTGATAAATTAAAAATACAGCTGGATTCATATTAGTTACATTATCAAAATTATTACCATAAAAATTCCACGGATTAACAGAAGCATTATATACACAGTTAGATTTATCAAATGGTCGTAGCCAACACGCTTTTTTTAAACTTTCTGATACTAATGTATTAGGAATAATAAAACTAATTTTTAATGTATCTTCATGTCCCTTTATTTGTGTTTTAAAAAAAGATTGAATAGATTTTTTTATTTTATCGGTTTTAATTAATTTACTTAAGCGAATGTATATGGGTGTTGTTACTATTTGAGGTTCTACAAAAGCACTAATTTCCTTTTCTAGTTCCGATTTAAGTTCACTATCTAGATCATCTACACATTCTGTTTTTTTAGAAGCTATATATCCTATGTAATTAGATAATTTATCATAAATAATAGACTCTTCACGCATATCACCACCGTCTATTTTTACAAAATATTTAGGAAAATAATTGTACGGGTCAAATGTTTCAAGTAATTGTTTAGATGTAAATGTTTTTCCCGAAGCACTTGGACCGGCAATAGTAAGAACAATAGATTTGTCATCAAAAGAATAAGGTTCACTATGTTGTGATAGCGCTGTTCCGCCGGCGCGCTCTTCTCCAAAATACATAATCTGAATACGTTCTTGATCTTCATCCCAATTACCAGTTAACCGGTCATATGTATCTTTTAATTTATATTTTATTATACAAGATGTTCCATCAGTAGATATACACCCCTGTTGTATTAAATTAAATATATATCCTGTATGATTAAGTTCTCTACTTAAAGCGTTTTGTATAGCTTTACATCCAACTATATTGTCGGCACACGTATTCCAAGAAGAGTTGTCTTTAGGTTGTATGGTTTTTAATATAACCGGAACAAACCCGTCTTTTTTTAATAAGTTGTTTACAACTTTCTCTTGTGATTGTTTCCAATCATTAATTACCTTTTCAATATCCTCCTTTGAAAGTATGTTTATTAGTTGTGAAGGTTGTGGCTCTGGAGATATAGTTATTCTTTCAGGGAAGGCTGCCGGTGGAGGCGCATCATCAACCGACCTGCGATGCTCCTCCAGTCGCTCCTCGACAAGCGGTGTTAGTATTGAATCATGTATAGGTATTGCTGGTGGTGCTCCTGGTGGTGGTGATGGTTCTATTAATGGTAGTGCTGGTGGTGCTCCTGGTGGTGGTGATGGTCCTATTAATGGTAGTGGTGGTGATGGTCCTATTAATGGTAGTGGTGGTGATGGTTCTATTAATGGTAGTGGTGGCGATGGTCCTATTAATGGTATTGCTGCTGGTGCTCCTGGTGGTGGTGATGGTTCTATTAATGGTGGTGGTGGTGATGGTTCTATTAATGGTAGTGCTAGTGGTGCTCCTGGTGCTACTGGTGGTGGTGATGGTTCTATTAATGGTAGTGCTGGTGGTGGTGCGTCTGGCGATGGTGCGTCTGGTGATGGTGTGTCTGGTGATGGTGCGTCTGGTGTTAGTGGTGCTGCTTCTCGTGCTTCTCGTGCTCGTCGCCGTTGGTCTATTAATTCTCGTTCTCGTCCAAGAGCGCGGGCGAGCACTTCGCCCTCCAATCCCTCTCCGGTTACCTCTTCTCGAAACGTAATTAGCCCGGCTTTTCTTAATGTCATCATCATAGCAATACGATTCATTTTGTTTTCTAATGTGTCTTTTTTGGGACGGCGTGCCGGTTGTGGCTCTGCTGAAGGAATAGGATCGACCTCGGAAGCGGGCTGTAATATCGGCACGCGCTGGAGGGGAGGGAAAGAATGCGCCGCCGCGGACGGATTAATGGGCTCCCCCCATTCATCAACCTGTGGTTCATCAGTATCGTCATCCTCTTCGAACAATGTACTTAATTCTTCCTCTAAGGCCAATACGTCTTCTTCAGTAAGAATTCCTGTATCGTATTTACCCTCATTTTTTTTTTTTTCAGCGATCGTATACGATACAATCAACTTTTGAATACAAAACATTATCAATTTTATTTTATTGCGACAATTTTCTGAAAGAGATCCGAGCATCGCGGAGACAACATTTAAATGTTTTTCTAATAATGAAAGCCGTTCAACAGTAAATGTATACATCTGTTCATAAATATATAGTATTCCCTGATCGTTTATATTATGTAAATATTGATTATCACCATTATCTAATCTATATATCATTGTAGTAACTATATCAATCCCTAATTCATCAATATTCCGGTTTGTGTCGTCTTCACTGCTCCCCCAGTTACTTAATCTGACCCAATTACTTTCTAATTGTTCTAGCGAAATATCGTTAGGTAAACACGATGTATGTTGTTCTTCTATTGGTGGAGGATGAGTTTCTGAATCTTCTTGTGGGATTGGTCTTACTCGTGCTAATCGTGCTCTTTCTAACACTGTTGGTAATACTACTGGTGCGCCTGGTGGTGCGCCTGGTGGTGGTGGTGGTGGTGGTTTTGATAGTCCTTCCGCAACTTTTGCTATAGATACCGAAACGATTTCTATATCCGATATATTTTTTTGTGCCTGTGATTCTTTTATTTGTGTTACCGCGGCCCACAATCTATTTATATCCAATGCTGGGGGTTGTACTTGAGATTGTTTTTGTAAATCGGCTACTTTGGTTACTGCCACCGCTGGAACTATACTTTCCATTGACTCTACGTTACCTTCACCTCCACCTCTTAAGTTTTTAACTCTGGGATCATATACATCTATAAATATTTTACGTTTATTATTAGGTTGATAGTTTTGACTGTGTGTCGATGTAGCATCATTTACTTTTAAACGAGGGCGAATAATTGTATTTATTTTAGCAACAATTAAATTAAAAATAACTAATAAATGTTCGCCCTTAAATGAACTTACTATAAATCCAAATTCTTTTAATTTATCACGTATCTGTTCCAATAAATAGTATACATCTTTACGAAAATATTTTGCTTGTCGCGAAGTATCTGTTAATTGTTCTCGTCCAAACGTATCAAATTGAATAGGTAACGAATCTATCCGTGTATATCTGCTCAATTGGTCGTTTGTAAACGATTTAGTTTTAGTTGTATTATAATTATTATCCGAACGAACATCACGTGTATATATCATATATAATATACCTATAACTGAACTTGCTTTAATAAATTTTTTGCTATTTCTATTACGTCCATAAAATCTTTGTATTGGACCTATAAAAATATCTTTTATTTTTTGTTCTGTAAGAACATTGTCTCTTATTCTTTTTAATCTATAATTAATTTTTTGTGCTAATTGTTCTTGTTCATAACGAGGTAACTTAAAATAATTGTTTCTTCTTTTTAAGTGTTGTTCATGATGGGTTTGTTTTTGCTGTGTGGAAATCGATTGTATAACTGATTTATATCTATTGTAAACATTAAAGGGCATGGAAGATATATTTATTATTTCTAAATCAATACCAAGATGTATCCATTCATCTTTTGTTTTATAATCTCTTTTATTTAAACTATTAGCAATTATATTGTATAATTGTTCGTATTGGTCTTTAAACCACACTTGTTTATTTTTTGTTACACGTTTTTTTTTAATACTCATTATTTTTTCTTGCTGAGTGGTAATAAGTTGTAACATTTTAGTATATTTTTCTACGGATGTATTCCTTGAAGATATATCCGTAGAGGGTGTTGTAGTATTATCTGATGGTATAGTTGTATCGGCAGCAGATGTTTCAGTCATATCCGCAGATGTTGTAGTTGTATCGGCAGCAGATGTTTCAGTCATATCCGCAGATGCTGTAGTTGTATCGGTAGAGGAAGTATTATAAACATTGTATGGTATACTTTGAAGCATATTAGTAGAACTTTTAGTATTATTTATGATATAATGTAAATATGCCGTCCATTCTGAACATAAACGTAAAGCTTTTTCTATATCTTTTTTATCTGACTCTATATCTATACTATTTATAAATGGAATTATTTGTTGATACCTTTGTATAACTGGATCATCTGAAGGTTTTTTTATAATTGCGTATAATACTAACCCTCCTACAGCCATGATACCACCTACAGATCCAATAATAACTGGGACGGAACCACCTTCTTGATTATAATTATTGTATGAATTATATTTGTGTATAATAGATTTCCCCCTTTTACTTTTTGTTTTAACAAGTTTTCCATTTTCAGGATTAGTTATTAAATTATATTTCATATTATAATATAATTATTTTTTTTTTTTAATTAAATATATTTAATTAATATATATTAATATGTTATATTTATAATTATACAATGCCATCTTTACGTGATTTTCACATTTTATATATTAATTTAGATAATCGACCTGATAGAAAAAAATATATAGAAAAACAATTAACATCTTTACATCTTATGAAACGAAAAAAATATATTACTAAACGTATATCAGGTGTTCTTGGTTCTGCTATTGAAAAAAATCATAAAAGACTTGCTAAAGAATTTAACATTTTACCAGAACAAATGAAAGAATCCTTTTGGTTATCGAGAAAAAATTTTAAAACTATGTCTAATAGTAAAAACAAAACATTAGGAAGAGTAGGTTGTTTTTTAGGTCATTTACGAGCATTACAGTATGCGTATAAACATAAATTAAAAAAAATAATTATTTTAGAAGATGATTGCGCCTTTATACAAAATGAAAAATTTTCATTTCCGATGCCTCCCAAAGACAATGATTTATTTTATCTCGGTGGATTATTTAGACATTTAACAAAACGAAAAAAATCAATAACCATTAAAAATGATTGGCTTAAAATAGATCCCAAGAAAATAAAGTTTTATTGCGCTTTTAGTTACGGATTTACAAATATAAACAGTATTTATAATGCAAAAATATTATTTGAAAGTGTTTGGTTATCCGGAAAAGGAAAAGATAAACCTCTTAATTGGACATCAGGAAAAGAAAAAATACGAGCAAATGTTGCTGATATTATGTACGTTAATTTTATACAACAATACGGAAATACTTACGTTTTAATACCTCCTATATGTTTACAATCAGATGCTTTTATCTCAGATGTTACTGATTTTGGTAAAAAGACACCTTCTATGCCATCTAATTTAAGTTATTTTTATAATAAAAAATACAAAAAACAGTATGAACAAACACTACAAACAAAATAAATAATTCTATATACATTTAAACAATACAAACAATATAATATTTATTTATGCCCTGTTCAATTTGTAAAGAAAACGGCCATAATCGACGAACATGTAAACATATAAATACTACATTGAATGTAAATAATTCTACAGTCACTTTAAAAAAACATACTAACCCTCTACCCTGTGCTATATGTTTAGGTTTTTCTAAATATAAAACAACTACTGAATGTGGTCATACGTTTTGTTCTAAATGTATTTTTAAAAATATTACTTTTGGAAATTTTGACTGTCCTTTATGTAGAAAAATATTAGTTCGACCTAAAAAATATTTTAAAAGATATCATAAGCAAGAAATAGAACGATTAAAGTATAACATACGAGACCTTAAACATAAAATACGTTTATTAGAAAAAAACTCTATACTTAATATACCTATACAAATACAAACAGTCTCCCTTGACATACCAGACCTACGTGGATAACTAGAATGTAATGAGTATATACAATTTATATACATTTTATATAAATTTTATATTAAATTATTTTATATTAAATTATTTTATATACACTATAATATATTATAATATACTATAATTATGCATAAATATGTTATTGCTATTCCCTCTTATCAACGAGATAATACTCTTAAAATACGCACGTTAGCCACATTAGAATCTTATAATATTCCTACATCTATTATATATATTTTTGTTGCCAATGCAAAAGAAAAGAAAAAATATTGTGATAGTTTAGATAAATCTTATCATAAAAAAATCATTATTGGTAAAGTAGGTGTTAAAAATATTCGGATGTTTATGTCTAACTATTTTAAAGAAGGGCAAAAAATATGTTATATAGATGACGACGTATATGGTATTGAAGAAGCAGTATTTAATGCCAAATCCAGAAAAAAATTAAAAGAAAAGTTAAAATCAAAACATTTAAAAGATACTCCTGAAAATCGTAAAAAATGGAAGAAAAGTTGCCAAGTATTTGTAAAATTAAAATCATTAGATGATTTTTTACAAGAAGGTTTTTCTGTTCTTAAAAAAAGTGGTGATAAACTTTTTGGTATTAATCCAGTATACAATCCTTTTTTTTGTACCCTTAAGGATAAAAAAAAAAATCACATCTCTTATAATTTAAAATATATTGTAGGAGCATTATGTGGTGTTATTAATTCAAAAAAAGGAGAAATACGTCACGTTCACGATAAAGAAGATTATGAACGTTCTATACGTTATTATTTATTAACTGGTGGAACACCTCGTTTTAACAATATAAGCATAGTTACAAAATATTATAAAGAACCTGGAGGCTTACAGTCATTAGGTCATCGAGACTGGAATAAAGTAGATAAAAGTGCTAAATTTTTATTAGAAGCATACCCTGATTTAAGTTCAATCAATACAAAAAAGAAAAAAAAAGATCCTAAAACCGGTAAGCCATGGACAGAAATAGTTTTACGTGACAAACGAGAAAAAAAAACATTTGGAAAAATAAATACAATACCAAAAAAATTAATTAAAGAATTAAACAATATAAAGTATATATAATACATGAATTATAATTTTATTTATGATGAACAAACAGGAGAACATATAGATATTTTTACAGATAAAGGAAGTGCCTTACTAACATATTATGCTTCCTTTTTAAAAAATAATAAAAATAAAAATAAAAAATATACGAAACAAATCGAAACTCTTATAGATAAATCATTCGCAGATACATATATATGTGATATAGCGTTTACTAAAATAGGTAAATGTAAGTATAAAATGATATTGTCCGATATCGAAAATTTGTTATCACATAAACAATATTTATTTTTATTTTTATTACACATTTTTACAAATGATACATTATATCGAACAATTAATTTTTATACCTTTATCTCTATACTGTATTCTTGTGTTCTTGATTATAAGGATACATACAAGGAAATAAACATTCATACTCATAGTAATAATGAATCTACAGATAAAGATACAATAGATAGTGATAGTACAGAAAGAACATCTGTTACGCCTATTACATATGATAAAGATAGGGTTCACCAAGTCTTACATCATTATCATAACAAATATTCGCTATCAAAAAAAACGATACGTTTACTTATAATACCGACACATACAACCTTGTATGATTCATTAAAAACATTATTAAATGTTGATACATATAAATATTGTTTAGACAATTGTATACGTAAACATTTTATTACAAAACTATATATTCATTCATAAAGTAACGATAATTTTAATTATTATATAAAAATTAAATGACCATTAATAGTAATATATATATATGTTTAGATATGTTTACAATTCTATGTATATGCTGCGCATGTTAAAAGATAAAATATATGATACAGTTATTAATTATTATAATAGCACACATATACAAGCTGTCAAACGAATGGGACCATCGCGTTCTCTTCTAACAGATATCTATAATTTAACTTCCGGAATCGACCATATACATAATAATATTTTCATTGGAAATGCGTATGGGGCTTCTAATTACTATATATTATGTGAAAATAATATAGGATTAATTGTAAATGTCACAGAAGAAATACCAAATTATTATGAAAATATAAAAGATGGATTTGTTTATTTACAAATTATTATTCGTGATCAAAACAGTGAAAGTGTATTTGACAATTTAGAAGAAAATTTAAGTAACATGCGTGAATACGAACAATCACATATAAATAAAAATATATTAGTTCATTGTTATATGGGGTCAAGTCGTTCAGCAACTATTATATGTGCGTATTTAATAAAATATTATAATTTTACTGTTTCCCAAAGCATAGAATTATTAAAATCTAAAAGAGATATAGTAAATATAAATACCTCTTTTATAGAAGACTTAAAACGTTTTTATAATACAATTCATGCTCATGACTTTATTCAGGAAAATACTACTGTTGAAATGTAATTTATTTTATTATTTGTTATTTGTTATTTGTAATTTTATTATTTTATTATTTTATTATTTTATTATTTTATTATTTTATTATTTTATTATTTTACAACTTTATGTATTACAATTAGAATATTGTAATAGATATATAGTAAGTCATAGATATTTTTTTTTTTCGTAATTGAAAAATTTGATATTTTATTTAAAAATAAAATCTCTGTATATATACAAATTATGCCAAGAATTAATATAAAACCTTCTACATCAACATCGTCATTAGATTTATTTCTAAAGATACATCGAACAAAACCAGGTCAAAAATATACTCATACCAGTATTGGAAGCCCCCCTCTTTCTTGTCATATACCGGATGATAAATTAGAGGAGTTTCAAAAATTATATTTTGAGCACGTGTTTGTAGAAGGTAAACCGGCTCAATTAACGGAAGGCATTAAAGATTGTTTATTTACCCCGGTTAAAATAGATATTGATTTGCGATATTATCAGTCTAAGGATAAAAATAGTCCCCAACGCATATATAAAATGAATGATATTATCAACGTATGTGAATTATATATGGAAATTATGGAGGAATGGATTGATACACCAGACCAAGAAGAACGTAGGTGTTTTATTTTAGAAAAAACACACCCCCGTTTTGATTTAGATAAAAATAAAAAAATTAAAATCGATGAACATGGTAATAAACGAGTAAAAGATGGTGTTCATATTATGTTTCCCCACATTATAACAAATACCTTTTTACAACTTATGTTTAGAAAAAATTTGTTACTTAAAATTCATACTATGTTAGATAAATATCATTTTGATAATTCCTATAGTGATATATTTGATAAATGTGTCATTGATCGAAACAACTGGCAGATGTATGGTTCTGGAAAATCCAATGTTTCCCAAGTATACAAAGTGACAAGGATAATTGAAGCATACAGTGACCATAGTAATGATATTTCCTCCTTATTAATTAATGAATATGATAATAAAAATATATTCACATTATTATCTGTTCGAAACCATACACAACAAAGTACTATGCGAAATGATAGAAAAGAATCTTTGGCAGAACTTGAACGAAAAGATCATACTAAAAAACAATTATTAAAACTTAATTTCTTTGGAAAAATGGGGGATAACAAAATTCAAGGAGACCAAACGTGGTCAAGCAATCGTATTCGTAAAGAGTTTGAACTAATAGATAAATATTTATCTTGTCTATCTGTTGACCGTATTAATAATTATAGAAGTTGGATGGAAGTTGGTTGGACATTATACAATATAGATAATTTTCATGGTAAAAGAAAAAACAAAGGGGTATGTCGGATGTTAAAAACCTGGATTGAATGGTCTCGAACACTGGGTTCTGATTGGATTGATGAGCCGGAATATACATATATCGAAACATGGGAAAAATTTAGAAATGGTGGTTTAGGCATTGCTAGTTTAAAATTATGGGCGAAAGAAGATAATGCCACAAAATATATACAAGTTCGACAAGATGATTTATTTAACTGTACTAATAAATTATGTAAATCAGGCGATAGTTATGATATAGCTGAATTAATGTACAAAATGTATAAAGATTATTATATATGTTTACCTGGTAAATCAAGAATATGGTATTATTACAATGTGGATAAACACCGTTGGGTAGAAGATGTTAATGGTGTAATGTTGCGTAAGAAAATTTCTACAGAAGTATTTGATCAAATAAAACGCCACGCAGAAACACAGTATAATCGAAATACTTTATCTAATCCTAATGATGATGACGATGATATGGCAGAAAATGGTGGTGAAGATTTTGAAAACTATATGAAAATATTAAAAATTGCTAGTAAACTTAAAAATACCAGTTTTAAAAAAAATATCATGAGTGAGTGTGAGGAACTGTTTCATGATAATGAAAAAACCTTTTATGAACAGTTAGATCATAATCAAAAACTAGTTGGATTTGCTAATGGAGTATACGATTTGAAAAATGGACGCTTTCGAAAAGGTCATCCTGAAGATATGATTTCTAAATCCACACATATTAATTATATTTCCTATAATCCTGATGCGCCCCAAATAGCACAAATACACAAGTTTTTACGCGAAGTATTAACTATTACCCCCGTTCGTAACTACGTAATAAAATTAATGGCATCCTTTTTGGACGGTTCTACTAGAAATGAAAAATTCCATGTCTGGTCTGGTTCGGGTAGTAATGGTAAGTCCAAATTAATCGAGTTATTAGAAAAATGTTTGGGCGATTATTCCTGTAAAATGAATGCTTCAAATTTACTTCAAAAACGGAGCGCAGGAACAGTAGCAAATCCAGAGTTGGCACGTACAAGGGGTGCTCGTTTTGTAAATTGTCAGGAGCCTGATCAAAATAGTGAATTAAATGTCGGTATTATGAAAGAATTAACAGGTGGCGATACGATTGTCACCCGGGCTATGTACAAAGAATCGTTTGAATTTAAACCACAATTTAAAATGATTTTAACGTGTAATCAGAAACCAAAACTTCCAGAAGACGATGAAGCAACTTGGAGACGAGTTGTATTAGTTGAATTTATATCTAAATTTACGTGGGAACCTCATGGCGAGGACATAAATGGTATTTGGATTCCAGAAAGTATAACGCGACCCGAATTTCCGATAGATGTAACGGTCAATGAAAATTTCGATGATTGGGCAGAATATTTTATGTCTATACTTATCCATGTATATAATGAAACAAAAGATGAGGCACTACTTGAACCACCAGAAATTAAGAAATATACCAAAGAGTACCAACAAACACAAGATCTTCTACAAGAGTTTATTAATGAAAAAATTGAGTTGGATGAAAGTAGTTCTATTCCTTCTAAAGAATTATATTCGGAAGTTAAACGTTGGTTAGAATTTAACTATCCAGATGAAAGAAAAACGTTTAAACCAAGTAAACAAAAGGCCTATTTAATGAAAAAATTCAAATTTGAAGGTCATAAATTTAAAGGTATTCGTATCCGTTCCACACTTGATAATACATCTCTTATTGATGATCTAGACGACCTTGAATTAATTTAAACCAATTTAGGTTACTATTTAATATACTATTTAATATACTATTTAATATACTATTTAATATACTAATAAATATTATATTTATTATAAAAATATAATAATTATTTTTTTTGTGTCTATATTTATGTTTTAATATAATTGATTACGCAAAATACTATCAATATGGCTATAAGAATATATAAAATGAGTCTAATATATTTTAATACTGTGTTTTTAATATGTATATCTTGTATATCATATTTTGTTTGACGTTCTAATAATTGTTTTTTATTTTCTAATTTTGTAGTTTCTTTACCACGAGCATTTTGTATACGAGTGTTTTGTATGTTTGTTTTTTTTAATACCTTTTCTAAAAAAACTGTTAATATGTTGGATACTTTTTGTCGCATTTGTATATCATATATATTTCCACTGGTCGTATTTTTTTTAAATGTCTTAGTTATTTCTTGATATAATTTTTTATTATGATTATTTAATTCATTGTATATATCGCGCTTATTATTATTTATATCATATAGTAAATAATTATTACCTTTTATTAATGTTTGTAACAACGTTGTTATATCGTCAATTTTTTGTTTATTAAGTATTGTTTCTAAATTATATGGATCAATAACATTAGTATCTAATAATAAATCACTTACTTGTGACGTATTTTTTTTAAACGGTGCTTTTTTTGTTTTTTTAGTTGATAAAGTTTTTTTATTCGGAGGCCGTGGTGGTGGTGGAGAACGCATAAGAGGAGGAGGTGGAGGAGGTGGAGGAGGAGGTGGAAGAACTTTTGTTAACTTTGAATGAAATATTGAATCCCTACTATTCACACCAACCATTTCTCTGTTATTCGTTATAGAAACCAAGTTTAATTTACCACTCATATCGAGCCACTTGTTGTCGAACGCTCCGTTGTCATAAAATTTATAAAATATGTCGTGGTTTTTGTTAGTTCCCACTATATGCTTACCATTACCAGAGGTATTGATATGTATCAAATTACCCGCTACACTTCTCCAGGCGCCGGTGTTCCATGACGGTTTGTGATATATGTTGCCGTCCCTATTTACACCCCATATCTGACCATCATTTGCTATAGAAACATTAACCATTGCGCCTGGGATGTTCTTCCAATCGCCTAGCACGCTGTTTCCTGATTTATAGTAAATAGTCTGTCCGCTATTCACTCCTATAACATGATTACCATTACTAGATACATGAATATTTACTAATTTTCCCGGTATTTTCGTCCAGTTCCCGCCTGTGTCCGGAGAATAAAATATTTCTTGGTTACTATTTATGCCCCATATCTGACTATTATCCGTTATAGCAGCAATTCTGAGTCCACCGGACAACTGCCTCCACCCCACCGACGAATTCCATCCTGGTTTATAATATATCCCTTGATTTTTGTTACAACCTATTACATGTTTACCATTACTGGATACATGAATAGATCGTAACCTACCGGGGTGTGGCTGCCAACTTGATGTTACGGTAAATCCTTCTATAACAGGTTCAGCGCGTACGACTGCTGCTGCTCGACTTATAGAACGACTTATAGAATGACTGATACTACCGAATGAAAAATGTTCTATACTATTGGGTTGTTTCAAATATGTTGACATGTATAGTAGATTATTTTACGTATACTATAGTATAAGATTTTTTATGATACGGAAATTAATTTAATTAAATAATCTAATCGTTTAGATAAAATTGTATCATACGCAAGTAACTTATCTTGTTCTTTTCGTAAAGATAATTTTCTATAAGAACTAAAATATTTTTGTGTGTGTTTATTTTTTTTTTTTTCAATTAACAAAAGCAATGCTTCAATTTCAATAATTAAATCTTCCATCGATGTAAGTATACTTTTAAATTTAAAATTATATGTAGATATACTTTCCATAAATGCCTTACTTATAGTAATTTTTTCTTTTATATCAATTTGACGTATATATTCATCTATCAGAATACTAGAAGAAGATTTTTTTTTGGTAAATAAATAATTATAAAGAGTGCTTCCTGCTTGTGACGTAAGTTTTGTCACCAATACGTTACTTATACAAGTAGATATCATTGCGGTAGATAGTAATGCGACTGCCATTTAATATAACTAATTGTTTTATATCTAATATAAAATAATATTTTTATATTATTTTATATTTTATTTTATATGAATATAATGCCTAAAATGATTAAAAGCAATATAACTAAAAATAATACCATTGATGATTTTGAAACTTGAATTTTTTTTTTAAAGCAAAGATACAAAAAATATAAAGTGATTACAATCGAGAATATAATAGAAAATACTTTAATAAAGTAACGAACTCTTTCTGTTTTATTATATGTATCTAAAGACAACAAAGAATTGCGAATATTCATTTGTTTTTTATTTTGTAAAGTATCAATCATATCTTTATTTTTTTCGTATTCATCACGTATTACATCCACACCTTTATTTATATTAGAAATTAATTTAGGATATTCTTTATTTTTTTTTTGAACCGATAGTAATGAATCCATTTTCATTTTAAATTTGTGTTTATCTAACTTATGTGAGTGTTTCGTATCTCGTAATAATAATTTATTTAGTTTTATATATTGTATAAAACTGTCATAATAATTTTCTTTTACTATTGAATGTGATAAGTTATTTGATTTAATAAATTTATATAATTTTGATTCCGTATCTTCTAAATCATCTTTATTTACTACTATATTTTGTATACTAAAATCAGATTCTTGAATAATAAACTTAGGTGCGTTTGATTTATTTACTAATCTTCGTATTAACGGAGGACAATTTTCTTTTCCAAATTCTATAGAACATTTAGAAGATGATGCTGTTTTATCTGTACTACAAAGTTGTATAGCCTTGGATATTATATTTTTTTTATCTTTTTCTTTAGTGCCTTTCAGTAATGGCCAACGATTATTCTTATATGATGATGGAGCAAAATATACATCTTTGGTATCAATATCTTGAATACAACCATCAGGCCAATCATATGTTTTACCCCATTTGGTAAATTTCTTCGGGTTAAGTATCATATTATAACATTGGATGTCGCTGGCATTGCATCCTCCCCAATTACTAACGTTTGGTTGAGATTTTCCACAACCTTTAGCTTTATCTAAAGTTATACCAGTACCATATCGGCATGTTTTGATACCCCTTACATCAAAATAAGAACCGAACAAATACTCTCCTGGATGTTGCGCATATATTTGTTTTAGTTTTGCGGTGCAGTCCGATATTGAATTTACAACTATATTACTTTGACTTCCATTACACGTTAGCGGATTTGTAGCAGAATATTCTTTAAAACTACCCCTCACAAAGTTCTCTTTCGATTTATCATCTGCGAAGTATACAAGGTCTGCGCGAGGTATTAATCCAGCCTGCGCAGCCCGCGGCCCGATGAAGCGATACCGGTACAGGCTCCCATTATCCCACTTCACGCTGGCCCAAAGCCGAGCGCCTGAATACAATGGTTGCGCGTCGAAGCTGGTGATGGTACCAACGCCACCGCCGTCCTGGTTTTTGTACTTCCAATCAGGCCCTCGCTTTACGCGTAGGCCAACCTCTATGTTCGCTTTCGTCACTGGTGCGCCGGAAACAAGTGGAGCGGGAGGTTTAAATTTTCTACATTCATCTTCAGTAAGATGTCGTCTACCTGGATGATTAAATACATTTTTATTACTTTTACTATAATTTCCTGGATAACATAGAGACAAATCTTCTTTAACATTGATTAAATAGGTTCCTACATGTAATAAACTACTTAATCTATATAATTTTTCCTTTGATGATGTATCTGTATTATCTACCGTTTCTAAAATAAATGCTTGAGACAATATATCTTTCATTTCATTTTCTGTAATATTTCGTCCTGTCAATGTATTTCGTATTTTCTTTAATAAGCGTTTATTATTTTTTAATAAATAGTTTTCTTTTACTGTTAAGAGATCTTCTGGAAAACGCCCACACGTTAAACATTGATTCGTATCTGGTAATATAATATTTCCATATTCATTTATTTTACAATTTTTAAACACCTCTTTAAATTCTTTAATAGAATTTGACATTTTATAAATACTACTACTATATACAAATATATTATTTAGTATGTAATATATTAATATATTTTTTTTAATTATATGTCTGCTGTATCTTTTTTTTTAAGCTTATCTATTCGTTGAACAATAAAATTATATTTTTGTTCTAATTCTTTATAAGCTGCTTTGAGTTTATCTTTATCCTTATTACCCTTTTTCATATTTTTTTTATACATGGCCATACTGGTCTTAAATTTCTTTTTTTGTTTATCTAAGTAATCTATTTTAGTTTTTGTATTTTTTTTAATTAACTGTTTTAAATTTTCTAAATCTTCAGAATATTTACGAATTTCAGCCTCAATTTCTTTATCTGAATTAAACGGACCATACATATCGTTTTCGTTTATATTATCTAATATATAGACTAATTCTGTATAAAACTGTTTAGCCTTTTCATATTCTTCATATTTAATAGCAATATCTTTCAATTCCGTTAATATATCTATTAACGATTCTAAAGGAACTCCAGAACCTTCTAAAAATGTTGGTTTTACACATTTTTTTTTAAAAAATCTTCGTATATCCATAGGGTTTTCTTTAGGATAATAAATATTCGTCTTATTAATACGATACAACAAAATATTTTTAATAATTACAATAATTAACGCAATATAAAAAATTACTGATAAAATAATTAATATAATCGCTGCTATACTTTTAGGTAAAAACTTAAATTGTATACACATATATACAGAAATCATAATTAGAAGTAAAGCAGTTACCATTTTTAAAATAAATATATGATTTTGGTTAATAATACGATAATTAGTGGTTAATACTAATTTTCTATCAAGTGTATGTAATTTGTTGTTCATAAATGTGTTTTTTTTACCTTTACCTATGGGTGGATGTGAATGCTCATACATAACCTCTTTTAAATGTTTTTTATCTGAATGATCGTCTTCTTGTCCGGATTGATGTGCATGAGAATGTGTATGTGAAGAATTAGGAAAGTGTTCGATAGTCATATCATTGTTCCACATAGTGGGTTTCTTTTTTATTTGTTGTGTAAAAAGTGTCATTATAGTATATAATTATAATATATAAATATATTATTTATTTTTTATCATTAAATAAAAAAGAATAGAAAAAAGAATAGTGTTTATAATTAAATATATAATTATCTGATTTTTATATATTTTATTTATGCTTGTTTTATTACGTAATTGAGATTTTTTTGTAATTAGTTTATTTATTTTTTTAGTAATATTTTTTTCCTTTGATATTGTATTAAGTATCATGTATAGTATATAATGTAAAAAGAAATTATTTATCTATTAAATATTAAATAATTTAATATAATAATCAATATGACAATAATAATAATTAATATCACTATATTTTTTTTTATAAATATATTCGTATCTTCTAAAGTTACCTCTTGACCTAAAGAACTATATTGATCTTGTTGTAAACGTTTAATTTTTTTATTTTGTTTTTCAATTGTATCTAATTGTTTATTTAATGCTATACTTTTTTCTAATAATTGTATAGTTGTAGAATACGTTATATCTTCACAGTTTCGTAAAGCAATATCTATTTCTTTTTTTTTTTTAATTAAATTATTAAAGGCTGTTCGCACACTCGAGTGTTTGGGTGTATTTTTTGTGTCTAATAACATATCATACGAGACAGATACACTATTGGTATATTCTTGTAAATGTTTATTATATACTTTGCTATAATTATCTATTAATATTTCATAAGAATTTAATAATGGTTTTAATTTGCTAATACAATCAGTATCGGAAGATGACATACTATATAATACTATATAATATAATATAGATAATATTATTGTTGTATTACTATTGAAATAAAAAAAAATAATGAATAATAACTAATAACATAACATATAATTACATAACATATAATTATGATATATATCGATACGACACAGAGGAAATACAATCCCTACTTGTTCGTATAATTTCTATAATAGCATGTTTGGGATATTTATAATACTTGGCTATAGGATCTGTAAGAGACATCTTAGGTAATTGTTGTATGGTAACATTATATTTTTGTAATACATTTTGTTTTTCTTCCTCCTGTAATAAACGAAATCTTGGTTGTAAAATATGTTTTGTAATATTTATTTGTAAAATACTTAACCAAAACAATTCGACTTTATCACTATATAGGGACTTTTGAATAAATTTTTTAATAATATTATTTGGTTTTTTATGTAAAATAAGCATTATATCTGTAGTATCAATAGGATACGTCTCATACGTATCTATTAGTAATTGTTTTATATATTGTAATTTAGACTTGTTGTGTAAATTAAATAATACATATATTTTACGCCTTGTGTGTGTATGTGTAAGTGTTATATTATAATTATTAGCTACATACTTTTTTTTAAAATCTTTAAACGATAATGATACTGATTTAGGAACTTTATACTGTCTATCTAGTAACATATCTAATACATTATTATAGATCGTGTATAAATATTCAATATTATTCATAGATATTTATAAGTACATACTTATAAATATATATGTTTATATGATTATCAAATTTATATTTTTTTTATTTTTTTTATTTTTTTTTTATATTTTTTTTATATTTTTTTTATATTTTTTTTATAATTAATGTAATATTTTGAGATGTATCTCCTTTTGTATCATTTGTATTAGAATCAAGTATCGGATTTTCTAATAAATTATCTATATGTTCATTCAAGTGTTCATTCATATCGTCACCTATGTATTCTAACATAGTATCCTCACTACCATTATTATTGTGAGACATATCATCCGATACATTATGTTTTATACTATCCATATGTCCTTCTTTGTTATATGGTTTACTATATCCTTTTACTTTAATGACTTTTGTTGTGCTTGGTGTCATATCTAAAGATGATTTGCTATTATTAATATTTAAAAATCCTGACTCTATATCTTCATTCAAATGTGTATCTTGATGGGACGAAGGAACTTTGTTTTTATATTTTTTTTTGGTAATATCTCTATTTTGTATAAGCGCATGACCAATATTTATATCCAATTCTTGTTCTTCTGGTGTAAAGGTTGTTTCTTGTTCTGGTAGTAATTCAATAAAAACTATCTTCATTTTAACAGCATTTTTTGTATTTTTAATATCTTGAACATTAATAATAGAACCTATATTTTCTTTTGCGTGTGGAACGTGTAATGATTTATGTAAATGTTTCATATCGTAATTAAAAGGCAATTTAAAAATAATATAACGTGTTATAGAGCGGAATAAAGCTACAAATTCTGCTAAAGAATGTTCACCAATTTTTATTTTTAATTTTTTGCTATGTTTATAATTTGTTCCTCCCCAAGGTGGATCCACAAATACTACATCACAGCCATTACGAATAAAGTCATGTTCTTTATTTTGAATAACGTTAAGTATATCATTATTAATTACACTATACTCACCCAAATTTTTTTTAGAATATTCTTTGTAATTCTGTAAGTTATTTATTAACATACTTGCTTTATCAGGGTCCTTTTCTACAAATATATTTTTGGAAAAGTATTCTAAAAAGGAGATAGAATTTCCACCTACGCAAGACATACATTCTAATATTGTTGAGGTATGGTCAATTCCAGGTAATTTCATAATAAATTTACTTATCTTATTGGCATAAGAATACTTTGTAATACTATACAAAGCTTCTAAATCCAATTGTATTTTTTTAATAAACTTCAAAGGTAATCCCTTAAACAAATAAACTATTTTTTTTTTAATATTAAACAGATCTGATTTTTTAATCGAACCTCCTTTTTGTAAATAGTCCATATTAGATATTGAAAAGTGTGAGGATTCAGAAGATTCCAATGAACCTCCTGTTTGTTCGTCTTCTTTTGTGTCATCTGTTCCTGTTTCTTCTATAAGTAGTTCTTCTGTAGGTGGTTCTTCTGTAGGTGGTTCTTCTGTAGGTGGTTCTTCTGTTAGCGTATACTCAGCAATATCTACTAATTTTTTATATAATGCTTTAATTTTTGAACGTTCTTCTTTCGCCTTTTCGTTGCTTTCACAATATAAAGTTTTATCAAAATAATCGATTCTTGATTGTATACTATCTGTAGTTAACCCACTTTGTATGCCTTTTTTTGTAGTAACTATAAATGCAGACGCGCTATTATATACAATACCTAAACGATAACTTTTTTTAAATAAGGGTCTGGAATATCTATTAAATTCGGCAATATCTTCTGGATCTCGTTCATAATATCCACTCTCTTGTCCATCATATTGTGCTTCTTCATTAAAATAATCTTTTGGCATCTGTTCACTAAATAGTATTTGTTCCGTTTTATTTTTATATTCAGTAATTAATTCATCTCGTAAAGCAAAATACAATACATTGTATGTAGAATAATACAGAACCGTTTTATCTTCTATGGTTAATTCATAAAAACCTTCTTCATCCATAGTTTGTTTTTCATAGGTGTTGTCTTCTTGAACTATATATATTTCTACAATTGAATCGACTTTATATACAATATAATTATATACATACTCCATAAAGGTTACTTCTTTATCTTCTTGACTTATTTCCTGAAGAATTGTATCTTTTATATTTTCTATATTATCTTTTTGTTGTGAACGGTATTGATTGATTATCGTATCGATTGTATTACGTTGAGTATATAGTATATCAAATATATCATCTTTTCCACCAGTATAATAATTAAAATCTTCCCATACACATACATACAAGCCTTTTTGTTGATTATACTTATATGCTACTCGATAATATTGTTTATTGGTAGTAAATGGATGTTCTCTACCAAGAATTTGTTCTAACTGAAGTAATATAAAATCGATATTGTTAACAATATATTGTATTCGATTTTCCATGTATAAGGTTTTATACATATTTTTTTTCAAATCTTCTTCCAGTAAAATAGTAATTATATTGGGATGTTTAATCGGTGTGTGTAAAGTTGTTTGTATATATGATTCTATAAGTTTAGTTAGCACATTAGAAAGAATGGTAATCGGAGATTGAGTTGTATCAATCTCAGTTATCACTCGTTGTAATGTATTTTCAAATCGAGCCGTTGTATCGTTTAACCTATACGTTTCTAAAGGTAATGTAGCTAATGTAAACTCTACATCCACAATAAGTATATTTTTTTCAAGTTGTTTTTTAGAACGTATCACTGAATACGAAAATTGAGATAGACCCGAATAATGTTGAGCGTACGAGTCTAATTGAATATAATCCTCGTTACTTCTATTATCTAAACTATAACGATAAGGATTTTGTTTTAAAACTACAAAATTATCTTCTCCAGTAGTATTCTGTGGTAATATTGGATATAGTTTAACAATATCATTTGTGTCAATTCGATTATATACAATCTTGTCGACTAAAAAAGGGTCCCATACATCATTGGGACATCCATTTATTTTTTTAAAATCAGATAAAGAAATACTCATAATATCTAGCTCGTATTTAGTAACATCTTTTACAGCTTTATCGAGTTGACCGATTATATGAACTTGTTTAGGGTATGATTTAATTATAGAAGATAATCTTGAATGATATACATTATTAGGATTTACAATAACCATAAAATCCCGTTTGTCTTTTTTTGCTAATTCATATCCAGTATTAATTAATGCGCCCTTGTTAAAATGTAAAAATCCCATTTCTTCTTCTGTATCATCCGGCTCAAACTCAAAAATATCCTTTTTATGTAAAAACTCACTTACAGGTATTTTTTTACGTGTTTGTTTTACAACATAAATAGAGCATATATTTGCATCCAATTCATATTTAAAATTTTGTTTTATATTGTCAATACATTGTTTAAATTCAATATTTTGTAACATGATGGAGGGATTACTTTCTGGTAGTTTCGAGATCGGTGTTTCTTCTTGGACTTCTTGTTCATCATAATAAGGAATAATAATTGCAAATGTTCCGGAAACTTTTTTTTTTGTTACAAGATCTCTATATTTTTTTATATCTATACATATAGCTTCCATTTGTTCTTGTTTACTTACAATAGATAATTTAGTATAATCCATGTCATGTATAGTTATACCATCTGTATCTTCGGGATGTACAATAGAAAAAACGTGTATAAGTAATTCATTCTTACGTTCAGAAGATGGTAAAAAAATTGTTATATTTTGTATAATATCCATACATTTGTTATATCCAGCTATAGTATTTTCAGTAGAAAGATATAAATATTCGGCATATACAGATAAAAGACTATATAATTCTGATTCCGTTTCTGAAAATACGTGATGTATTTGTGTGGTAACTTTTTCAAATAAATCTTCACTGGCTTCTTTTTGACCCAATTTAAACATACAATACGCTAACATCATTTGATGAGTAAGTAATTCTTTTTGTTTAGTTTGTTTTGTTTGTTCTGAAATAGTTGTTCCAGGCCCTAATATTTGTGTAGTGAGTGTTATTAATTCTTGTAATATAGACAAGGCATGTTCATAATCGTCCATATCAATATATAGTTTATATTGATATTGCATAATCTTTAGAACTTTATTATCCCCTAGCCCTGAATCAATTTTAATATTTTCTATTAGTTTATTATATATATCTAAACTTTCTTCAAAGCGTTCTTGTAAGGACAAATTTTTTGCTAGTTCTAACGCATTTTCTTTTCCTTTACTTGTTCTACTAATCGTAACCGAACTATTTTCTATTAACCGTAATTCTTCTTCTTTTTCTTGGTAATCATTTAATAATTTTTCTTGTGTCGGATGAATAATAACCGTACAAGAATATTGTGTTTCAATACGTTTTAATTCTTTATGTGTAAATGTTTCTATAAATGAAGAAGGTAAAAATGTGTTTTTAATAATGATATCACTTGTAGATACACTGGCTTGATTAAAAACTATTTCGAGTGAACGATCTCGATATAATTGCCGTTCTTCTTCTGTAACAGTAGGTATATATTTAAATACATAGTATCTATGTAAATCAGAATATTTTTTTAATTCTTTATATTTTTCTTTTCCTAAATCTTGTACTTGATCAAACGTATATTTATTTTTAATCGGTGCGTATACATTACCAAACGTATCTGTTGCTCGTGTAAACGTGTTAAAATTACTTTGTATTTCCACATCTGATGGCAAAAATAAATTATAATCGGCAGCAAGACGAATAAGATTTTCTTTGTGAACTAAATATTCTGGCCGCTCATTACCAATCGATTGATAAAATACTTGAATCATTTCATTAAACGTATCATTGGACAAGCGGTCTCGTGACATATCCAAATTATCGGAACGGATCGACCATATTTTATTTTTTTGCGTAACAGGTTCTTCCATATAGGCTTCATATATAGCGTTTCCTGTTTGTGTATGTTCTGTTTTTAATAAATTATATACTGATTCTCCATCTAAACAAGTTACTAATAAATATCCATCTTTTTTTATATTTTGTTGTACATTTTGTAAGTAACCTTCTATGTTTGATTTATTTTGAAAGTAATAATGAATCGTAAATTGTGAAGAAACAACATCAAAACTGTTTGTAGGAAAATACTCATATGCTTGTGTTAATTCAGAATGGTACTCTTCGTCGATATTATCAATCTCTCGTATGTTTTTAGAAGTATCTACAACACCAAAAAAAACTTTAGAATTTTTTGCCCACTCCTTTTTATTTTTTATTTCTTGTAACTGGCGCTTTCTTTGTCGTTTATTTTTACTTAGTTTTTGTTTAGAACCTTTCATATTGTCTAAACGCTTTCTGGCTCCTTCTCCACCCATATCATCTTTAGTACTTTCTATTCCCTGTTTATCTATATCTAAAGCTAAAATATGTTTATAATTGAACTGATACCATTTAAATATATCACCACCCCTGCCCACAGAAGTATCTAATAATGATTTATTTATTGTAGATATGTTACATACATTATTGGTTTTATTGTTTAATAATATTTCTTTAATAATATTATGATATTTGCGCAATGGTTTAGTTATATTGGAACCGACCGTCTGATAATATCCTAATTTTGGATTATTTACAACGGGTACATCTCTGTGTGTAGATAAAACCTGTATTTGACCTTTAGATGCTTCAGACCATTTTTCATATATATCACTAGTAATCATGCGTAACGCTACACCCATAGATTCTATCTCTTGTAAAAACAGTTTAAACGCATATGGAGCCTCAATACAAATAAAATCAGCACTTGAACATTTATTGCTAAATTTTTCTATATTACCCTCTTTATTCATTTTTATTTTAGTTTCATCTTTACTAAAATCTTCAAAAATGTGTTTATCTTTATTTACAATAGCAAGTAACCCTGACTTATTTGAAATGTAAAAAGAATATTTGTCTGCTCGTTCCATAAAACTTTCCTTGATAAAATATGAAACACCATGGGCTAACAAACTATCACGTTCCATCTCACCTATACGTAAACCACCACCAATCGCTCTCCCACCAACCGGTTGATGAGACAAACTTGCTTTAGGACCAGAAGTTCGTGCATTCATTTTATCACTTACTTGATGAATTAAGCGTTGATAGTAAGTAGGACCCATAAAAATAGACACTTTTAATTGTTTACCAGTCATTCCATTATATAAAACTTCATTCGCACAACGTTCGTATCCAAGTTCTTCTAACACATCACCAATCAAAGGTTCATTAATATTTGAAAACGATGCTAATTTAGAAAGTTTTCCATTTTCTACACAAGCTTTGCCAAGAATAACTTCTAATATTTGTCCTAAAGTCATACGACTAGGTAACGCATGAGGATTCATGATAATATCAGGAACAACTCCATTTTTAGTAAAAGGCATATTTTCAGCATCAAGAACCATACCGATGGTGCCTTTTTGACCAAATCTCGAACAAAATTTATCGCCAATTTCAGGTATTTTATCTTTTCGTAACCGAATTTTAATATAATTTTGATCATCATTGCCCTTATTATAGTGAACTTTATCTATAATACCTCCTTCATGCCGTTTTACAATCAACGATTTATCCATATATATAGTATTGCCATCACTATCCTTTTCTCCTGTGGATTGAACTTTTCCCACAATAATGTCACTGTCGGTAACATGTGTATTTTCTTTAATTAACCCAGTTGTTTTATCTAATTTACTATAATTACCTACTTTCATACCAACTGTTGTTTTTTCATCTGGATACCGTATTTCTTCACGTTCTTTACCACCCGATTGTATATCTTCCATATCAGAGTAGGTTCTAAATTTAACAGTTCTAAATAATCCCCTTTCAATAGAAGATTTATTGAAAATTAACGAATCTTCTTGATTGTATCCAGTATAACAACCTACAGCTACAATGGCATTAATACCATGGGGTATTTTATCACTAAATAAATATTTAGAATATACCGATTGAACAATAGGTTTTTGAGGATAAAACATAACTTGAACCTTTGTATCCATTCTATTTTTAAAATTAGTAGCATATACTCCTAGCGCCTGTTTACCATGAACAGTCGCAAACTGATTGCGAGGAGCTTGATTTCTTTCTAAAAGAGGAATATTATTAGCAATAATTCCAAATAACATAGTGGGATGAATCTCACAGTGAGTATATTTATTTAACGTCGTTTTTTCTAAATCGTGAGGTGTAAGAGCAATCAAAGTATTATTTGCTTCTTCCGTATCGATATATTCAATGAGCCCTTGATATAATTCTAAATTTTGTCGTAGTGTATTATCTGCACTTCGGGTTTGTTTATATTTATGTTTATCAAAGAATGTAAATAACCCATTATCGTCAATATATGGCTCCTCTGCGGTTTTTGATACATAATCCAATGTTCTAAATCCTCCAATTAAATGTTTCCAATGAATAGTGTTATTTTTTATTTTTTGAATATGTTCATCTGTTAATAAACATTTATTATCCTTTACAATTAATAAGGGTCGACAACATCTTCCAGAAGTAGTAGAAATTTTAACTATATTATCGACTACATACCAAGATATCGAAGTATATACATTAATTAAAGCATTTCGACGATACAATCGTAATATATCACATAAATATTTAGGATATTCATGAAATCCTAATAAACGTTCATTTAAAAATATTTTTGTGAATGTATGTATGTTATTTTCAGAAATATCTTGAATGGATATGAGTTGTAAAGAAAATAATAAACGTTCAAGAGGATCTGAACTTGTACCAAACGTTACTTGGCTCATAATAGCTAAATTTTTACGAACTCCAATGTTTCCACCGTCAGGAGTTTCAGAAGGACACATTATCCCGTAACTACTTGAGTGTAACGAGTGAGGCGCCCTAACTTTAGCACCACTGGGCAAAGGCGTATTAATTCTACGTAAATGAGAAGAAAATCCTAAATAACTTAACCGATTTAAATCTTGAACAATTCCTTGTTTACAACCTCGAGCGTTTTTAAGTCCCCAGCAATTTTTGAAAGCATACAGAAATCCTTCACTCATAATGGATTGATCAAATATATCCGTTATGTTAACCGTAGAAGACATCGACTCCATATCACCAATTAACATATCCAATTGTGTCCTATTATTTTCTAATCGACTATTCCAATATTTATCGGCATCCTTTACTTTTTCTGTAGATTCTGAATCTACAATTGAATAATATGCTTTATTTAATGTATCACGCAAATTATTTTTAACACGAAAATATAAATCTCTAAATATAATACCTATTAAATAACCTGCTGCATCCACTCGTTTATTCATAAAATTATCTCTATCAGTAACTGATTTCACACCTATTTTTACTAACAATAATTGATGAACCATATGAGCTAAAAAATGTGCCTTTTCTAAATATCCTTTACCTACATGAGGAAGAAAATAATTACGTAATATATCTTGTAGGTATACTTTTTTCATATGTTGCTGTCGTATTGGTTTACCCATAGCAGTTACATATGTAGATAACTCCCGTAAAGCATCTGCTTGAGTGTATATAGCATTCTGTTCATTAAGTTTTACTATACTTTCTGATAATAATGTAATCATAGCATTAGACATATTTGATTGATTATTATGAACAATTAATTCTACTATAGCTTTATCGGTAACAATACCTAATGCTCTAAATAATAAAATTAAAGGAACATTTACATTATGTATATTTTGACCTTCTTTAGCATTACAATGGGGTAACTTTACATATATTATATTATCGTATGTTAATAATAATTTTGTAATTCTCGCTGGTTGTAAAATATTTTCAGGAGCAGAACGTATATCTGATTCATACTCAATTTTAGGATCTGTATTATTTTTATGTATGTATATACGATTTTCTACCTGTCTTTCTTGACTAATAATTACTTTTTCTTTTCCATTAATAATAAAATAACCACCTTGATCATATATACACTCGCCCATATGATATAAAATATCTTTCGGAGTATTGGATAATACACACAAATTTGATTTAATCATAATAGGTATATTACCTAAAGGAACTTTATTAAATTGTTTTACTCTACCCACATGTTCTTTTAATTTTTCTACACTATTTTCAACAATTTTTTCAATGTTTGTTATTTTTACAAATATATCACAAGCAATTAATGTGCTATATGTTAAATTTTTAAGCCTCGCTTCATTAGGATACAATTGTCGTATACGAACATTTTTTTTAACAACATCTGTAGATTCTTTACTTTCTATACCACCGCCCGTATCTTCCATTAATGATTCTGTATCATCTGTTGATATATCGACTTGTATATCTAACGGTGTAGATATGTTTTCTTGTATGACAGGTCTCGTTAAATACACACCAGTGCCATCATTGTTAATGGTATCATCATCTTGTAAAGAACCGCCAATAATTATCTCTATTTTATGTGTAAAATATTCTGTCTTTTTGCGATCCGCATTTACATACGTATCTTTACCATATGAATGAATTAAAGGATTAAATTGTCGTATAGTTTTAGGTATTTGATTTTTCAAGAAAATATTATAAGAATCTAGCTGATTTCTTGATATATAATTCGGTGTGGTTTTAAAATAATTGTCTATTACGTTAAAAATATTTTTTTGCCAGTGTAAATGTTGTTCGGACATATATTTTAGTTACTACTATAATATATATATATATATTATATTAAAGTTTTATATTTATATAAAAATATATTCATTATTTATTTATATGAATATAAAACCACCTACTGTTTTTGATGATTTTATAATAAATAAAAAATTTGTCCGGATTTTATCTACTTTTAATAAACATAATTTATCTAATATTTTATTATATGGTCTCGAAAATACTGGTAAAAAAACGTTAATATATGCCTTTATAAATCATTTATATAAACATAATACTATTAAAGTATATGAAAAAGAAGAATCATTAAAATATAAACAAAAAAAATATACTTGTAAATATAAATACACAAAATATTATTATGACATCGATTTATTAGAAAATATTAAAGTATCTAAATATGTAATCAATCATTTTATAGACCATATTTGTTCGAATAAATGTGTTCATAATTCTTACAGAGTATTTATCATACATAATTTACATATTTTAGATAAAAAACTCATACAAGCCTTATTACATATCATGGAAAAAAATTATAATAATAATAGATTTATATTAGTATGTAATTCTACTCAAATTCCATTATTTAATAAAATAAATAGTTATTGTTTTGCGTTACGATGCCGTATATGTCCATTAGAACTTGATAATTACATTAATAAAAATAAAATAAATTTTTCTAAAAAACATACAGATATTGCTTATTCTTGTAATAATTTATATCATATTAATCTACTTATTAATTGTAAGGGTATTAAAAAATATCAACCTATAGATTTGTATGTTAAAAAAATATATAATAGTATTAAAAAATACAAAACCATATTATTTATAGAAAAAGTAAGAGAAATAATATATGAAATGCATTTATTAAATTTTAATATGTCTCAGTTTATATTGCTTTTCATTAAATATATTATAGAAAAAAATTCTTTACTAACCAATACGCATATACATATGTTATATCATTTAGCAGCTAAATATGATTCTTCTAATCCTGGGTACTTTCAACCATTTACGCTAATAGAAAGTTTTTTTATAGAAATTAAAAAAATGAAGGTGTATATATAATCTATTATATAAAAGTATATATCTACAATATATATATTATATATTGAACATATCTATCATAACTATTATAACTTTTTTTATAAAATAGTAAATATATTATCTGAAAATAATTCCGGATGACATACATTTCGGAGTAATTTCTTTTCTGTATAATCAATGGGTTCTTTTGATTGTTCTGGTTGTTCTGGTTGTTCTGGTATGACGTCTTCTTCTGTTTGTGTTTCCTGGGATAATTCAAGTATCGATTCAAAATATTTATCTTCATCAAACATAACATCAATAGAACCTGTTCCTATCAATGGTTCTTGTCCTAACATAATATTAGAAGATACACCACGCACATGATCCACTTCACCAAATAATGCTGCCTTTAAAATAATATCTGGTGTTTCTTCAAAAGAACATTTAGCTAGTGGTCCTCTGTTACTTTTATTAATACCATGTCGGTCCACAGACATAATATAACCCTTATTCGTCATTATATCTGCCAATAACGATAAATGTCTAAAGTTAACATACGAAGAGGATTGTTCAAAAATATCCTGAATTTCATTTATAATTAATGTTCGTGCGGCTTCGATTCCAAATATATCCATCACTTCGTGAATATCATTTGATAGTGTTTTATATTTATCTACAGCCGGATGATTAAAAATTTCCAATAAATTGCTACCTGTTGTATCTATAACCCATTCTGATTTTTTTTTATAATTATTTGTTTCCGTGTCATAATATACTAAATGATCATATTTAGACATAGACGCATGTGTAATATTTGGTATACCCGATAAATTTAATTTATTTAAAATTGTATCTTCTAATATTTTTAATAATGATATAATGTCTTCTTGATTATTCTCTTTATCGGATTTAATACATTGAATTTTAACTAATAATTCTTCAGCATTATCATCAGTAAATATACACGATATGTCTTCATTGTATTCTGTATTGAATTTATTTGTAATAGCAGAATATACATTTATCATTTTCAATCCTTTATCCAACATTTTTTTTTTATTTAATTTTATTTCTAAAATCCAAGGTATTACATTATTGTCTTGTGGTGGTTGATTTTTATTATGTATTGTATTAAATATAGTATATATATCATGTAAATGACTATAAACATTTGAGATATTATCTTTTTCTTCATAATATATTTCTGTAGATTCTATAATATCATTTATTTTTGTAATTTCTATATGATTGATAATTTGTTTAGCCTTAAATTTATTAAACTTATATTCATCTTTTAAGTATATCGTTAAATAGGGACTTTTAATATTATGCGTGGCACTTAATACCTCTTTAAATCGGCCTAATCCCCTGGTAACTTGAGACTTAGAAGATATACCCGCAAAATGAAACGTATTTAAAGTCATTTGAGTGGATGGTTCACCTATAGATTGAGCAGATATAATGCCTACTAATTCTCCTGGTTGACATATCGAACTGAAAAACATTTGGTAGATATTGCCCATAAGATAATCTAATGCTACTTTATTGAAATTATATTTTTGAATTAATACCTTTGGTGATAAGTACGCACGAATGACCATCATCAATAGGGTATTATTTGTATTGTATTCATTAATAATTAATTTTTTTTCTAATTCTTTTATTTTTTCAATAATTAAAAGAGGATCTATATCCGATTTAATTCTTCTTTTAGTAAATGTATTTCGAGTATTTTTAAGCAATCGTTTCATGTTAATTTGTAAATATAATTTATTTCCATCTGTTAAATCAAACATACTTAAGTCTTCAATAAAATATTTTTTATCTTGAATGATCTGTAAAAAGTACTCTTCAAATGTTTGTTCTACATACTCCAAAGGATATTTTTTAAATTCTTGATATGTTACCGTATCTAAATACGCATCCCAATTATCATTTACAGAAAGATTATAATCTTGATTTATGTGTTCAAAATCCATATCCACCGTAATTAATGATTCGGTTTCTAATTTTGTAGCATCCACTCCATCTTCACCATATAAAAACTGAACAATATGACCGTTGGCATTCCTTATAGTGTAATCTGTTCGCACATGAATATTTTCCATTGCTTTCACTAATTTTCTTTGAATGTAACCGGTTTCAGACGTCTTAACTGCCGTATCAATTAAACCCTCTCGTCCACCCATAGCATGAAAGAAGAATTCTAATGGATTTAAACCTTTGATAAAACTGTTTTCTACAAACCCTCTTGCTGCTGCTCCATCATCATATTTATGGAAATGAGGTAATGTTCTATCTGTAAAACCTTTAGGTAAACGCTTACCATCTACCGATTGTTGACCTACACAGGCTATCATTTGACCAATATTCAATTTAGAACCTTTCGAACCAGAATCAACAATCTGAATCATTCTGTTTTGTGAACTCAAATATTGTAATCCCATTTTTCCTGATTCTGCTGTAGCATCATTTAAATTTTTTAAAATTTGTAATTCAAGTTCACCTCTATTATCTTTTCCCGTATTATTTTTAAATGTTCCATTGTGAATTTGCTCTATAATGTCAATTACATTACGTTTTTTTTTACTAATCACTTCTTCTATTTTAACTTTCGAAGAACGATCCACCATTAAATCACTTAATCCAATACTAAAACCACTCATTAACATCCAATTCACAGTAATAGTCTGTGCGTTGTCTAAAAATTCTCTCGTCTTATCTGGACCATAATCGTTATGGATAACATGAACCAAACCTTGTGATTTAGGTCCCAGCATCACCTTATCAAGAACACCAGATTCAAATTTACCACGTTTAATAGAAATTTTATTTTTTCCACCTAATGCTGAAGTAGATTTGCTAATATTTATATTAGGAATAATTTGAGAAAATATGGTTCTACCACACCATAAATTAAATTGTATAGTATCACTTTTAAGTAACATAAATTTGTGTAATGGAAAATAAGGAAATTTTACTAATATATCACTGACATTGCTTCCAGCCACAATATCTGCTTTAGGAATAGTATATTTAAATTCTGGAAGAGCAGATATAATAGTGCTAACTTCTGGATATGTTAAGAAATTGTTATCTTTTGTAAGTAAAAAGGATCCTATAATAGAATCTTGAACCAGACCAATAATAGGCCTATGCTGTGCGGGTGTAATAATTTGTGTTTGAACTAATGCCAAATGTTTTAATTCTGTCTTTGTTTGAATAGACTGAGGAACATGCATATTCATTTCATCACCATCAAAATCAGCATTATAAGGTGTAGTAACATTTACATTTAATCTAAATGTATTAAATGGTAATACTTTAATTTGATGAGCCATCATACTCATTTTGTGTAAAGATGGTTGCCTATTAAATAATACGTAATCTCCATCGATCAAATGCCTATTTACTATATCTCCTATCTCTAATACATAATTATCGGTATCGATAACCTTTAAACAAATGACCCGCTTATCTCGTTTTCGTTTAATGGATTTTACACCAGGATATACATCGTATCCGTTTTTAACATACGTAGATAACTCCTCATAATTATATTGTGTAACAATTTCTGGAAAAGTTAAATTCTTAGCTATTTTTAAGGGGACACCTAACTGATTAATTCCAATATTTGGATCAGGAGTAATTACACTTCTTGCGGAAAAATCTACCCGCTTTCCCATTAAATTACCACGAACACGTCCCTGTTTAGCCTTTAATCGTTCTTTAATTGATTTTAACGACCTGCCCGAACGTTGTTGAGCTGGTGGTATTCCGGGTATAGTATTATCGACAAATGTTGCGACATGATATTGTAACAATTGATACCATTCATCAATTATTTTTTTAGGAGCATTTTGTTCTAATTTATACTTTAATGTTCGATTTGTTTTTACAATATCGCATAATTTATGGGTTAAATCATCTTCCATACGACTATTATTATCCGATCGAACAGATGGACGAACAGAAGGCGGTGCTACTCCAAATACGGTACATATAAGCCATTCAGGTTTAGACCATATACGACTAAGTCCAAGAGCCTCTATATCTTCATCACTCATTCGTTTAAATATTTTTAATACATACGACGCATCCCAATAAAATTTAATATCCTTTTGATCATCAGAATCTTTAGTTTTTTTTGATTTCCATATGGCTACTAATTTTCCTATACTATTTAATTCCTTTTTAATGGTATTTGGTGCTACATTACCACAGCCGTTACAATTTTTATCACCACATCGTTTAACTTTTCTACATTGTTTATTTACATATTTAAATCGCGTATAACCTTTACGTGATTCAATATGTGATTTAAAGTCTTCATGATTAGGGTCAATTAACAATTTTGCACACCTCCAACATATACTTTGTAAAATATTTATAATGTATTTTTGATAATGTATGTAAAATACTGGTTTCGCTAATACAATATGACCAAAATAACCAGGACACAGGCGGTTATTTAATTGATCGGTAGGACAAATTTTACCGTTATCTAATACACCCATACGAGGATCAAATAATCCGCCGATTTTAGGATTATCATTTTCATAGGTTTCTTGTGTAAAGATTTCTGCTACTGAACGACGTATAATTTCTTCAGGAGACAATATTGAAAATTGAATTTTACTAACACGTTCAATATTATCATTATAGTTTATCTCTTGATATAATGACATTAGTTTTAATAGTACTTAATATAATATAATAATGTTTTTTTTATATATTTATCAAATTTAATAAATATAATTAAAATAATTTAATTTAATTTAATTTAATTTAATTTAATTATGATAATTATGATAATTATGATAATTATGATAATTATGATAATTATCATAATTATTATAAGTGTAGTCAATAATACAAATAAATTATATATACTTACTGTATAACCGTTTGGTATTCAAAATCGTCTTGTATCGTATCAATATTTTCTTCCCAAACAGTTTTATATAAATAAAAAGGAATTTTAGTAAATAAATGATGGACATGATGATATGTTAATTGATTACAAGTTAGAAAGGATATTACCGTATTTCCTTTTTTATGATTAAAATCTATACATCCGTCGGTCATTTTTGTAGGCTTTTCAGTATTTGTATGATTTCTGTGAGGTAAATAATCAAACAGATACGATAATACTGATATACCTACCATACTAGGTATAATCCATAATACTACAGCGTGATAAAATAATGTATATAGGTACATAGCATATAAAAATATACATATACTTACTACATAATATATATTATTGTTTACAGCATTATTTTTATACATAACGGTCATATAGTAATAATAATAATAAACAGGCGTAAATATACAACTTATTATTCCATATCGTGAAAAATAATCAGGATCAAAAATAGGTTTATTCGTATGAGCATGATGTTGTAAGTGTATATATTTAAATGATTTAAAATTAGAAAAGAAAAAGGGAATTACAATAAGTGTTCCCAATATGTGATTTAATTGTTTATTAGAAGAAATATTGGTATGAACTGCCTCATGTAAAGGAGTAAATAAAGTATATACACCTAGTGATGATAACGGTATAGTACACAACCAATGAATATTACCATATACACGTAAATATATAGCTGTTAACCAAAAAAAATACCCTATACACATAACGAATATAGTAGGATATTCAAGCATTTTTATTTTATATGTCGTAATAAGTTTCATAATACTATATATATATAAATAATTTTATATATAAATAATTTTATATATTAAATAATGTAAAAAATATAGTTCGAAAATATTATCTCCGACACGCTCGGAGTCTTGGCCGGGTTGACCGAGCTCAGGGCGCACGGCAACAAGCTGACGACGCTGCCCGACTCGATCGCCGCGCTGACGCAGATGAAGACGCTGAACCTCTCCAGCAACAAGTTCACAACGCTTCCGAAACCGATCGTCGAGATTGCTCTTGTGCATCGCTTCTCGATGACAAAGAGCTCAGTTCGGGACCACTATAACGTGGTCCCGAACCGCTCCCGTCTTCGGTATCAGGTATGGATGCTTTTTTAAATTTATTTATAATAAGTGCGGGAACGGCGAGACCTATAAGTAAACCTACAATAATAACAATAGGAATTAATGAAGTTCCCCATAATAATAACATAATTTCCCAGATTTTTTTCCCGTATACAATTAATAATATTATACATACTATAGGAACCCATATCCAAGCAGTGATTACTAGTAAAAACAGTATTCCTAAGATTGCGGGAAGAAATAGAATGATAATAGGAAGACTGATAAGAACTAGCAAAATTATACCAATAATTTTTAATATTTTTGTTATTTTAGTCATGTCTAATTCAATTGCCATAACAATTATATTATAGTGTATTACTTATAATATGAATATATATTTTTTTTACCAACTACATTTATTATTATTATTAAAATCTGAAAATTGATTATATTTTTTTTTGTTATAAAACGTTTGCTTTTGTTTATATCGATCTTTATGCTTAGTATTTCGTGAATGGGTTTGTTTATATTTATCTTTTCGTATATTAGACGAATGGTCAGCATATATACTTTCTTTTATATTTAAAAAAGTTACCTTTGAATCTAATAAGGTGTTAATAGGATATGTTGTTACTTCCTTTAACCACAGTTTTACAATAGAAAAATTTTTTTTAGGACTAATCGATATACCATTTATAAGAGAATATTCTATACCGTTATCTAGTAAACATTCACCTAATATATGTTTCATTAACGAAAACCAAATATCTTCACAGTTATTTTTTGGAATTTTAAAGGACCAATACCCTCCTTTAATATTATAGGGATCTTCCCATTGAGGATATATTGTATCTCCATTTTCTAATTTTCTCATTAAAAAAAACATTCCTTCAGATACATTAGGTAGACAGCTATTCCAACTATTTTTTAATACACAATAATCTTCAATAGATGTTATTTCAATAATATCTTTATAACTGTTTCTACTCCAATCAGTATCAGATGGGTTATGATACCATACAATCCACGGGTTTTGAATTTTATGAAAATTCATTATATATATATATAATATATATCTTTATATAATTGTAATATTTTTTGTAATTATTTCCATATTTAAATATGTTATTTGTATTTTATAGTTTGTAATATTATTTACTACTTGATTCTCTAATATATCTGCTGATATATATATTGGCTGTTCATGTAGATTATAAAAATTTTCATTAGGACCAGCTACCTTTGTTATGTAATCATATAAAGTATTATTTATTATAATTGTTTTTTCGGTTGTAGTATCTAATAATTCTAATAATACTATTTTTTTTTTTTCCGATGCCAAACCGATGTCCTTCATAGGTATCGTGCCTCCTACAGTATATGTTGTATCTAAAGGATATTCATTATCATATATACTAATAAAATTGTTATGGTTATATCTATATACTAATTTAAGTACAGTATCATTATTATACATAGTTTTTGAAATAATTTCTAAATCTTTATAGTGTGTTTCTGTATACTGACGAATGATATCAGAAACGTTGTCTTCTATGTAATTATATATTTTAATAAGTGTATGAAGAGAATCTAAAGAATAACGAACACAATCTTGTTTAGTAATATTACTACGACGTATACCCAAATAAACACCCATTACAATTGCCGGTATTCCAACATAATATAACATGCTTATACTTATATACTGTATATATTGTCTATTCTTTATATTTAAATAAATATTTAAATAAATATGTAGATAATATATTTATATTTTAACAATAAATATAAAATTTGATTTTTATTTATAATTATACAGTATATGAATACAATAGACCATACGTATAATACACGTAGTACTTCTTTATTACGACGCATGAATACACCACAGCGAACTTCGCTAGGCATATCTACACCTATTAAAGTATATAATATACAAAAACGAACATTAGTTTCAAATACTTCCGATAAAGATTCACATACACACACTAATAAAAAGGTTACACAGGAAAAAATAAATATAAAAAAGAAAAAAACTAGAAGTAAAAAAAGAAGTAATAAAAAAACTAAGAAAAAAATCGTTATTAAAAAATCGAACGATACACATACAACGGATAATCCTTTTTCGTTATATAATTTAATACAAAAAATGAATATAGCCTCAAAGGATTATGACGATGAAAACGATCCCGATTATGTTCCCAGTGATGACGATGATGATAGACCTAAAATGCCTAAACTAGTTGTTCACGAAGTTCACAATAGTAATACTATTTTAATACATAAGCAAAATAAAAAAAAATATTCAAGATATAATAAAAAAGACGAACGGCTCTTTTTTAATTCATTAAATGAAACAGAAAAAGAAAAATATAAATTATTAGAAAAATCCATTCAAGATTATAGAAAAAACACTATCCCATTGCGATTTAAAATTTTACAATTAGATATACCTATTTACACTAAAAATTACATTATAGAAAAAATAGATCAATTTGCGTCATTAGAATCAGGCGACAATGAATATCATAAATTACAAACTTGGTTACACAATTTAATTAAAATTCCTTTCGGACAATATATTACACCAACTATTACTAATGAGTCTTCTTCAGAAGAAATCGCCAATTATATTAAAAAAGCGCAAACTATACTTAATGATGAGGTATACGGTCATAAAGAAGCTAAAGACCAAATTATAGAAATTATTGCCTCGCAAATATCCAATCCAGAACTACAAGGTGTAGCAATTGGTATCAAAGGCCCACCAGGCAATGGTAAAACCACATTAATTAAAAATGGTATTTCCAAAGCATTAGATCGACCCTTTCGATTAATTGGTCTTGGGGGTAGTTCCAGTAGTGATTTCTTAGTTGGTCATGATTACACATATGAAGGTTCGGTTCCTGGAAAAATCATTCAAGTTTTACAAGAATCTAAATGTATGAATCCTATTATATATTTTGATGAATTAGATAAAGTAAGTGATACAACAAAAGGAGAAGAAATTATTAATTTATTATGTCATTTAGTAGATACATCTCAAAATACTCATTTCAGTGATAAATACTTTTCGGGCATTGATATCGATATGTCCCGCGTTCTCTTTGTATTTTCCTACAACGACGAAAGTAAAATTTCTCCTATTTTACTTGATAGATTTATTAAAATTAACACAAATAAATTTAACAAAGATGATAAAATAATTATTGCGAAAGATTATTTGATACCATCCATATGTAAAAATATTCATTTTACTCGTGAACACATCTCGTTTACAAATGAATGTGTAGAATATATTATTACCAATCATACCAAAGGCGAAAAGGGGGTTCGTAATTTAAGACGCTTTCTTGAAAAAATTATTACACGTATTAATATTTTACACTTGTTACGAGATTATCCTGGAAATATAGAAGACATTATTCCTTATTCATTAAAAGAATTTACCTTACCGATTTGTATTAATAAAGACATTGCTGATACAATCGTTAAAATAAACGTAGAAGACCAAGTGGACCCTTCTTTATTTGGTTTATATTCATAAATAATTTATATAGTATTTAAACAATAGCATATAATAATTAATATGTTTTATGACAATATATGAATTATTATCAAATTCTACAAATTGAACCTGGTGCTTCTTTGCGAGATATAAAAAAAGCATATCGTAGATTAGCCTTACAATATCATCCCGATAAAAACAATAATAACACAGAATCAACCGAACGTTTTAAAGATATATCTATTGCGTATCAAGTATTATCGGATCCAATTCAACGTAGTTATTATGATCATACTGGATCAGCGGATATAGATTTTGATTTAGTATCTTCTATGGAAATGTTTACATTTTTTTTTAAAGACTATGACCCTAAATTACTGTCTATTATAGAAAAAACGTATGGACGTATACGAGAAGAATTACAAGATAATCAAACAGACTCTTTATTACGAATTATTTATAATATAGAAAAAAAAGATATTATTAAAGATGCCGGTCATCTAGCTATTAATTATTTAAGTGAATATGTACAACAATATATGAATTCTTCTGAAAAAACTAAAAAAAATAAATCACCTGATTCACCGACTACACCTGATTCACCGACTACACCTGATTCACTGACGTCACCTGATTCACCGACTACACCTGATTCACCGACTACACCTGATTCACTGACGTCACCTAAACTACTTACTATTAGTAGTGAATATACCTATAATATCGATACGTTACAACCTATCACAACGATTCAATTACCTATTGAATATTATATACATTATGACTCCCTTACACTTTCTTTACAAACAAATGATAAAACATATCCTATTACATTGCCCACATTTTTTTCTAATCATACATTAACCTTTCAAAATACAAAATATACATTTACGTTAACAGATTCACCACATAGTTCATATAAACGTATCAATCAACATGATATACTGATGAGCTGTCCAATAGGTTTACAAGATTATATTCAAGGGTTCCAGTTTAGTTATAATTATATACATACTTTTATTGATATTCCTATATTATTATCAAAATATTCCTCTTGTATCGTTACATTTCCTAAATATGGTTTTCCCATAAATAAAACTGATTGTGGAGATTTAGTTATTCAATTTATGATACAATCAAATATAGAACGATTATACAAACCTCCTTTACATGATAAATATATATATTCTACACCCTTACAAGATATATTATAGAAATGATATCACATTTGCTTTTTTTTTATAATTAAATAAATTTGATTCTTATGTATTACCATTATATAATATTTAAACTAATAATAAATACTTACTATGGGAAAAGCTACGAAAACGACTAACACTATGAATGTTCCGAAAAAAAAAAAGGTAAAGAAGAGTGTAAAGAAAGAACAGACGGAAACGGTATCAAACAAGGCAACACTTGTTCCAGTAAAATCTATGGAAACACAACCAGTAACAGTTCCAGAAAAGGTAAGTACTGAAGTTGATATTGAAACTCTTGTCGCTGAATTGCTTAAAGAACAGGTTGAAATTGCCGAACTTCATAAGCAGCACACGCGTAAAATTAAAGAATGTATGAAATTGTATAAGCGTGAGCGTAAGCAACTATCAAAAAAAAGTAAAAAAGTTAAAGATCCGAATGCTCCTAAAAAAACTAATGCCTTTACCACACCTATAAAAATTTCAGATAAACTATGCACTTTTCTAAAAAAACCTAAAGGTTCGCTTATGGCACGAACGGAAGTAACAAAAGCTATTTCTAAATATATCAAATCGAATAAACTGTTCGTCCCTGAAAACAAGAAACAATTTCGCCCAGATTCTTATCTCGGAAACATTTTAAGTCCTCTTGATGGTATTACAAAAGACAAGAATGGCGTAACTGATGTTGAAAAGGGATATACTTACTTTAACCTTCAGCGTTATATTCGTGGCGAATTTATTAAACCCGACACTTCGTCTTCAAACGCGGTCAATGCTTCGGTATAAAACACTTCTTATAAAAATATGCTTATAAAAATATTCTTATAAAAATATTCTTATAAAATAATAAATAATAAAAATTTGATGTATAACGGTCTTTATTTTTTTTGTATATATTATTATAGTAATATATATATATATGAATAAACAGTTTCATAAGCTAAAACCACTTATAAGTACTCATTGTAGTAGAATTATTCAAACATCTGACAATACCGTTAGTAAAGTTTATTATGACAGTATGATTTTTCATAATGAACTGTACATATTACAAAAATTACAGCATGAACGCATTATTAAACCTAAAAAACATTATATGGATGAATATAATAAGGGAGTTATCGAATTGCCCTATTATAAAGATGGAGATTTATTAAGTTATATTAATAAATATGTTCGTACTAAACATAATTATTTTACTACTGATAAAAAAATAACTATATTTAAAGAAATTGTAGAAGTACTAGTGTATTGTCATAGCAATCATATTGTACATGGCGATATTAAACCTGAAAATGTGGTTCTTCATAATCACACACCTATTTTAATTGATTTTGGTCTTTCTATATATAGTAAACAATTTTCAAATCATTTAGAAAAAAACCCAACTATTTATTATGGGAAACGTGGTAGTGAATATTTTATGGCACCAGAAGTTCATGATAATCTAATAGGTCCTTGTTCGGATGTATTTAGCACCGGTGTACTGTTATATAATTTATTTACCAACGAAATACCTCAATATACTTGTAAAACGGTTGATATATCTACAAATACGATTATTAAATATGATATACCTCATACAATAGACAATCTTTTACATGATATGCTTCAAACCAATTATAAAGAGCGACCTACTATGAAAGAAATTTACTATGATTATTCGTTATAGTCGATAACTTGACTGAACTAACGCAGGACAACCAGAGGCAGCTTCTGGAGAAACCATTGTTAAGCCCATTAATATCCAATACGACGCCGTAATACAATCTTCTCTAGTTTTTCCTTCATATACAAATTTATAAAATTCGTTTAATAAAATATGTTGTATTTTTATTTTATCTGTAATCAAACGTATATATTGGTAAGGCCATATAAAAGCACGTCCATTATTAACGTAATTTTTTTTAAGACTTAATGTCAGTCTTGATCGAAAATGCCAAATATCCTCCATGTAAAAATAAAGCTTTTTAAGTTTATACAGATTTAACTTTAGAAACCATCTGGCTTGTGTATATAATTCTAATTCATCCATTCTTTGAAAAATATCTACACAAATGCGTTTTATTTTTAATTTTGGAGATATATTGTTATATATTGTAGATTGTCCATTAATAGAATTATTTATATTATTAGAGTTAGTTCCGTTAATTGATGATAATGGAATGGATTCAAGTAATGATATCTTTATTTTAGGAATTTTTTTTTGTAATAAATATACACGCTCTAAAAATTGTGTAGGAAATTCAACCTGTGTATATGGATTTCGCAAACGAACTTTTTTTTTAATAGTCGATTTTATTTTTTTTAATTCTGAAATATATGACAATAAAGAATCTAAATGAAAGGCATATATACAGTTGTGGTTATCTTTATAACTTATAAAATGATAATACCCTATATCTTGTATATCAATAAAATTTAAAAAATCTGTTTTATTATTAACATTGTCTATATGTAAAAATCCTGGTCCCTTTAATGTATTTATGTTTCGAACTTGATGCCCTCTATATATCTTAGTAATAAGTATTATTTTAGTAATATAAAAGGGCGTTGTATACGTAACATTCGTATGATAACGTATAGATAAGTATTCTTGTAATTGTATAAAATTTTTTTTTTTGTTTTTTAAATTTTGTAAGTTATATTCTAGTAAGGAGTCTAAAATATCACGATAGTTACATTTTTTACTATTAAATTTATTACGTTCTAAATCCTTATACGTTATTATGTTTGGACTAGTAACATTTTTTTTTATTGATTGTTTTATTTTTTCACTTGTAGTTTTTTGTATAGTCACATTTATTTCTGGTACATCTTCCGTTATTCGCAATACGTGTTTAGCACGCATATGTATACCACATAAATCACTATTTTGTTTTTTTTTCCTACTACATTGTTTATGTACGTTCGTTTTAATTCGAGCCATACATCTACAAGAATTATTAGTGTTATTATCTTCTATACTTTGTGTTATTTGTGTTATTTGTGTTATTTGTGTTATTTGTGTAGTATTCATACCGGATATAATTATATATAATATTATATTTAAATATATATCAAAATAAAATTAATAATATAGACATATTTGTATATAGAATCATAGTGCCGATGACGAAATTTTTTTTATTTTAATATTAAAAAAAATTTGATTTAAAATATTCTACAAAGATATGTATTAATCACTCTTACAAGCAACTACTTAACGAAAAAAGCAAAGAAAAGAAAAGAAAGAAAGAAAGAAAGAAAGAAATAATGTCTGTGAAACTAGCACACAATGTCGATACTGCTGCGATGAATATTGAAGGTCCTATGGTGAATGCCTATGGAGGTAAATCTGCTAAGGTAAAATATGATGGTCGCTGGCTATTGGTCCAAACTCCTAAGATGTCCTCCCCCTTTGGTGTAAATAAGTGGGAAAATACGTCCGGAAATGGAACCGTTAATGCTTCGTATAGTATTGATGTATCCTTTAATGGTTATGAAGAAGATGAAGATGGAGAGCCACGTGATAAGAAGGTGCGTACATTGTATGAAAAGGTTCGTGAAATGGAAGATACCCTGATTGATCACGCTAAGGATAATAGCTATACCTGGTTTGAACAGGAAGATGCCAGCCGTGATGTAGCTAAAACTCTGTTGCGTTCTGGAATTAAGTTTTCAAAGGATAAGTCTACTGGTCGCGAAACAAAGAAATACGCTCCTCGTATGAAGTTTAACCTTCCAGTGTGGGACGGTCGTATGAGCTGTAAGGTATTTACGAGTGAAAATGAAGAAATTAAAAGCATTGAAGAAGTAGAAGCATATGCTTCTGGACGCTGCCAAGTAACTATTATTGCTAAGTGTGATAAGGTTACTTTTAATGGTGCGAAGTATGGTTTCAAGTGGGTTATTCAACAGATGAAGATTACACCATCCACAAACTCTCTTGATAAGTACGCATTTATCGATGAAGACAGCAGTGGAGTATCTTCTAGTGTAAATATTGTAGAAGACGATGATGTCCAGGTAGATGATGATGATGTTTCAGATGATGTAGATGAACTGGATCAGGAATCAGAAGAAGAAGAAGAAGAAGTAGCACCTCCGCCTAAAAAGGTTGTCAAAAAGCGAGGTCGTAAGAAAGCTAACAAGTAATTATCTAAACATACACTATAAACAAAAAATATAAATATATTTACACATAAACAAAATAAAAAATACTGTATTTTTTTATTTTAATTAAATTTGATTATTATTTTTTTATTATTTTGTAATAATATTATAGTATAATACATTACTTTACAATGAATTTTTGTCCTAAATGCGAGTTCATGTTATTTACAAAAATAAATCAGGAAACAAATACATTACAACATCATTGTAAAAATTGCTTTTGGATAGGAGATTATATTAAAGAAGAAGACTCCGAAAATACGCAAAATAGAATTACTGTATATAAGAAACAATATAATAATGATTTTATTAGTAATTCTATTTCTAAAAATCCCTATATTATTTATGATCATACACTCCCAAGAATTAATAATATTAAATGTATTAATGAAAATTGTATTTCTAATATACAAAACAAAAATGCTATTAAATTAATACTTGATTATACTAACGATATTGAAGAGGATATTATTAATAATGTTCGTAAACCCAATATTAAAATTACCTGTTCAAAATTTTTAAAATCGAATACGATTAAACATAAAAAAAAAAATATAATTCCTATTTCTAAAAACACTTGTATTGTTAATTTAATTAGTAATAGTGATAAACAAAGCTTATTACAAATACCAACACCTACTTTTGATAATTATTCGTTTACGATAAAAGAATTTATTCCTGTTGATAATGAAATTATATTTATAAAATATAATGATAAAGAATTAAAATATATGTATATATGCTCTCATTGTAAATCTTCTTGGACAAATGAACCAAATACTTTATAATAACTATATATTACTTATAACATATATACTGTAAACACATTTTTTTTAATAAAATAAATATAAATGAATATAAATTTGATAAATATATAAATATATTATAATATATTAATATATTAATATAATAATATAATTATGAGCGATAATGAAACAGAAAGTATTAATAGTATAGGAGAAGATACATTAGATATTGGTAACTTTGAAGAGAAACAATATAAAAACATTATAAGTAAAGATAATTCATATTCTAAATATTATTCTGATATAAAAAAAACTAAACCATTTTTAACTAAATTTGAAAAAACTAAATTAATTGGTATACGAGCCCAGATGATCTCTGATGGTTCACAACCATTAGTTAATGTTCCTACTCATATAACAAGCAGTATAGACATTGCTGAATTAGAGTTTAAGGAAAAAAAAATACCCTTATTTATAAAACGTTATATTAATCAAACTAGCTATGAATTTTGGAGACAAGAAGATATGATTAGTATGTAATATATTATTCATTAGCATATAAATTATTATACTGTTCAGTTAATTCTTTTTCTATTCCACTGTCATGCTCATATTCATCACTTTGTAAGCGTTTTTGTCGTGTAATATAATCATCTTCTTCTTCATCTTCTTCTTCATCCTCTTCATCCTCTTCTTCATGCTCTCCTTTATGCTCTTCTTCATGCGCTTCTTCATCATCACTTAATTCTTCGTCATCGGCACGCTCGTCATCCGAATCGTCGAAATCACCAGATACGTACGCTCCATCGTCTATATCTTTTATTTTTTTTGTAATCAAATTATAAATATTAACCTTGTCATGTATTGGAAAACTAAGAACAGTAAACATATATTCACCTAAATATATAATAGTAGATGTTTCACCCATATCTTCTTTAGATACCATTAATTTAATAAATAGAGGCGTATCAATATTTTTGGTAATAAGCGTTATATAATCTATAGATGATTCTGATTGTTTTTTAGGTATATCTTTATGTATATGTATATTTTCCCCAATAACTTCAATATTACACTTGATTGGATATTTAGGTTGAATAAATATAGAGTTAATCGTATTACAATGATGATCTACAATAGTACTGCTTAATATATTTAAAACATTATTATGTATATTATTAAAATTTACACGTTTACAAGTAATAGACATTATATTTTTTATTATCTTTATTAATAAAAAATATACCATTAATCTTTAAATCAAATTTATTTAATACACATTATAAATATTATATCTATTCTTTCCATTTTTTCCCACAATTTAAACACGTAACAAATGTAGTCATCGGTTCATCCGCACTTCGAGTTTGTAACTGATAATAACTACAGTTCTCTTTATGACATCTTCCACAATGAAACAGATCTGTCCCCATATCTGTTCGTGCTTCATAAATAAATTGATCTTCAACATGTTTTTGCTTTAATAATTTATCCCACCTTTCAGGAAATAATTCATGTGGTTCCAATGTTGATAATAAAATGGCATTTATTTCTCCTATAATAACCTTATTAAATAAATAATCATTATGAATATAATTATTTGAATCTAAATTAGAATATAAAGCTATTGATTTTTGTTTATAGCAATTTTTAAATTTTTTATTATCCCAATTTTTAATGATACCGTTTTTTTCTGAATATTCTATTGTATAATTATAAATTCCTTTTTCTATTTCTTTAGCTATTTTATTTACTTTTCTAATTAGTAATTTTGTTTTTGATTTTATTAATTTTTTAAATACATCTATAGTATCTTTACGAATAGAACCTGACATTATCTATTATAATATAAATTAATTTTAAATATAAATGTAAATTATAAATAAAAATATGAATAATGAATGTTCATTATTTATTTTATTATCAAATTTATTTATTATCATTATCTGAACAGCAGGAACAACCGTCTTCCTCTTCGTCTGTAGATGATTTATATTCTTCTTCTTCTTCTTCCTCATCAGGGTTATAACCTTCTTCATATTCTACCTCATTATCAGGAACAACAAAATCAGATTCATATTTATCTAATTCAGGATCATATTCTTCTTCTGTGTCATTGGCACCTAAATCTTCAAATCCACCAAAACTTACCTCTATAAAATCGTCAAAATCTTTACGAGTTAAATCACAAATTACATCTTCAACAGATTTAACTATCAATATTTCTCCAAAATAAATATCAATGTCCTCTGGTGGTGGTAAATCATATTTATTTTCAGAACCAGCTCGACCTTCTTTACTACCGAATAAAGATATAACCGAATCTTCTAGTTCCCAATCACAATAACGTTTAAAATTATTTTTAAAATTTATAGACTTTCTAATATTAGTATTAAACAATGACACTACATCTTTATGTGTAATCGTAACATTTGATACATTTGTTACACTTTGTAGTGATTTAGATACAATCGTACCATTTTTTTTTATAATAATGACATGTTTCATGTTTTCTATTATTGTTGTATATTTTATTTTTTAAACTTATATTTGTATATACACAATATATCAAATTTATTTTTTAATATATAAATTTGATATTCTTAATATATAATTATTATAACCATATAAGACGCTATGGATACTTTTATAGAAACGTATATCTCCACTGTTAATAAAAATAACGTTATTACTATAGATATTGGGACATCTATTTCTGATGCGATTTTTATAAATAAACATACGTATAACACTATACAAAATATATTAGAACATTTAACACAAAAAAAAAATGTTACGATTAGTAAGCCTATACTTGTTAAAACCTACCGTAATAATAATACTGTATTTAACATATATAACAACAAAATTATAAATTATTCCTATACAACTACAGATACTGTAAATACACGCTATAATCATATAGATTGTAAATTAATTTATATGAATATTAATACAAAACCCACACTTCAATCAAACTTTCAGTATAATGTAATAGAAGAAAAAGAAGAAATAAATATACAATATAAAAACTATTTTTCTATTATTCTTACTAAATATCCTAATCAATCATATGGGTGTTCAATAAAAATAATAAAACCAATTGAAAAAAATATATTATTAGAAAATATTACATATATATTAGATTTATTTTAACTATATAGAAACTCTTATATATATTAACGTATGCACGCACTTATTTTTTCTTTTATTTTTGTAAACAATATGCCACAACCTTTTTTAACTTCAGTATTTACATGCGACGTTACATCAATGATTGTTTCTAATATTTCTTCAGCTACTGCATCATAAATAGGCACTATAGTATCAGTTATATTTTTATCTGGAACTTCTGTTATAATAACTATTTTACCTAATTCTAATACTATTTGTTTTTTATCAGCGCCTTGTAAACTTTTATTATTAACTTTAGTTTTTTCTACTAATTTAATACATTGCGATATGATAATAAAAATTTTTTTGGATATATCTTCTATAGAAATACATTCGGGATCCATATGTTTTAATTCATTAATTACATCCAAAATTAATGTTTTTAATTCATTATATATTGCTTTTACAATTACTTTTTGATTTTTAGTTAAACTAGATGATTCTATTGTTATTTCAAGAGACATATGTATACCATATTATTATAAAATAATTTTATAATTTATCCTAAATAAATATTTTTTTTAATTAATTTATTTTAGAATATATTTTTTATATTCTATATATATTATATACTATACAATTAAACATATGTTTTTTCTTTTTATATTAGATATTATTATATATATTTCAATTGTACTTATTTTACACATTATACTTAAAAAAAACTTAGATACTGGAAATACTTCTGTAGAATCATTTACAAAAAATGAAAATAAAACGAAACATACTACAGACACTAATAAAGATGTAGCAAATAATAATGCCTCGGAAACGGAAGAAGATACTGCTTCTTGGGATGAGGTTCATGTATCTAAACAACCTGTTAATACAGAACAACCCGAACAACCCGAACAACCCGAACAACCGGTAGAACAGCCATCATTTTCTATATTAGATGATCGAACACTTTTTAATCATTCAAATAGTAGTAGATTACAGGGTCAAGACACTTGGACAGGTAATGATCCTTCAGAATTATTACAAAATAAGTTTAGTAATAGTTTAGATGAACAATATGCGCCATTATATAAAGATCTTGATTCCATAAAAATTACTAAACAATCCTATGATAATGTTATATCATTACGAAGTAAAGAATTTGATTCTTATTTTAGTAAAAATAACGAAACGACTTCTGGCGCAGAACAACCAAATAAGCCTATGTTAGATATCAATAATAATATTGGGAATCATTTAAATGTTCAAAAAATAAATCCAGAACATTCCAGTAATGTTCTTGCGGATGAGGCACCTTTTTCAAGTAATACATTGAATTATAAATCTTTAGATAATACAACTATATTTAACAAAAATACACCCATCGTTGAACAATACAACACAGTTAAAGAATTTACAGATGGTGAACAATTTTTAAAAAAGGAACAAGTAGATAACATGGATGATGCTACCATTCAGGATATTCGAGAACGTAAATTAAAAAAAGAAGGTATTCGACTAAGTGATGTTAGAAATACATATGCTATTAGCAATAATAATTTAATTGGAGACAAAAATAAAACAGCTAATCAACTTCAAGCATATGAAGACATTGGAAATCTTGCGACTATTTAAATTTTCTTTTTGATCGATTTTTTTGTATACTTACTATTTGTTTTCCTATAATAAGACGCGGTGGATTTTCTAGTAGCTTTAATGCATCTTTATTATAATAAAATTCTATAAAGGCTATATCTTTTATATTATTTTGTTTATCTGTTAGTATAGTGATTTTTTTAATATCACCGTATTTCGAAAAATACTTTCTAAATACATCTTTTAATATATTAACTTCGGTATAAGTAGGAAAATTTTTTAATATAATAGATACTGGTTCCATATCCTTTCCCTCTTGTAAACATTTTTTAATATTTGAAGGTACATATCCACTGTTACTAAAGCCTTCTTTTCCACTTTTAAACAAGGTGGAGTCAATATCTATTTGCGAACATTTGTCTATATTTGGTTTATACGCTGTAGTACTGGCATTAATTTTAAATTTAGTCAGAGGTTTTTTTATTTCTACTTGTTTTTCGTCAAGATATTGAATGTACGTTAATGAACCAATTACTGTACAACCCTTATTACTTTCTTCATTCGCTTGACCAAAAAATTTTATCCGCTTTTGGCGTGCTATAGATTCTAATGCTACTCGTTTTGTTACTATCATAAGTATTTTATATACTATATAATTATGTTTAAATAATAAATAGAATAATTAATAGAAGTATCGATACAATAAATAATTAAATTTGATACTTTATTTATACACAACGCATATAATATATATTACGAATACCATATACTATGGAAATATCACAAATAAGTTTTTGTAATAAAATAGGATATAATATTACTAATGATAAAGAAAAAGAACATATATTACAACATTTTATACATAATTATGACATTGAATTAAATGCCTTTTCAATGTATTATTATTCGGATGCTTTTTTAAAACACTTTAAACAATACAAATATATGTTATCGTTAGAATCAAATGGTAATAAATATTATTTACTACTTATTACTATTAAAAATGAAAGATATTCTATTTTTGTAGATACAAAAACAACTAAATCTCACGCCTTTCCTAAAATGATTATTGTACCCTTTCGATTTAGTGAAGATTTATATACGGATACAATTATTGAAGGTAGTTTAATTCGAGATAAACACAAACAATGGGTCTTTGTCTGGGAAAATCTGATGGTATATAAGGGTCAAGTCTGCAAAGACCCCCTTATTACCAAATATAAACACATGTATAGTATATTAGAAGACAACTATATTGAAGATCTAGATATACAGGTATGCCCTATTCATATTAAACGATTATTTATGTATGACGAAATAGAATACATTTTTAACACCTATATCCATTCTTTGGATTATAATAGTAATGGTTTAGTATTTCATCCTTTACAAGGTCAAAATAAAAGTGTTGTCTTTTACTTTAATTTATCCAAACATACGAAACATAATAGTCGTACACTGATGAACTTTGAACGAGAAAAAACGTCTACTTCAAGTGTTCCTGTATCATCTACAACTAATCTAGTATTAACAGAAAAAAAAGATACAATTGGAACGATGTCCGATTCCAATATGAGGACGTTTATCATTAAACATTCGAAAAAAACAAATTATATTTATAATCTATATTGTATAGATAATAATAATAAAATTAAAAAGTATGCTATCGCTCGTATTGATAGTATCGATAAAAAAAACTTTATTGAAAACAAACTAACATCTTGTAAGAAACATTTATTTGTAACGTGTTCATACTCACCAGAATTTAGTAAATGGATTCCACAATCTATATCTACTCAAGAAGCGCTGTCTCGTATACAAGACATTCAAACAATGGAAACAATGGAAACTATGGATCATATAGTTTAGCGATTCTAGTTATCATATCTGTCTCATTGCTCGATTTCACCGTATGGCCGATCACCAACCCGCGGTTGCGGCATCAAATTATCCGCCTCGAACGTCTCCAAATCGGGCCACTCCTTGTCTTCTTGTTGTTGTGCTGCTTCTGCTGTTGCTCTTGCTTCCTTATCTTGTTGAGAAAGCCAAACACCCGGAGGTGGGGAAACTGTTTCTTTCTTTGAGGGCATTGAATCTATATACTCGAGAAGTTCTTCGCCCTGCTTGGCCGCACTCTTCCCAGTAGATGGAGGAACTTTTGGTTTCTTTTGTGGTGCTACTGCTACACGCTGTGCCGCACCGCCCGCACGTGCTTGTATTTCATCAAAAGAAAAAGATGACGGACATGGAGCTATTTTGGCTGTATATGACCCATTATTTTTTGTTACACATACATTTACAGGATTTGTTCCACCACGTTGTCTACGCTTTAATACTTTCTTTCTAGACACACGTCTGCGTCTAGATATTTTTTTTTTTCCACCAGATTGTTTTCTGCGTGTCCGTGAACGAGAACGTCTACGACTTTTTGAACGTCTACGACTTTTTGAACGCCTGCGACTTTTTGAACGCCGACCACTTTTGGAACGCCGACCACTTTTGGAACGCCGACCACTTTTGGAACGTCTGCGTTGTTCCGATTTCTTTTTCCGCAAAGTATGTTGTGAACGTTTTTTAACCATTTGTATATAGTATATTATACTATATATAAATAAAATAAAATAAAATAAATGATTATAAAATAAAAGAAAAGAAAAAAAAACTATGCTCTAGAAATAATTATTCCCAAGAAAATAACATTTTATTTTTACAATACATTGAAAATATGACAAATGAAGATATGGTTATGCCTACCATATTTACAAGAGTGATCAAAAAGGTATTCCACATATTTTTTTTGCGTATATCTATATCAATCGTTTGATTCGTCAATGTTACACCACAGTTGACCACTGGAGGTAATAATGAAATCGCAATACCTGCTCCAATACTTTCTACAAGAGCACCACCACTTGATAAAGTTACTATTGCAAACACTGTTCCTACAAATATCGCATTAATCAGGGTCCATTTATCAGGTAACGAATATCGTTTTTTCATTTCCTCAGTCGGTTCTTGGTTACGAAAAAAATATCCTATACACGCACCGATCACGATCATTAATATAAACGCGAGTATCAAATAAAGTATACTTGTTAATGATGAACCTACATCAAATAATAATAAGGCGGCTATTAATCCCATTAAAGGACCACCAAGGGGCGATATTAACATTGAACCTATAATACTTTCTTGATTATTCATTATAAAACCTATAGCAGCAATAAACGATGCTAAAATTACTTTTAGTAAGAAATTAACACGATTTTTTTTTGTATATAACGACAAACTTGAAAACACACCTAAATGACTTTTTTTAATATTACACAATTTCATAGTGTATGTATATAATTATATAGTTATTTTATTTTTTTTATTAAAAATAAATAACATATTTTTATTGAATAGAACATCTATAATTATTTGGATGTATAATGGTATACATTTCCATTGCCCACTCACTCGGCATGTCCGGATTTGGTGGAGAACTAAAATATTCCCAATTAAATACGCCGCCAAAGGTTGGATATTTTTGTCGTATCTTATGAACTTCTTCAAGTGCTTCTACAAATGTTTCTTTAGTAAATTCAGTTGATTCCATGCCCATTACCACTTTTTCTGGTGGATAACCATTTTGAATCGCTTTATCATAGGAATCAAAACTAAACGAACCATAAAATTGTCCGTTAAAATAATCTATCATCTTTCCTTCGGGTGATTCAAATAACGTTTTATAGACAAACCCTCCCATACCGGACTCATCGGTCATTAGTGAACCTCCTAGTGGAGCCATAGAAATAATAAAGTCTTTACCAAAATCTTCTTTTATTTGACGAATCAATCGTTGTACATCTTTCAATGTTACATATTCTTCTATATCTAAATCTATTCCCCTAATACAGGATTGTGACTCTATACATTTTTTCAATAATGGATAAAATATATCAAAGTTTTCAAATAAATCCGTAAACGCACCGCCTGCGCCACCTACCATAAGCATAATTGTAATACCATTATCTGTTGCTGTTTCACACTCTTTCCAAATGGTATCAAATATGGAACTTTTAGGTATCTCATCATTTAAATGAATGTAGGGAGAGCCATCTTCATTGTGTCCAAAATGAATAGAAGATACATGAATATGGGTCACGACCTTTTTATCTAAAATATCTTGTAATCCATTAAAGGTTTGATAATAATATATAATACGATTCATATAGTATTATATACTAATATTTTTAGTTATGTTTAAACCAATATTCCTATAAAATTATTTTTATTCTAAAGGTAGTTCACTAGTAGTATTTATAGTATTATAATTACTAAAATTATTATTTTTATGAATATTTTTACATATATTAAATATACGATAGGTTGAACCTGATAATGAGCTACTATTTAATGTTGGTTTATGGGATATGTTAGATGCATTTAAAGTATTATGTAAATAATCTTTTTTAGGTAACATTTCCTTAGATTGTAAATTTAATTTCTTTATATAATGTTTAAAAATAAATTTTTTTTTGCTCGATATTTCATTTTTTTTTTCGATATCTTCTTCTAATTCGTCATATGTTTCTTCATCTAAAATATTTTCTATATTTTCAAGTAAATGTTCTTCTTCGTTTGTTTCGTCATCGTCATCGTTATCATCTTCATCTATAATCGTTTCATCATTATTATTCTCCTCTGTTTCATTATCATCGTCCCCTTCAATATCGCCTTCATTGTCTTCATTCGTATCCATCGTAATATTAGAATATATATGAAATTGTTCATCATTATTATTGATTTGTAATATATCTAATTTTATTGTTTTTTGTAAGTCTTTTTTATATGTTTCATTATTTATATCATATAAAATATAATCTTCTTCTTTACACATATTTTCTGATATTGTAACAGCTGTAGCCGTTTTATTTATAATATTGTTAGTGTTCGTATTACTGTAATTTGTATATTGTTTTTCTAATGTTTGTAATTTGTGATTCTTATTATCAGTAGAACCAGTATTTATAAATTTACTATATTCTAAAAAGGATTCTATTAATTCTAATGTTTGTTTATTTAAATATTTTAAATTAAAAAAAATACCGTTATTATTTTCAGAAAAAGTTGAAGCACTATTTACTAATATATTATATATTTCAAATTTTTGATTATATGTTAGCTTGTCGATTTTTTTTTTAATAGATATATTTTTTTTTTTCATATATATATATATATTTATATAACTATGTATTTTATATTTCTTTAAATTAAAATTGTAAAAATGTATTTATTAACTACTTTATAAATTCTCCTACAACTTGAATTTGATTATCACTATATTTATATTTGTAATCTAAAATTTTTACATGAATTGTATCCTTTTCTTGAATCGTATTAAATGTTTCATGTTCACTATGGTAATCTTTAGATAATATAATCACAAAAGGCGCATTTTCACATAAAATACCTATTTTATTTTTAGCTATAACTTTACATGTAATGATATCATCTTTAGACGGTGAACATATACTTACTTCTAACTTAATATTATATACTAAATTACCATTAAAATGACTACTTATTATTGTTCCTAAACTTCTATCAACTATTTTAATAGAATCTTTAATAATATAACCATAATTTGAACATTTATTTCCTATTTTTTTTTTTATTTTTTCTAATAATTGTTCATTAATATCTTCTGAATTGTATACATTCTTGGGTTCTATACTTTCTTTAATATCTATGATAGATGTTATAAATAAAGACTCATCAAGTTTAGCCATAATATATATAATATATATATTTTATAAATATATATTATCAAATTTAAATAAATACATTAAAAATCTTAAAACGTTAAATATAACGCTTGTTCAATATTATAAAAATATTTTGTTATCTTTTGATCCTTAGGAGTGGACACAAACAAAGATTTATATTCGTTATAACGCAATAGTAATGATAATATTTCACATAATTCGTCCTTTGTCAATTTATTTGTTGCTATAGATGTTTTTTTTTTAACTTGATTATCACCTGTTAATTCTAATAATTTGTTTAGATCTTTTATCAATGAAGTCACTGTCGGACCTCCTTTACAAACAACCCCGGTATGAGCTTCTTTCAAACTCAGTTTTCCACTTTTGGTTTTTTTTGTAACAGTAATATTATTTAATAATTTAAATTGTACTTCTTTTGATTTAGGATTATACATACTCAATCCCATTAATATATTTTTGTTATCAAAAAGTATTTCTTTATTATAACGTAAATGTCGGAATTCTGATTCATTTATCACATCGGCACCATTTTTTATAAACATACCACGTTTATATATAAAATACCTTTCTTTCCGTTGTTTAATAGAATATCGTAACACAAATCCCATTATTTCATTAGAAATATTATTACCATCCTCATCTTTTCGCTCTATCTCATCTCTTCTTTTTCGTATAATTGTATAATTTGTATCAGTATTGTTATATAAATGTTTACTTTTATCATAATAATCTATAATAAGTAATTTATACATAATATCTTGTAGATTTTTTTTCGTATATAATCTTCCCATAGCAGGATTTGAGTCTGATGTATCCTTCATAGCACTTTTAATTATATCATCAAAATCCTTTATAAACTGGCGATTATTAAAATGTTGTATACATTGTTCTTCTCTATCTTCATCTTCATTTATAAAATAAGCAGACAATGTATTTCGCAATCTTGCCATCAATATACTAGCTGCTTCCGAATCATATTTAAGATATAATGTAATTAATAGTATAAGTTCAGATTCTTCTGTGAATGGTACATGTTTTTTAATCACTTTTAATATATGGTTTGGATTATTATATTCTGGGTTACCGAACGTATCATGAGCATATATTCTAGATAATGCTTCATATAAGGGCTCATTTTCATCTTTTAATAAATTTTGTTCACTTGTCGAAATAGGAGTTATAGTAGATACATCATCTATGCTCATAATGTTACCTATATGAAACTTTAATACTATTTTTTTATCTGTTAGAGATAATCTGTCGAATTGCTTATAACGATGAATAACTATCATATGTTCATTAATAAATAAACGATCTCTTACAGCAACATTAGTTATATTATTTTTTAATTTATCTATACAATCTATATTTGTTGTTTTAAATTCTTCCTGTAAGGAACGTTGTATTTTCTTATAATTGCTTGGAACATTTTCTTGCGCTTTAATATTTGTATTCGATACTTTTGATGCCGCCGCTCCTGCTCCTTCTGATTTTTTTTTTGCTGGTTGAGAAACTTTTATAGATGGTTTTGTAGAATCAACACTCGTAGCAGGAATATCAGAAATATATTTTTGTTTAGTATCCTGTAAAATGCTATTACGATAGGATAAAGGCAACGTTGTATCTTCTTTACTAAATAATTTTGTAAATAAGTCATTTTTTTGTTTTTTATAATTATCTAGTTCTAATTCATTTTGTGTAGAAAGTATTTTTGTACGTATTTTCTTATATTCTTTTTTAAATTTTTTAATGTGTATACTTTCATACGTATCAGCATTTGTTCTTGTAATAATTTTTGGTTGAAAAATATAAAATGCTGATTCTGTTTTTTGACTACCGGATCCTATGTTTATATATCTCATAATTAAGTAGCCTTCATTTTTTTTATAATATATATTTTCTTTTTGTGTAACGATTTCATCTAAAGCGCTATAAATAATTACATTTTTATCCGCATCGGTATCTTTACTATGACTAAAAAATTGAATGTCTTCTTTTATTTTTTGTAATAACTCTTTTAATTCATAAAAATGTTTTTTTGTAAATAATTTTTTAATTAATAATTTTGATTGATTCACATTTCTAGCATTATCCACTTGTGAAAATGTAGAGGTATCGATAGCTCCATCTTCTGATGTTTCAATATGTTTACACGTAAATTCTCTACATTTTTGTAAATTACAACTTAATGAATAATCTTCATCCCCTACAAAGCGTTTGTTTCGTTTTATATGACGAATTGAATCATATATATCCATATGTAACGAACCTTTTTCATAATAAGTATCTTCACCATCTTTATTTTCGATGAAAATATTACCTTTTTTATTTAATTGACAATCAATCGCATTTTCTTTTAGTAATAACTCTACTTGTATCATATTTTTTTTTTTACAATAAGAATCCCTATATAATTTTTCATCTACAGTTTCCACACGGTCCATATTTTGTTGAGTCCCAACATGTAAATAGATCATAATATTTCTATGTTCTTTTTGTAAAGATTTATGTGAAAAATTCCTAGAACCTCTACCTACAACTTGTATCATTACATTAAAGTGAAACCACGGTTCTAATACATGAATTTGACGAACATTAAAAAAAGATATACCTACTTCCACTACACGAGTTCCTAAAATTGCTAAAATATTTTCACCATAAGTGTTTGTTTGATTAGATACACCTTCACCTCTTGCTTCCTTAACTAATAAATTAAGTGTGGGTTTAGGAATAGATCCATCTAAATAAATATAACGAGCTTGTATAAATGTGTGTGTTTGATCATCAGGAATATCTTTATAAGTACATTTATTAAACGCACAAAAACGGTCATTATCGTCTCGTTCACGTATCAATAAATTGTCATTCATATAATCCGCATCTTTATGTAAAACATAACGATTGAATCCTAATTCTTCTAACGCAAATGCCATAGGTTTAATGCCAAAATCTCTTAATTTTGAATAAATAAATACGATTCCTCCTCCCGGATGTTCAACATCTTTTAAAATATCGCCTTTTTTATACCCTTTTTTTACGATAGGATGCGATGCTTGAATACTTTTAATTACATTATATATTTTTATCGAATGTTTTTTTAATAATAAGGGTTCTGTATCGGTATCATCCGTGTCGCTTATTCTCATACACGGGTATGTATCATATAAATATTCGTATTTATAATTAGAAAACTTATTAAAACCATCCTTTATAGTGCCCATAAGTGTGTTATGAACGGATCCATCATCATTTAATACTGGATACACAATATTAGAATACTTTACTAATAATCCAATCGTAGTCAAATCTAATTTTTTTTTTAAAAGAAGTGTTTCGATAAATGAATATTGCCATGTAGAAAAAATATCTGGATATAAAAAAGCTACACGTTCAATATGTTTAAAACAACTAGTATCCTCCGTGACATCACTAAAATTTTTAACAATTCCCTTTTCAATATATTTTGATGGTGTAGGTAAAAATATATCTTCTTCATCACGATATTTGGGGTATTTGTCGTCGTCTTCGTTATCATCTGGCAGCACGGGTATAGCAGGCGTTAATTTAATAGGGAATGTATAAGGATTTTCTCCACGTAAATGTGAGATATAACCGCGTGATTTATTAATTAATATATCTTCATAATTTATATCGGTCGTATTCGGACGCAACAGTAACCCCGTTTCATCAAATATATCTTCTGGTACAGCACCTCTTCCATCATTCCACAATAACAAATTTAATATCCATCGTATTTCGTCTGTTATATTATACATAGGAGTCGCAGATAATAATATAAAATGCGTATTTATTGCGTAACGAGCAATCATTTCTAAATAAGGGCGTATTTTTTTATTTTCTGTTTCCGATATTCCGCCATTACTTCTTGTTTGGTGAATTTCATCCATAATATAAATTTGGTCGGAAAACCGATCTTTAATATATTGTATTTGTTTACTATATACAAACATACCTTTCGATTTTCTTTCGATTTTTTTTAAATCTTTTTCTATACTATTTGCTAGTGTCATATACGTTGTAAAGCTGTAATGTTCAGAAATAACTTTATTGATTCGCTTTGTTAATTTTAATTTACGTATATCATAGTCACCATTTTCATCTTTATCTAATGTTTGTTTCCAATAATCTATATCTAATTTATCTATGTAATTATTTCCTGTACATTGAACTATACTATCTTTTTTTTTATATAATTCTTTCTTAATATTTATAATTTCATCTTTCCAATTTTGCTTTAAGGTATTAGAAGGTAACAATATATTTACTTGTTTATTTTTAAAATTTTCAGCAATAGATATAGCGGCACATGTTTTTCCTACTCCGACACCATGCCATAATAATAAGCCTTTGTAAGGAGTTTGTTCAGACAAAAAGGTTTTAACAAAGGATTGTGTATTTGTTATTTTAAAATTAGAATCCATATTTCTTACTTGTATAGCTTTTTCATTATAAGCATTTAATTCATTAATATTAAACTCTTTTTTTTTATATATTTTTTGATTAAAACAAGAATCTATTATTTCTGGATAATAAATAAAATTTTTTTTGGTTGTTTTTTTTGATAGTAGATTATCTGTTGTAAATATAATATTTTCTATTTGATTATCTAATGTATCATATAATTTTTCTAATTCTTTAACTTTTTTTTTTGATAATTGAGCGTCCATTAAATACCCTGTATACTGAACTTCAGAACCATTGGAACCAGAAATATATTCACGTTTTATAATTTTATTTTTGTAGTAAATAAGTTCTGTGATTGAAGTTACCTGTTTATCTTGTAAATCAGTTATAAATTGTTCAACACTGTCATATTCTGTAGGTTCATCATTCATATGTTGTAAATAATAAATATATAAAATATATATATATATTTATATTTTACTTAATTTTTATTAAATAAATTCTTTTTTTATAAATATATCAATTTGTTTAATTAGTTTTTTTTTTTCAGTATAATATGGTCGTATCATATGTATACTTTCTTCGAGTGTATAAAAACCTAATTTACTAATTTCATTTTTTTGGTATTTATTAAAATGTTGTTGTATGGAACTTGGTAAAAGTAACTCCGCAATATAATATATTAATTTATAGGTTTTATTATTAAAGGCATCATATTCTTCATTAAACGTTACTATTTCTTCATTACACCTTTTTATAGTATAACTATCGGATGATATATTTGTTTCTTCATACATTTCACGCATAGCAGCATCAATATTATTTTCATTAATATTTTTTCTTCCCTTAGGAAATCCCCATTCTGGCTCATTATACTGTTTTGTTTTTTTAATTAATTCAGATATACATATAGCATATTTGCTATTTTTTAAATTGTAAAATTTATTTTTTGATTGCTTGTATTCATTATTGTATTTGTTTTTATAATTCCATAAATCTTCCCATAATTCATTAAAACTTTTTTCTTGAATATGTTGAACTTCTTCTAAAGTCATCGTTTTAAATATTTTTAGTAAATAATTTACATGATTAATATTATAATTTCCTCGTATAAATTCTATATATCCTATACTATGTTTGCGACATATTAATAAATATTCTAACCTATTTGTATCTTTATCATGTCTATATAAAACTATACCATAACTCATTATAGGATGTTTACAAAATTTAACTATATGACCTAACTTATTACAATTACAACATCTTATATTTGTATAATCCTTTTTAATAAAATTATTTTTTTTTTTTTTTAAATCAAAAATAGATAACGAACGTTTACGTTCTTGTGGTAAGCTTGTTTTTTTTTTATCTTCCTTTGTGTTTTCCATAAAAAGGATAGTGTTAAATACTTCTATTACAATTAATTAAACACTATTTTTTTAAATATATATAAATATATTTACATATTATATATATATATTTTATACATGAACTCAAATATATGGGGACCAGGTGCTTGGACATTATTACATTCTATAACATTTAATTATCCTAAAACGCCCTCTCAACAAAATAAAAATGAATATGCTGATTTTTTTTATGCACTTGCGAATGTGTTACCGTGCTCTGTCTGTCAAAATCATTTTAGAAAAAATTTAAATGATCTACCTCTTAAATTACATTTACAATCCAGAAATGACCTCGTTAAATGGTTATTTGAAATACACAATCTTATAAATATACAAACAAATAAAAAAACCATTACCTTTAAAAAATTTCAAAAAATATATAAACAATTATATAGTAAATCAACAGAATCATTAACCTATTATAAAAATAAAAATAAACTTCAAAGATATATTATCTACATATTAATTATAATTATTATAATTATTATACTGATTCACAAAAAATATCATAAAATTTTATTTATTAAATAAATTGATCATAGTAAGCGAACTTCATCGTCAGCGATTTCTGTAACGATATATGTGTCATCATTTGTTTTTGTGTTATCGTTTATCATAGTATTAGTTAGAAAAGATATATTTTGTATATCAAGTATAAGAATACTACCTGTTGTTGTAACTGGTGTAACGGTATATGTAGACTCTTTTGACAATACAGGTCTTACTTTACTACTATGAATATCAATATACGTATTATTATTCCAACTTATAAAATAGTCTATTATATTTTTTTCGCGAATATAATTGTATTCCATTGTTTTATTATAAAGCATACCAATATTGTTACTTGTAATGTGTTCTTTACGGAAAAATACTTCATTTTCATTAGTTATATATCGCATATCATTTTTAATAAGTTCTTTACCTTCTAATATATTACTTTGAATAACAAAATTATTGATTATACTATAAGTAAACTTATATATTAAATTTTTATAATAGTTTTCTTTTATCTCATAAATAGGTTGTTTACAATTAATATGAATTAGTTGATACAGTTTCTGTATATGTGAAACTAATGTATCTATTTTATTACCATAGTTGTCTTCTAATTCTTGTAATGTAATATGTTCACTGGAAACGGAAATGTTTTCATTAATATCACTACGTATACGCTCTTTAATATATAAGTTGTCTTGAACTCGGTTTTCTGACGGTATATTGACTGCTTGTAAGGAACAATTACTTGTTTTACAATTAGTATCTTTCTGATCATTATTATATGCTATACTATAACATTTATCTAATATAAAAATATCAATAGATTCCACTTTTTCTTTAGATATGGCTATCGTGTCCTTAAACTTATAAAATAAAATCTCATCAATAATAATTTTTATAATGGAATGTATGAGAATAAATTTTTCTTCTACAATATATTCATCATTATAGATTATACCTAAAATATATTTTTTTAAGAAAATATGATTCACATCTTTAAAAAATCGTTGCAAACTTAATTGAATAATATAATTTATTTTATCATTATATTTAATAATATTGATATTTTTAATACGTTCATCAATGTTGGTGCTATCATTATAATACATATTGTCCAAAAAATCCAATTTATGAATAAACAATTGATGATTTAATTTATGAACCATAAAATCAGAATTAAATTTTTGTTCGGTATCGAGTGAATACACTTTAAATTCTTCACATTTAACTTTTGTCCCATTTTCTAATAAAATGCCTGTTACATTTTTATTAGAAATATTAAGCATGTATCGTAAGGGTTTACACTGAATTAAATAATTTGAGGCAGTGTACAAATCGTTATACATATATACCACCTCTTTATAAGATAATGCTATTATATCTGAATCTGGTGGTAATAATTTAATTTTTGTTTGATATGTATCAGGAATATCGTCTGTGTTAACATCTTGTATTTCAAGATACAGTGATTTATGTGCTAACAGTGTCGAGACTTGTATATACACACTATTACATATATTTTTTTTATTTTTAAAAATAGAGTGTATAGTATATTTTTCTAATGGATCTATAATAACTACTAATTCTTCAAATGTTTGTTTATTTCTAAATACTTTAGATAAATGATAATGTGTATACGATTCAATTCCAATATCTGCTAACATAATATGCGTATCTTCAAAATGATATAAATCATAATTAATACTATCTTTATTTTGTCCAACATCGTAGGGCTGAACCGGAATCATATTGTTTTGTTTTGTAATAAGTCCATAAATACGTGTAGGAGACGATACCGAATCCACAATAAGAGTGATAGGAATATATAGTTTTATATCTTGTTTAAACAATGATAATTGATTGGCTAATGTAGGTAAATTAAAATTATTTATTGTGTGTAAAGATAATGATGTCTGTAACACATCTATTACGCGCAAAGGTGTTTTATTTTCAAGAGAAGAATATATATTCATTTGCTTGAGAGAAGGTATGGGACTATCAATAATGGGTATAAACGAATCATCTGTTTGTTGTAATAACACAACTTTATTATAACTGTTTACAACTATATATTTGTATGTTTGTGAAGCATCACCATCACTATCGTGTAAATAGTAATCTAATGTATGTATATCCGAAACAAAATTAACGTTTCTTATTTTATCAAATAAATATTCTATATGTTCAAAATAAGCATATATATTATATAATATATTTTTCATTTGTATATTCATAAAGTTTTTTTTTTGTTTTTTGTTTAATTTTTTTAAAGTAAATGAGTCTACTTTTTGTGTCAATTTTTTTTTATTTAAGTATAGTAGTTTTTTTTCGGACGATGAACATTCATTCATAAAATAATTATAGATATGATTTATTCCCAATCCATCCGGCGTAGGTCCAATTTTACTAGAATTAAATGTTTGTTTGTATATAAGTAAAGGATATTCTGAATCAAATACTTTAATATGATTGATGTTCCAATCCGATGGTTTATTAGACATAACATTATTTCGTTGATTATAATATAAATATAACGGTTCAAAATAATCTTTACCATCTCTTTCTGTTTTTAGTATAATTGAAAATGGTGTAGATTGTTGTATATATAATTGCGTATCAAAAAAATAAGGATTAATTATTTTATAACCGTCTTTTTTTTTTTCAAGTATTAATAATTTTAATCCTTTGGGAAATAACCATTTGTGTTTTCTTGTTAAGTAATCCCAAAAATCATAATAATATTTTTCACTATCCGATAATAAGTATTCAATAAAATTTTGAAACGAAGAAATATTTGTGCTTACATGATCTCTAAACATAATATCTAATGAACCTTTATTTAATGTTTTAAACTCTTCTTCTGTTAAATTTTCAATAATTAATTTTTGTAAGTAACGTAGTTGGTTTTTATATGTTTTTCCCCATGTTTGTAACCACACATTAAATTTATCAGGATTGGATGGTTTAGCTAAATCAATTAACAACGACAAAAAACAATTACCATCAGACATATATATTCCTTTTCTTACTAATAATGGAACCATATCATATCCGTTTTTACTTGTAAAATCTAATATATTACTAATAAAGCGGTTCTTACCACCTTTAGGTTCAAAAGAACGTATACTAAAAATATTATTTTCATACTGGATGTCATCATCTTCATCCATTGTATCATTACTAAAAGGATTAATAAGTCCTAACGATTTCATAATATCATCTGATACGTATGCGAATGAACCTGCTTGTAAAATACGATCAATAATAATATTTTTTGTTTTACTAGTAGCTATGTTTATATATGGATTTTTACTTAATTTTAATTCGTTATTGCCCCATTTATTAGATACACTTTTTGAACTTTTTTGAAAACAACATGGTAATAAACTGCCATTTTTAATATCTATAAATCCTGGATATTTATAAAATCCGTCTTTAAATTTTTTAGATATAAGTAATGATTCATTTAAAGTGGGTATAACTCGATCAAAGTTTTTATTTGTTAGAACGGTTCTTTTTTTATTATTTTCTCCTACAATATAAGGATTAAATTCTTTTATTTTTTTATTTGTAGATGTATCTGTATTCCAGTTATCTTCCATTTCCTCGCGCACTCGTTGCGACACGTGCGCAGTGGCGTTAATTTTTTTAGGTTTTTTAGATACAAAGGGCGTTTCATTTTCATATTGTAAATCTTCCGGTCGCAAGGATTTCTCAGAATGGGCATCCCATATCATAGGACATATATAATATTTTTTTTCAGATGTATCTGTACTCTTATCAGGAATCATTAACGAACGACATTTAATTTTTGATCCATGTATTTTTTTAAGTTTATCATAATTAATATCTTCATTACAATCTATTCCTGAAGCATATATAGTGTATGATTTATTTTTAAATTGATCGTGTGTAAGTAAATTATCTTTTACCGTTATTAAATGTAATTGTTTATCATATTCCTGAATAAAATAATCATTTTGAGGATTATTATTTATAATAATTCTATGGTATAAAAAGTTTTCTTTACTTGAAGAAGAAAGTGTAATCGTATTATTTGTATTTGACACTACTTTACCTGTATTCGTATCTAATCGAGTAACATTGTCATACGAGCCTGGAAATTCCTCATCAATTTGTTTTTTTTGTGATTCAGTAATAATTTTAGGATACCGAATATTACCTCTTGATTGACAAGTTCTACGCCACTGATCGCGAATGTTAAAATTATTATCTGATGTTGCTTCAGGAAATAAGTAAGTATCTTCATATAATTTTTTAAGTAAACAATTTGCGACAGAAGATGTTTTAAATGATAATTTTTTAGTTGATGTGGATTTTTCTAACGTTTGTTTAATATCTAATATTTTTTGTATCGGTTCGATTGAATCTATATTATCACTTAATTCATCTTCATCTTCATCTTCTTCTTCCTCTTCTTCGTCCTCTTCATCATCATCATCATCGTCAAATACTAATCCAAATTTTTTGGAACTACTTTTCATAGTATCATCACTATCGTCATCATCAATTTCGCCATCATCATCATCACTATCATCATCGTCATCATCGTCATCATCATCGTCATCATCATCATCATCATCATCGTCATCGTCATCATCATTACCGTTATCTATACGAATAGGTTTTTTTACTAATAAAGATGTCGATATATCTTCAACATTGTAATCACTAAGTATACCATTCACATCAGCAATTTTATACAAAGTGAGTAATAAATCAATATATTTTTTACACTCATTTAATTCATACAATGTTTGAGCTCCTTGTATATAAAACTGATATTCATGTATAGATTTTTTTGTTTTATAACCTTCTATATTACATAAAATTTTAATATTTCTAACTATATTATTTCCAATTATATTTTTTAAAGGTTGACTATCTCTATATTGTTTGTACACTAATCCACTTGTGTAATAAGAAATACCAAAATATTTTTGTATATTATATTTTATTTTTTCTATATTATCTCCATATACTCGTATATTATATTCTAAAAATGATTGTATATCTTGTAAATTATAATTACTTATTTGTTTATAATAAAAAGGAACCCAATTATCATAATATTTTAATTGATACGAACCTCTTGGTGTATCATTTTTTATATTATAATAAGGAATGTCTTTGTGAATAACATCTTTATGTATATCTTTAATAGAATATAAAAATGTAGGAAATTGCTGATTTGGTTCACTGGGTCCTTGTTTAAAATCTATTATTTCACCTTCATGAATTTCTTTTGAATCCTCATTTATGTATACTACTTCTTGATTTTTTACAAATATAGTATTATATGATTTATTAAAGATTGTAAATAAATATTTTTCTATAATTGTTTCTAATTTTTCTTTTTGTAATATAACGGTATCATGTAATTGAACAGTATACATATTTTTCATACTGTATATAAATGATGTATGTAAGTTATATGGTAAAGAAGGATGGACATATAACATATTACTTTGAACATCCTGAAATTTTATTTTTTCAAAGAAAAAAGCGTTTGTTTCTAAATGTTGTTTTAAAAATGTATCCAGAATATTTCGAATCAAATCAATGGAGTCTAACGATACGGCTTGTTTTTGTTCCAGATGAACGTTAAGAACAATTTCACCTGATTCTTCGATATACAAGTCACCATATATTATTTTTTCATCATCAGTAACACCAGAAATAACTATTTTATATAATAAACCAGTTACTTTTTTTCCTATCCAACCATTTTTAGTATTTTCATCAATATCAATGGAACAAACTGATTTTTTTTTAGTTTTTAAACCCAATATTTTTTGGTCTATATAATAATTATCTTGTTCTTCAGTAATAGATGGTCTAAATATCTTGTACACTTTATTATAAATAATTTTGTTACGTTTTTTGGTAATAGCATCGTTAAATGATACAAACGGGATATATTTACTTAATTGAATTGAATTAAATAAACTTTTTAAATCAATGTTGTATGGTGGATGAATATTATATATTAACGCAATAGTATTTAAAAGTAAGGTTGATTGTTTAATTTCACTTACGTGTTGAGTATAAGGATGTAAAAAGGTTTTATTATATTTATGTTCTGTAAGTATAGTATCTATATGACTATATCTTGAAGTAAACTCTTGTAATACATTATCTAACTCTACAAATGGAAAATATTTTATAACAAACCCGTATATAAAATTTGTATATGAATCTGACGTAGTATCTTCATCAAATAATTTTTTATGTATACAGTATTCATATATATTTTTTAAATCGTATACGTATATTTCATTATTATTCATACTTCCTTCATTATTACACATATTATATAAAATAGTATTGCTTAATGATACTAATTCATAATTATCATCACATTTTGTAGTATATTCTGTATAATTAATATCTAAATATTGTAAAATATTGTGTGTTAGAAACAGTGGTTGTTGTGTTGTTTTATGTATATAGGAATGAGTCATAATAACATTTTGCGTATATTCCTTTGCGTGAGCCAATAAAGTAGGATGTTGTATAAAATCTTCGTAAGACATTTCATCTACATCATCTATAGTAGGAAAATGTAATTGTGTAAGTTGAGTAGAAATATCTTGATTTATTTTTTGATTGTATATTGTATGTAATAATGTTGTTTCTTTAGTAGGTGTAGCTATATATTGAGATTCTGTATCAGAATTTATTTCCGTTACCAGACACTGGTGTTCAGGTATAATACCGGTTGTTTGATATATAATTGTTTGAATATAGTTTATGGTATTATTTTTAGAAAAAGAACTAATATCGTGTGTTTCTAATGTAATATAATGTTTATCCTGTAACATTGTAAACATATTTGTTTGTTGTGTTTGAATATCTTCTGTTGTTGTTGCTATTTGAAGACTATCACAATAATTTTGAACATCTGTAGTGTTATATTCAGGTTGTATTTGAACAAGTGTTATTTTATAAGACATTTATTAATATATAATAATATTAAAATAAATATAATAAATATTATTTATTTTATTATTTATTTTATTATTTATAAATAATGATACTATTTGTAGTTATTATAATGATTATAACTAATCTAAAGGACTATCTGTTATCATAATACCACAGTATTGTTTAGGATTATCTTTATATTCTTCTTTAATGTATACCCCCACTGTAATCGCATGTTTTAATAAAAATTTCATATTATCCCAAAATTCTTTTGTATGTCCAATACTTTTAGTTATAACATGAGCCAGTTCATGAATAATAACAAACATTACTGTATTCATATCTATAAACGATTCTTCTGGATCTTTTTCTTTTATACAAATAACTAATTTTTCTCCTTTATTAACAGAATACGACGTATAAATAGACGATTTCATTGATTCGGAAATATTATCGGCATCATATTTTTTTAATAGTAATTTAACACGTGGATCATCGCCGGCATTTACCTTTATATGTTCTAATAAAAGTTCTAATTTTTGATGTATTTGCGCCATATAATTTGCTGATTTTAGTTTACGTTCATCATTTCTAACTAAATAGTTTTTATTATCTATACTACTTTTTTGATATACTAATTCATTGTTAACACTTTGTATCATGATTAACAAAGATATTACAATAATGAAAATAACTAATATATAAATATAATACATTACTATACATATAGATAAGATTTAAATTATAATCTTTAAAAAAAACAACAAATTTGATTTAAACAATACACATAAATATATATTATTACAATGGTCCAGTTTCAGATTACTGGCTGGTATTCTGATGACATAGAATTAGAAGATTCTGATAGTGAGGAAGAAGAACGGGAATATGGACGAAAAGAAAAAAATTTTAAAATAGTTATATTTGGAAAGGATATGGACGAACATACCTATACATTATTAGTAAATGATTTTACTCCTTATTTTTACGTAAAAGTTCCCAATGCGTTTACTAAAAAACAATGTGCGTTATTTGAACGAGGAGTACGAGATAAAATGTGGAACCCGGACCAACTGTTACGAACAACCATACATAGAAAAATGTCGTTTCGTGATTTTAATAACAATAAAAAAGATACGTTTATTCGTTTGATATTTAGTAGTAAAGCAGGTATGCGTTCCGCACTTAAACTGTTTCAAGATAAAGCGTACAAGTGTAAGAATCCTAATTGTAAGGGATCCAAAAAGGGAAAAATATGCGAAAGAAATGTATATGGCAAAGGTTCTTGTACTGATAGAAAGATATACACTATTGAACCGGTTAAAAATTTACGACTACTAGGCTTACCACCGTATACCTATATGCTGTATGAAAATATGATTGATCCTTTAATTAGATTTATACATCTCCGAAAAATTAAACCATCTGGGTGGATTGAAATACCGGATGAAAAAATATCTTCTCAATCATTGATTATGTCACGTTCGCAACATAATATTCAAACTCACTGGAAACATATTAAGGCGATTACAAAAGATGAAAACGCTCCTCTTAAGGTTATGGCGTATGATATAGAATGTGATTCCAGCCATGGTGATTTTCCTTTACCTATTAAAGATTATGGAAAATTATCAAAAGAACTGGTAGCTGTATATGAACAAATACTAAAAATTAAACAAAAAAAAAGTCTTTTGGAGAGTGAAAAAAAAGAACTTATTAATATTTCTCCTAAACAGTTACCATTCTTTTTAGATGACTTAATAAGTAGTGCGTTTATGAAGGGTCATGCGACCTATGAAATATCTAAAGTATATCCAAAACAAAAAAATAGTAAGCCTGAAACAAATATTCTTATGGGGGCATGTAAGCAAATCGCAAAATATTTACATCTGTATATTGAAAAACAACTGTCTGAAAAAAAATTAATTCGAGATAAAAAGAAAAAGTATTGTATTGATAAAATTACACAATTAATAAGTGAAAATAAAGAAAGTGAAGAAATTGATGAAACACTAGAAGAAACAGAATTGAATGCGACACAAACATTATTTTCTGATACTTCAAAAAAAAAAAAAAAAAAACAAAATACCAATAATT
>Ga0209830_10000162_pt1 | contig 76441 bp, 64 predicted proteins | sample ArcticOcean_MG_C_12_FD_187439 | JGI IMG/M metagenome (GOLD analysis project Ga0209830, IMG submission 187439) | Marine microbial communities from western Arctic Ocean - ArcticOcean_MG_CB8_130 (SPAdes) (version 2) | ecosystem: Environmental > Aquatic > Marine > Oceanic | place: Arctic Ocean...
CACCGACGTCAAATCCAGCAAAGGTCACCAGTTGCGCTGCAGCAGCGCGCCCAAACTCCAGATGCGCGGCTCCTGGCAGAATCGCGTTGCCTGAGATCACATGGTCACTAAGCTCGGAGAGCACAGGAGCATTTGTAGGTCGCATAGATACATGCAGGACGTTTTGCTCAGCTTTTATCATCGTCCATGCGCACGGATTTTGCATGAGTTGAACGTTTTGTTTGTGCGCTTCTGCATAGTATTTTTCACTTCTGGATTCGATATTCAGGATGTCAGCTTTCTTTGCCTGTGATATTAACACCATCGAGTTTGTCCCTTGGAATGCAAACGAGTTTATGGAGACAACCAAAGGTAAGTTTTGTAATTCCTGTCGTCCTACCCCGGATCTTGGAAACAATATTTCACTTTTGCCTCCTCTCAGGGCATCTAAAACATGCGCGTTGGGTCTGATGAGATGAGAAACACCACATTGAAGAAATGATTTCAAGTCCATCATGCCTCGAATAACGCTATTTAATCCGGAAGCTGCTTCCCCGTGTCCAACACGAGACTTCTCGGCTGACATGCGTGGCGGAGCACAGGGTCCATCGAAATTGTAGTCAGCGATTGCCTTCACTACAGAGAATACCTCAATTGGATCACCTAATGCAGTTCCAGTGCCATGTGTTTGAATCTGTAATGCGTTCAACGGGCATGAGCTTTGATGGAACAAAGATGAGACGAGCGCCCATTGGGATAAACCATTTGGTGCGGTAAGACCATTTGACCTTCCATCTTGGTTCAGCTTGTTAGCCTCAACAACAAACTGTGTGTTACCAGCTTCGCCAGCGGAACATTCATGGTTGGTGTTGCAAACAATATCCAGTCCATACCCAACAAGAATATCACACGCTTCACTCCGTACATATCCATTTGCAAGAGAATCGAATGTCTTGCATCGACCATCACTCGCAAGCATGCCAGCCGCATGGAAATGCAGATTCATCTCAGGGGTAAGTATCACGTTTAGTCCACAAATGATTGCCTGTTGCGTAGAACGCAAAAGGATCGATTCTGATGCCATACTTAAGGCGACCAAAGAAGACGAGCACGCGGTGTCTATTGTCAACGCGGGTCCTTGAAAATCAAAGATATAAGCGAGTCGGCCAGCGCCGACAGATAACGATTTCCCCGTCGCTGAGTGGGCAGTGAATGACGCAACCTGAGCGTATGTCAAAATATGTTGAGAAAAGTCGACCCACGAAGCACCAAGGAAAACAGATGTGCAGCCGTGTTCAATATTTGCAGCTTCAATTGTACCTCGGCCTCCAGTGATAATGAGACCTTCTGAAACAGTTTCGAGCAGAAGGCTCTGTTGTGGATCCATGCATGCGAGTTCCCTTTCGGTGAATTGAAAGAGTCTCGCATCCATGTCATACACGTCTTTTTGTAAGAACCCGCAAAAGCGCGGAACACTCCCAAGAGCAAGGCTGTCTAACTCCCATCTTTGTGAGACGTCTACAGCATCAAGTTGAAGTACCGCAGCATGTCTTAAAGCATCGTTGGGTTCATTCAGTCTCCTCTGCTGACCAAGGATGCTGATAATTACTTTCCTAGACTTGAAGGCAGTTGTTGAAATGTCAGAAGTCGATACTGACTCTATCATTGCTGTATCCTTAACCTGAGAGCTTTTGATTCGGCGGTGGACAAATTCTTGCCCATTCCTTGCAAAAGGTTGTATGTTGTCCATTGAATGTTCTCCAAAGCTTCCATAGAAAGAATTCGCCTCATACATCGATAAGAATGCAGCTTGATGGGTAAGGTAGCCATCAAGACAAGATGAAACATCTTCAAGTTTTGTCAAGGTCAAGTTTGAGACAGAAGTTGACGAGTTGCGATCTTCGATGCAAGATCTTGCCCTTAGCAAGCACTTGACCTCGCCGAAGGAGAAGCAAAAGTTGCAGCTCAGCATAGTAACGGCATTGATAATATCATGTTCAATGCTATCATCATGAGTATACTGATGGTCACGCCAAGTATCGACGTCAATCTTGTTCGTATCGACGAAGTCCAAGAGGGAAACCATCGTCGGCAATTGGGGAGCTGAAACGTTTTAAAGTACGAAAACGGGAACACCAATGGCAAGGCAGTTGCTTTGGTCCACGTCGCACGTAAGGGTCCTGCTGGTTTGATTAGATGTTTTAATACATCTGTTTCAATAACGAAATATGTATTCAAGGATAGGACGTCTTTGTCTTCGCTGCGTCTGGTGCCGTCGGCAAATGTTGGCGTGTCCAAGATTCTTCCGTTTTTATCCGATCTCGCTGCGTCCGTCGGTCTCCATTTGAAATCCGAAAAATTATCTTGTCCTTGCTTACGCCGCTCGCGCTGGAGTAGCAGCGTGAGCTAGTAGACCGGATTATGAATAAAACTCAAGACCTTTCCTTGTAAATTACAGCAAAAAAGCGCCTTGTATTTAAAACTTGTTCACAATTTCTGTCGCTTAAACCTATCCAACGCGCCTGCCCCCTCGTCCCGTGCTCCTGCTTCTAAGTCGTGAGAAAATAAGCTCTCAGGTAGAAGTGATTGTTCTACATCTATCTCCTCGCGCACGGCGCCACCTTCTTCGCCTTCGTCTCCAATGTCTATCTCGTCAGGGTTTTCGCCATCGGCAGGACCAGTCCCTCCTCCTTCGGTGTGTGCCTTGACGAACCCTTCAATCTTGTCAGAAAGACCTCCTCGCTCTAGCTCCGCCATAGACTCTTCCAGAGCTTCGTTTTCTTGAAATTTCGGAGCCGCGGGCGCGTGCACATTTCCAGCTTCAACTGCTCGTGAGGGGAGCTCAATGGTGGCCATGTTGAAGTGCATTTGACTGAAGCTAGCACTAACCGAGCGCTTGATTCGCAACATCTCTCGGAAGGTGTCTTCGTTTCCATGCCGAACTTCGAATTGATTCCATTCTTCCCAGAAGTCGCTCTCTTGCTGAGGATTCGCAAATTGGCTTGCATGGGTATACAGACTGCGCGCACGATCAATTTCGCCAAGCTTTCTCTCAAGACGAGCATAGCGAGTGCACAACACTTTTGTCACACCATCAGGCAGACTCTGCCCGATGGCCGCTTCATAGATGTTGCGAACCTTGCTCACGCCAAAAGAATCCATAGCTCGTGAGACATAGAGCTCATACAACTCAAGTTTTTCATCATTCGGCACTTTCTTGCAGGCACGTTCGTATACGTCCATTGCACGCCGAGCGAGTCCGTGCTCTTCCTCTAATCGGGCATATTCTAAGAAGAAAGGCATCGACTCTTTCGATGGGACTGCTGCAACACAGTGTTCGAACAAGTCTCTAGCCCGCTCAAGCTTTTTTGAGCCAAACCTACCAACAAAATCCTTCAGATATGCTTGCCAGATCTCCCGGCAGTGAGGAAATTTGAAAAGGTTTATACCTCGCTCGTAGACCTTGTAACTTTCTTCAAAAAGTTTGTGCTCCTGGAGCAAAAGAGCGAAGTTGAGAATTACTTGCGGCGACGCTATGCGGAGATCTAAAACACGATTGTACACCGCTTGAGCAGAATCAAGAGAGCCAAGAGATTCCTCAAGGTCGCAATAGAATGTCCAAAGCTTCAACGACTTAAACAATTGATCCTGCACCGGCAACAGCTCGGATTTTTTTTGCCGTAAACCTGGAGAGCGCGGTGGCTCAGTAGTAGCCCGGCGCATCAGGCTGAGTGCACCCCCAAAATTTTGCTGACGCAACTCAAGCTCGCCCCACTCACACCACACAGTTGCGAGATCATCAACTGTTGAGTATGGAACACGAACAGCCTTATCGAACACAATACGTGCGTTCTCAACGTCCCCGTGGATCTCATAGAACTTTGCAAAATCGACCCACAAGGAATGTGGCTTGCCTATAGCTTTTGAGGGATCAACATTTGTTACAGCCTCTGTAAACGTCACAACTTGGCGTGCAGGATCATCTTCAAATAGAGAAATGCGTTTTCGCCACTCGTGTACGTTGTGAGGATTTTGACGTAACATTACCGAGGAAAGTAACTCGGGTCTTCGGCTCATGAGAAACTCGAGACGTGCCAGACGGAGATCGAGATCGTCACCGGAGTCTGTCAGCAAAAAGTCAGTGCCACTGTTGTTCCCGTCACTATTATTTTCTGTCTCAACATCAAGCGCACCTTCGGCTGCAGATTCCATCTTTGCACTTAGAACGCTTTCTTCGAATTGAGTGTAAGCATCAAATATCAGCGAGAAATCACGCACAGTAATCACGGTCGCCAAACCCTCCTCATATACGTCGCGCGCCTTCTCAAAAAGGCCGCGACGAATGTAAAAATCAGCAAGACAGGTCCACAGTCTTCCCACCTCGTCAGTGAACTTACGAATGCCCCCTCTAATCATCGAATCGATATCCAGGCAGTTGACTTCCTCTGGATGCGTAGCAACTATCTCGCAGAGCTCTAACCACATGTCGTGCTTGCTCTTTCCAGCCAGAGACTGGAATGTCTCGTCGTTTAAAAAAATTGCCAGTCTCTCTGCAACCTCGTCCCAACGACCACAGGTTTTCAGAAACTCTATGTACTCCTCGGCATGTCCTGGCTCAAATTTCAGGTATCGACGGTAGACACGACGAGCTGTGTCGACTGGTACCCCATCTTGCCGAATGAAACCCTAAATTTGTGAAGCAGAACAGAAACGATACGGTCAGAAGAATGAGGTTGAAAGGGCGCGAAGCCGTGTGAGGGCAAAAGAAAGTTGCTCTTTAAAGAACATCTTTGGCCTATACAGACCAGAAACGAATCGTGGGCAGGGGCGGTAAGTCTCAGGGCGTACTTACTAGATAGATTGTCCAAACACGATCGTGCTGAGTCACTGGAAGAGACGCAAGTGCTCGATTGCAAGTCTGCCTAACAGAAGTGACATCTTGTTGTTCAACAAGAAAGTTGAGGTAGAGCTCCCAGATCTTTGGCATCTTATGCATTGTCACCAAAGCACGCTCAAACGTGTTATTGAGGGCAGGATAGGCAGCTTCGGTAATGCGGAGATCGCGCACCGCCTCATATCGTTCTTGAAGGTACGCATACCATAACTGTTGTTGACGAAGAAGGGAACGAAAGGGAAGGGGGACAATTAATTGAGGGTTGTTGCCGGGAAGAAAAGTGTGTTCAGTTTGGAATCGGTGACGGGAGCCTCGCGACGAAGTAAGTGCTGCACCTCGCCTCGGGCAAAAGTCATGCCGACTACAGCCCATACAAAGACGATAAATGGAATGCATACCTTGTAACTCCCAGGCAAAGCATTTACTGCGCGTTCGAAGATTACGTAACGTCGCCTAGCGGTCGCATCTTTGCGCGCGTCGAGGTAACGTGACCACAGGCTGGGGAGGTTGGGGTTGCGTAACAGTTCAGCCTCAAAAATCAGATCTGGCTCCTGAGGGAGAAGATCGTCGTCTACATAGTCTATCCCAGCTTCAGACGATCCCGTCAATGGGCGGCCATCCCTTTGATGCGTCGCCATCGTCCCCAACACTGCGAACGGGGGAGCCGCCAACGAGACTTTAATTATTCGAAAAGTTTCTGTTGCTTCAAATCATTATCAGTTCGAATCGAACGACGAATCGGGAAGTAAAAATGCTCCAAAAAGAAAGTCGTCGCATTCACCCCTGCAGTCGGAGAGTGAAATGTCTTGACCAGTACCTCGTGAATGTCGAACGAGGCTAAGCTGAGGCATACCGCCTTAAACACGGTATGCGATGATCATTTCAGCTTGATGCGGTGCGTCTCCAATCCCCCTCGGAATGGAGGGATCCCCTTTCGAGATGTGTGTAAAAACGTTTGTTCTCACAAGTTTTTCCCCCACTTCTGGTTCCCAGGGCTGCCGAGAACCTCCGTCAACGAGAGGAAGAAGCTTCTACATTGATACAAAGCCGCTGGAGATCATACAACATCCTAGATAACTTCGAAAAGATGAAGAACGCCGTCCTTTCGATACAGGCGGGGTATCGCGGTCATCTTGGCCGCAAGCGAGCGATGTGCAGGGCTCACCTGGTAAGTCCTTGTTCCGTTGGCTGATTGGTTTTATGTGACTCCTGATCTGTTATTTACAAGTCACCACTGCCGTCAAGCCCTTTTTACACTCAATCCCGACTGGATCTCGTATTGGTTTTTACATATTTGTTCGATGATCCACCCTCCTCTAACCCTGTTCTTCCCTGTGCGCACAGGTGGCATCTGACGGTCGTCTCCGACATTTTCAACGAGCTGCGATTGTCCTTCAGCGGTACTGGCGCGGGCACTTCAGCAGAAAAAGAATTCACAGCTTTTATGACAGAAGGAGATACTTGCGTTCGGTGCATACTGTTGGTGAACGGTTACGGGAAAATCTGCACGTTCATCATCGCGAGTCACTCAGACGGACGGTCTTGCTTCAACAGAATCATACGTTGGGTTACTCTGAGTACGTTGATTCCATGCAGGGCAACATATCGAGGATTAAAATGCAGTGCGAACACGTCTAGTCAGTCATCACCTGTCTTGATGAACAAGCCTCCATAGGTGCGCCTGCGAAAGGATCGTTTCTAACTAAAATCAGGTGCAGGGATATTGCGAAGTCAGTCTCGGGAAAAAAAAAACAGTGATTAGTCTTTGTAATTACCTCCACAAGTGTCCAGTTCTCTGTCGGCAGGTGTTGCAAGAAAACGATGATACCCTGAAAATCCATAGCTTTCAACTTGGTAGCCCAGTTCAGCAAAAGTGCTGCGCAGAAGTATGCTATAAAGTCACCGACTTGATTGCTCTCAGCAACATACGTATCCTGAAAGCCACAAAACGTTTTCTGGTCAGTCTGAAGAAAAGTAGAACCCTGAATAGATCGCTGCTACACGCTCGAAATGAAAGCGATACGTACCCATAGGCGCGGAAAGAGATGAAACGGAATCTCGCGAAGCATGAGACAGTTTATCCAGCGGAACCCAAACTGTAAGAAGTCGATTCCCTGTGGTTTGGCAGCAGTCGATTGTGTGAGCATGGACAGGTAGGCATCTTGTGAGTAAAAGTACCAGCCAAATACTTACCTCCTGTTTCAGATGTTCATGCAAGTCTTCATCAAGGAGTTTTACAAGCTGTATCAACATACTTAGGTGTTCAGTTTACGAAAAAAGAAAGTGCACGTTGCGAAACGACAATAGACTCTGCCCGTGGCGTTACGCACCTCACTGAAATGGAAGCATATTTTCTGGACACCAGGCTGTGCGAAAGTGTAATTTTCCTGAATACAGTCGAGCACTTTGCAGAGACACCAGTAACAATCCGCTTCAGCATCGTAGAGCTCCTGGGATGTTAATGTGGTATTGTCCCACTGGTTCATATCCTCCGAACAAACATCAGACAAAAAGACTGAGACAGGAAAAAAGTGTAATCGTCAGTGATTTTATCTTCGCCCTGCCTGAAAAAAACTTGATACTTTCCCTCAAACTCACCTGACATGAACGGAATGACAAGGTCATTCATGCCCTGAACATAAGAGGTTCCAGGGTTTCGTATGGATCTGACGTAGAGAATGCGCTCAATGGACCTGAAATCGTCGAAATTCATGGCTCTTGTTAGCTAGTGTTTGGTTAGCATCAGACAAACTTAAATTGGAGTCACACTCACTTTTGAACACCGTCAACTTCACTACTTGGAAGAAATCCAAGTGCTGCGGTGCGCGGAACGTCAATCCTGATCTGGTGCAGAATTCTGAGCTCATCTTCACTCCTTTCAATGTCATCAACATTGTGATGTTCTTTTACCCAAATATGATATTCTAGACGCTTCCGAGAGAGCACCTCGACGCGGCGACCCGAACTCTGGGGCATATATCCCTGCAACAGGAAGAAGCGAGCAATGTTTAGCACCTTTGCATACACCGATCGAGCATTGTTCATATTCAATCCTTACTACTCACCAGCAATAGTTTCCAGCAGATGGATCGTCGGCCTGGTGGGCAGCCGTTCCACACTAGTTTTTGCAGTTCCTACGCTCGGATGGGGTTGGGTAGAGTTAAAAAAACAATTCCGTGAAACTGGGATCGTCCACTGCTAACACATACTCACCTGCAGATTGACTACGGGCTCAACAAGGAGCCGTTCGAATTTTTTATCGCGCGTGGCATACAAGCCGACTGCAGCAACCCTGTTGAAACCATGAAATGCCGGCACATCTTCCTTCTCTGTTGTCAATAGCACGTTGGACTTGTTTACCTGTTTTACATTTTGTTGCTCATCATCAGGCACTTGTTTTGAGCTAACTCTAAGGTATCCTGGCAGTCTGTGCCCTTGCGTGTAACTAAAAAGGTATGAGGAGGCCGGAGATTTGATGACGGTCAGTTGCTGGTTTCGCAGGATGCAAAGCTAAGCCTTTCGCAACATGTTTGGAACTGAAAAGGTAGGGCCTAGGAAGCACCTGGCCAGGAGTCGGAATCTTTCACCCTGCTCCGTTTTTGCTGGTTCCTGTTCTGTCACTTTTCTTTCTTCCTCACTGGAAGAAGAATGCACCTCAAGTCGTGTCCTTTCACTCATATACCTGCGTGCACTGTCGCAGTTGGAGTGCGTTAGCAGAGTTGTTCATTCCGCGGTACGCTATTGTGGCTTCCAGCTCCCTCTGTGCCTAGCCTTTTAGCAAGCAAGCAACAACAAATAAAACCCGCAATCCAGCCAGATTCAAAAACTGCTTTGCACGGCACTTTTTTTCCGTGTCATCGAAACGACATTCCATTCCTGCTGCGCCCAAGGGACGTGCAAGAGCAAAGATGGCAAATTGTTCAGGCCCGTTCGAGGTTGCCATGGACGTCAGCACGATCAACAGGTGCGTTCGTTCGGCTCTATCATCTAGTCGCGAGTCACTTAAAGCCTCCGGGTGACTGCGAATGAAGTGGCGTTTAACGGGCGGTCTAAGTGCTTTCGGATGCGCGAACGTCTAAGTTTGTCTCAACTTACTCTCTTTAACGATCACAGGCTCTTGCAAGAGGTCGAGCAGAAAGAGGGGCGTCTTCGTCGCGAACTGTACGACACGGTTGAGAAGAAGGAGTCAATCTCTCGCAGAATGGTGCTGCACCAGGTATGTCCTCCTGAAAGCACCCAAAGAAAAAGAAGCGTAGAAAGCATCCCAAGAAATAACCCCCAAGACTCCTCACAACCACAAACGCAGTCCAACATCTCCTCTTTGGAGACTGTACGTCACCGCTCGGCTTCTCTTCTCGCGGACATCAAGGATACGAGCTTCTCTGCGAGAGCAGCAAGCGACCAGGTAAGTGTGTCACGTGGGTCCAACTGTACATCTCACTCTGTCACGCTGCGCGCCCATCTGACTTATGTATTTCTGTTGCGCACACGTAGGTTCGTCAGCTTGATACTGCTCATGGTCATGCTCAGGAAGCAATTGCGAGAGTCTCGTTGAATGCAGATGTGACAGAGTGCATGGATGGTGTCACGGTACGTTTCTATCCTCATAACGCTCACCTGGTTGACTCATATAGACATGCATTCTAATCTGTGTCATTCTCCACCACAGAGCTCTCTTGAAAGCAAGGAATACGAGGCTTCCGCAAATTTTGTGGACACCCTCGCAAAGCTACATAACTATTTGTCTCATGAAGGTATCGCTGCTTCAGAGAGTGAAAATGCTCAGTTTGTTCGAGTCCGTGATGCTGTTGCCAGAGTTGTCAGGGAAGAGCTGCATACTGCAGCATCTAAGAGCGACGTCTCGCAGGTAAATATAAAGCAATTCTTTGAGTTGCCGGAAAACCAGCCATGATACGCGCTTAAATTTCGTAGCTGTATTTACCGTTTAGGGAAGCACTCACGAAACTAAATCACTTTGTGTTTTTCAACCTCCAGGTGTTAAGATTTGCAAAACTATTTCCCAAATTACGCTTGTCTGATGAGGGGCTAACTACAGTATGCCTGCAACTTCGTAAGGTATGTCTGGATCTGGAAACCTCGACTCCTTCGCACTCGTATTTTCTGGTGACTGATATTTTCCCTATTTTCTCTACAGCTTGTCACAGCAAACTTTAAACAAGGTGAAAGAACGTGGAATGAAGGTGAGTCCAACAAGAACTCGGTTTGAACGCAATAACCGACGTTCAAGTCTTCCGCTTCTCTCGCTACGGTCACTTTCACTCACAATAAATAATATTGGAACTCTTCCCAGGCAATGAAAGCGGCACTACTACTAGGCTTCTCGCTGGGCTCTTTGAATCCGTGGTTTCAATAGTTGACCAACATGGAGACGATCTGACTCATTCGTTCGGAGATGCTGCTGTACAAGCTGTAGTCCAGAGTCTTAATAAGGTTTGTCTTTTGAATCCCAAAAGTCCTTTCCTGGCGTCTGGCGCGCAAAGTTTTTTTTGCACAGAATTTTAACCGCTTGTTTTTTTGCGCAGGAGTGTGATATCTGTGGTGCTCAGCTGTTAAAAAGATACATCGTGCGTACATCTTTGAGTATTTTCCAAAATTCCAACCTAATTGTCACCCTATACCTGACAACTCCCTTGTTTGCCTTGCTGCATCAGGATCAGAGGAATATCTTGCAAATAGCGAAAGATGTCAGCTTACGAACCAAGAAACAAGGAGACAACAACGTCGATCCAAGGTACGTAGAAAAAATAAAGGTGCTATCTTTGAAGAGAACCGATTTTAAGGGTGATGCCGAAATGTCAAACTCACGTATTGAACTTGTTATGTCCTTACCACCCTCTCTTCCCACACACAGACTGATCGAAGAATACTTGGTACGCGGCGAACTATTTCCTTCTGCACAAATCAAAGATGAAAGAAAAAAAAAATAACATTGCGTCCTTAATTTTTTTTCACAGGAGGAAATCGTCTCGATATGCCAGGTATCGATTAAATACAACAGGTGAGTTTTCCCACTTTACTCTCAAGAAAAATCAAAAATTTAGCCACCGCGAAAAACGAACCAATATTTATCAAAATCGTGAATCAACCGCAGGTATCTCAAAGAAAGGCTGCATTCAAAAGAAGCGTCCTTACATATTCTTCAGCAGCAAGCCACTGTTGCGGCGAAGAACTTTGACGGAGAGCACTATTTCCGCGTATTGCACGAAATGGTTGGTTTCTACATCAGGTTAGAGGTGCGACAGATGCTTGCTTCTCCCAATGAAAGACGAATCAATTCCACGTGCTGTGACAGAGCAATGAACTAACTAAAATGGGAAATGCGCACAGGAGTTCTACATGTATGAAACAGTGGCAGTTGCGATCAAGATCAACGAGAGCGGCGAAACATTGACAAGTTCCGTGGTTGATGATGTGTTTTACATTTTACAGAAATGCGCAAGACGAGCGAGCGAGACAGGTGAGAACCCAGCCACGAAACCGACTTTTCAGACACCTATATTGCAGTGTTGTGTGAGATATTTCCTGCTGGGATGTCATCAATGTCTAACGAGCACGTCCTTATTCCAACAGGGTCAATTCAAGCGGTTTGCGCCTCGCTTCATCACGTCAGCAACATTCTGAGCGATCAGGTCGGTGAATTAACAAGGCTCTTCCAAAGAAATCAAGCAAGCACTTGTACATTTTTCTGATAACTAGATATGCGTCCTTCATGCAGGTGCTTTCGTTCGTGCAAGGGGAGCTTGCACAAGTTCCCAAGGATGGTTTTACAGATATCCTGGTCAAAGATTCAAAGGTACGCATTCAACGGCCTGATGTTTTGGTGCATGCGTTTCTAATTTCTGAATTCTTCATTCTTTACAGGCGCAAGAATTCAGGCGTTCGTGGACAACGGCGGTGAACAACGCCGAAATCATTTTTGAAAACGTCAACATTCTCAACCGCGACATTCAGGTGCGCTTTCAGCGTTTACGTTTTCGTTCATTTCGTGTCATCTGTTCGCATCTGATTTTGAATTCTTTTTTGCATTTGCACAGGAGCATCTCCACTTGCTGTTCGAAATACCCGGCGAATGGGAACGTATTTCACATTGCTTGAACGAAATTCAGGTGCGTCATTCCTCGCTTCTCGACCTCTCGTTTCACGTATCTTCCACACTGACGAATCATTACCACTGTCTACCAGGATACCTCCCAACCCTTCGAGCACTGTTCGCACAACTCGTTGAGAAGCTTTGCAAACAGTTCTCTTCAGTTGGTCGACGATGCCCTCACGCTTTTGTCATCGACGTCCTTCGAGCTGGATGATCAGGATCAGGAGAATCACGACAGTTTGGATTCGTGGGTCCATCATCTCTTAACTGAGGTCGACCATGTGCGTGCCTGCCTCTCTTTCTTGTTTCCCTGCTTTTTTCGTTGCTGTTCGTTGTTGTTTTTTCTTACCGCACCTTTTTCTGCGAAAGCATTTTTTTTGTGCCCTTTGTTTTTTTTTTTTGATTTCCGCTTGAATTCGATTGATGGCCTTCTTTTTTTCTTTTTTTCTCCTTCGCTGTGCGCTCCGAACTGACTGATCTCTCTCTCTACTCAACTCCATCTCTAACTTCTTTCTCCTTTTTCTTTCGGCCAGCTCCTGCATGTTCTGAAGCCGTTGCTTGTCACGTCTTGCTTCCGTGCCTTTCTGAATGCTTTCGAAGAATCTCTTGCGCTTCGGATTGAGGTACAGACTACTGCTGAAATCCACCCGAACGACGCGCGTCTTCTTTTATTTTTTTCGCGCTCTTCCCTTTCGTCGCGTACCATTCAAATCACCTCACGTTTTGTGTCCCCATCATCCGGGCTTTTTATTTCCCTTCACTGTTAACACAATTCTCATCTTCCCGTGGCGCAGGTTATCCTTCTCAACGAACTCCGTTTTACGCAGTTGGGGGGTCTTCTGCTAGAGCGGTCTGTTCGCAGAATCGTTTTCCACCTTTCAACTTCATTCCCTGAGGCCCCCTGTCGTGAGTTGTTCGGTCGCGTGTTGCAGATCGCAATGATGCTGAGTATGGAAAGCCCATCTGAAGTTCTCGATTATTGGAATGACCTGCTAGAGCGACTGTCAGAGATTGAGATCAAACGAGTTTTGAGTTTGCGCGCTGATTTTCGCGTTGCTGACGTGAACGCACTCGGTCGATAGCAGGCAGTTAGTTACTTTCGATTGTGCATCTTGTTAATCGAGAGAGCTGAGTAGGTCGATTAATCTCCATGGATTGACATGACAGATGCGATACGATTTGTTTGATTTTTTTCTCTTTTTTCTTTTTCCTCTTCTGTCTGCGATCTAATCTTTGGTTCTTTGCAGCTCGCACAGAACCGCGCGCACCTGATTTCGTGCCTTCCGTTTCACCCGTTGCGAATACTTCGGTAGATATCACATGGAGTCGCGTCGACGCAGCTCTCGCGCGGTCACGGACAAACACGATCCTCAGGATCTGAAACTGATCGGGGGGGAGGGCAGCGTCGGCCCTGGCGGGTTGTCGAGTGAGGACGATGCCGAGGATATGGTGAGTACCACTGGAACGAGACGACCCAGTGACTGTGCAATGACATAGTTTCGTAGGCATGGAGATGGAGCGAGAATAACGCGAGATGCGTCGTGTTTTTGGCGTCTTCTGAAGCGCACGCTCACCGCCAGCACTTCAAGATTGCCGTTCTCTGACCTAAATTTCTCCTCCTTTTCCGTTTTGCAGGCTGGTGCCCCTGCCAGAGCCGCCCAGGGCACATCTTTAAAACGACAGGACATCCGTGTCGATCTTTCCAGATTAGAGGTACGCCCCACCCTTCCGAAGTGTATACCGCATAACTTCGTTCGTCTGTACTGACCAAACGATCCATGGTGCTTACTTAAATTAAAATACAGGCTCCCTCGCTGCGCAAATATCGTCGGACCTACAAGCTTGGAGAGGTGCAGAATGGTGGCACAAAAGAGGAGTTGATGCCTGCTGTTCTTCGCCACTGGAACCAGACGATTGTGGATGAGGATGAAACCCTAGTCGCGTTTGCTTTCGCCCTACGCAAGCAGGCCACGACAGGGCCAGGTTCCGGATATGGTGTAAATAGGACCACCGCAATGAAGCCTGGTGCACGGTCTTCTAAAGCAAACAAAGGAAAATGAAAGTCGCGTCGCGTAAACTTATGGGTCGAACCGAGAAAAAGTGGGGAAGCAATTGATAAACGATGTAATAATCAACGATGTAATAATTAACTCAATCTCACTCTCTTGCTAGCATAGCCACAGCTTTAACCTCGGTACTAGCGTGCTAGCTAGCTAGGAAGGTAAGATGCTACGACCTTTTCTTTTCTTCATCGTTTCACTAGCAAGCCGCCGCACCAGCGCCTCAACATTTTTTTTCAATATTTCTCGTTGCCGCACAGCATATAAGCTTGCAACAGCGCGCTGCAAGCTCGCTTCTCTTTCTAATCTGGTGCCAAGCCGAATACATATTTCAATGTCAGCATCGTTACTTGAGGGTATTGGCAACTGTTGAACCATGCTTCGCAGCATCGTTCGAGCCACTTTCTTGATGTTCTTACTGATGCCCCTGTTCAGCTGCAAGGTTTTGGCAGCCAACTGAAAAGTACACAAGTGTATTCCCGAAGATGCATCATGGCTTTGAGCTGAATTCTTGAACATATCCTCACTCTCGACAAAACTATCCTTCTTGCCTTCTGCCGAGGGGTAATTTCGGTCGTCAGAGCTCACTGCGCCACACGAGCTCAAATCCGTGCGGTTCGCTTGTAAAACTTCCGTCGTGTCTTCAACTTGGCGTTCAAATGAAGGATAGGTCTCGACAGCTGTCAGCCACGCAGTGCGAAGTGTTTCTACTTCAGCTTCATTTTCGGCACTGCAAACCAAAAGTGCGACGCAAAGTATTTCTGGGTTAGGTACCATCGACAGATAGTGAGAGTCACCAACTCCCATGAAACGAAGTAGCGCAAGTTTTCTTCGGCGCAGGTTCTCATCTTCATCAGCAGGCTCCAGAAGCAGCTCTACTACAGAGTGACACGAGGTAAATTTCAAGCAGTTCGCTTTTTGTGCCGTGAGTGGCATTGATGTGCTTGGCAAATTATTTTCGCCACATTCTCTCATAAGCGAACACAAAGACTCAGTTCCAATCTCCAAAAGCTGAGTTCCTTCGTCCACGCCGTCTGTTGGTTCGATTAGTAGCGTGCCGGGGTCCATTTCACACAAGCTCTTTAGTTCCAGATGCCACTTTCCCTCACACGTCGGGGGGATCATCATTTTTATATGTGTCCAAACCAGATTTGCAGCGATATCTTCGAGTGCCTTGGGGAAGAAACCGATAAAAGGTGCTAATGCGAGACATCCCGCCAGCGGGATTTCGTGTTCACGCTCGAATTGAGGGAGTCTGATCGCGTATCGTTCAACAAGTGTTCTCACCCTGGCATACAGCGAGCTCAAGTTTAATTGCGTTTGATCGCTTCGTAAGCAGACCGCTGTCTTGATTATTTCGAACTCTTTTTCGTATTCTGCGCGCAAGCCAAGAGCATCTTGCCCCACAGCTGTTCCCTGAAGAATAGTTAGAACGTCTGAATTGAAAGCAGCAGCGGTAACTGGTGCGCACATTATCCAATTCACGAAAGGCGCAAAATCTTGTTCTCTGCCAACCAACGTGCTTTGCAAGAGGGTCGCTGCTAGAGCAGCTTGTTCGGCATCTTCGCCAAACTTTGAGCACAGCTCACGGAAAACATCTGACGCGACAAGGAGGGCATCAACTGGCACTCTCCCAATAAAACTTCCCTCAGCTATCAAGGAAGTAACACGTAAACCGTCTGTGAAACCAAAGCAATTTCGGATAGAGACCTCTTCAACAGCGCTGTTCTGAATACCACGCTCTGATACCCATGATATGTATGCTTGTCTTTCTTTCCAGTACAGTTCGTCAGAATCAGAAGTACTATATCTTTCAACTGACGCGCTTAAATCAGACAAGAGCGATTTGACCCGTAGACTTATTGCAGTGAGTGTCATGTTAGCAATACGAGTTTGAGACTTGCGATACACAGAACTCATTCTCGCAGCAAAGCCCTTTTGCTCATCCTCGATGCAACCACTTTCGACGGAAGTTCCACTTTTGTTTAGCCGTTTCAGTTCTCCCGTGATTAGCAAGTGCAAGGAGCGTAACGCACGTAAAGAGGTGCATAGATCATCCAAAGGCATGTGTATCGCAAGTGCTTCCTCGGGCGTCTTGCCGGAGGGAACCTCAGAACAAAGTCTGTACACAAGTGCCGGAGATGACGAGAAAATCTTAGCCGCAAGAAGAAGTGATTCAGGCAAAGGATCGTCTACCCGAAGGTAGTGGGTTGAGGTAACTCCATAATGACCCAAGAGTAAGTTACGAGTTCGACATTCACGAGCAGAGTGTGAGCTACCTTGAAGATCGCATCGGAAGGTATCAGCCTTGTTGTCCTCAGTAACAAACGCGTATCCAAGCAGCAGCTCATCGTTACCTTTCTGCCCATAGTTGTTGAATACTTCACCCCCTGCGGAGATGGCCTCATGGGAACGTATAGAAAAGGTCCCAGCTGTGCCAGCTGCGTCGTCCGTCAGCCATTCAACCCGAGCTTCAGGGGAGTGGTCGAGCATGTCTCCAAGAGGAACCAAGGCGATTGTCTTGGACTGATTCAGATAAAGTGAGAAAGCTCGACTCCATACACAGCTGCGCGCCCAGGATATCTGTTCGGCGTTTAAGGCCCTTTCCGCCAGCGCTTGTGCTCCAGCAGAAATGGAGTTCGATTTATTTTGCCGCATGTGTGCGAGGAGCAACGGAGTCCAAACCTCGATTTCCTGTCGAAGAGCCTCGCGATGTTGTTTAACAGCGTGTTCTAAACGCGTACCTTCAAGGTGACGAAGTTCAAGGTCCGACCAGCTCAGAGGCACGGGAACATGAGCTGGTAATGCGTTGATGTACGGGGCAAACTTTGAAGCAACACCGCGCTCTCTTTCCAGTGCAAGAAACAGAGTAAGGATGATTCTATCGTCAACACCGGGTTCCGCGGAGAGCGAAGTAAAAGCAGGACCGTAGACGCAATCCGTCTTTGCTGAATCAGGGTGTAACAAGCAAGAGGTTGGGATGGAGAATATCGTGTCGCCACCTACAATTCCACAAATCGTAGACTTGGCCACCAGTTTCCTCGCGCATGATTCATGAGCGAACTCAAGTTGCGCAGAGCCTCCGTTGAACTGAACCCAGGCCAATAGCTCGCGTAAAGCGAGAGTGGTTCGCGCTGAATCCTCCATGCGCATCTGACTGGTTGACTCTGAAATTTAACGCGGGTAGGTTCTTTAGGATTGCAGTCGGCGTTATCGCTTGCCTGGGTTTTTCCAATGAAGTGTCTGTTACACCTGAAAGCGCATCTGGAGACTGGGCGGCGGCGCAGCGGCTGCTTAAAGTGGAGCGAGAGTCATCATCAGCTGACGGGAAAATTCAGCAAGATGTAAGATCAATCGGAAATAAACTTGCATAGACTAATAAGTTTGTCAAGCTTCTATTCGGCAAAGCCGCCTTCTCTACCGGTCGCTCGTAAGTGAAAATCTGTCTGTCTGTGTGTCTGTCCCCTTTTTTGCGTCGCTTTTTGCGTGTAGCACTGCGAAGTCGTTACCCAAGATTGGCATCGTAGCGCCCCTGTACACGCTTGATTGTCTCGCTGAGCATGTGTTGACATGCCCGTTACCTTCCACGCGTCTTCGCTCGTTGTGTGCGTAGCACACGCTTCGTTTGTTTCGTCCTAGAAGAAACGTGACGTGTTTCGTTGAAGTCGACAAGCTAGCTGACCGTATCGCGTCTGTACGCACTCGATTGTCTCGATTAGCACATGTTCACACAGTCATGTACCTGACGATGTCCCGTTACCTTTCACGCGTGCTCGTTCGATGTCAGCGTGGCACACGCTTCGTTTGTATCGTCCTAGAAGAGACCTCGTTAAAACACTCACGCCTCTTTCGACGCTTCCGAGTGGTCTATCCTCATAAAATCCCGCCTTCAAATACCAAACTTTCACCCATAACGCTCGCGTTTCACCGACCTTACTTGAACGGCTTTGCCTCCTTCCGACCCGCAGTCACGCCCGCGCATCAGGACAGGTGGGCTATATCTGTCAATCACCAATTCAGGCTCTCACATGCAATACCGCAGAAGGTTGCGGTTGAGGTTTGTCACGAAGGACCACTGTAAGCAATGGGTGCTGGTCTGGTAGGCCTGACCATTTCTTCACCGCGAGTCGCTACGGAGACAGGAAAGACATCCCTTTTTGCCACGGCTGCAAAAAGAAAGGCCACATCAAGAAGGACGAATCTGCGAACGCACAGACGGAATGGATCGCACAACGCAGAATGCACGGAAGGGTTAGATGTTCCCGGCGTCCCTGCGAGTTCTTCGGTGGAGGAAGACGAAGAAACGTGCAGATCGTCTCGTAACAAAGATGTAAGGCTCATGAATCGACGACAGGCGATGAGGAGAACGAGCTTTGCTTTGGGCGCTACCGTCCTTTCTTCGATGCAAGGTTTCCAGTTTTACGAAGCGTTTGCCGCGATAGACGAACCAGGAGACCACCTTGATGAATGGGTCCTGTCAGTAGGTCTCTCGACGTTGACTGTCAGGTCGGACGGCACGATGGACCTTCGGGGGAATAATGGGTCTACGTCTCCCCAGACTCTAAACGTAATATTGCCTCGCTCTGCCGGGAACACAAAGGCAAGTCTCTCGCCGGCACGTAAAACTCCTCCAGGAGCCTTACTCTCCCTGCAGTGGCCTGGAGGCACTACGCTTGTGGTGTGGGATTCGGGTGATGAAGCTGGTGATATGAGTCGTCGCTTGTTTAGTTGGGCTGCTGGTGTAGGAGAGGGGTTTCTTCTCGAACTTTCTGTTCCTTCAGACGTGGACGACGTCAATGGTAACACAGAGCAGGCGGAGATAAACGTCGACCTACAGACCGGTGGCCGATGGTACGGCGGTGCGCATCTGCTTCGACAACTATGGCCTCTGGATAGAGCACAATGGGAATTGGGTCCTATGTATCCCTTCGATCACGGGCCAAACGGGCTCGGCTCTGTGGTCGGTGCTCACTGGGTCAGCAGTCGTGGCACATTTGTCGCCGTTGACCCCGGCACTCCCATGCTTCATGTCGGACTTAACGCATCAACACAGCAACGACCACGAGACGACCCGCGATTTTTTGGTGTGGGAATTCAGCATCTCACTCAAGAAGCTTTGCCGTATGAGGACGGAGTGGCGTCACGCAACCGAAACGCTTCTGAGCGAGGAGACGGGAAGCTTAGGATTCAGGCCAGACGGACATGGCAGGACGGACACGTGTTGCATCCCTGGCAAGCGATTGGGACACCCGAATCAGAGAGAGAGCAGCGGAGGGCTTTCAATGAAGGGGAAAACGATGAAGTGACGTACGCGGGGAAACAGCCGTATACGGATGTTCTCGACGACCCGTGTGTGCTTCGCATTGCGATTGCGGCAACTTCAGATGTGCGCGCGGCTACGCTCTCTGCGCTCAAACCTCTCCAAAGTCCACAACTTCCCCCACTTGCCGTCCTTTTCAATCGCCCAACATGGACCACTTGGGCTACTTCGCACGCTGATGTAACACAAGCCGACGTTCTCGCATTAGGTAAAGCCGTAATCGACAATGGTTATCGTCCAGGCGTACTGGTACGTAATTTTATTTCCCAGATCCCAATAGTACTGTTTGCCCATACCAAGACTGACACTTTTCTTTTACAATCAGGAAATCGATGATCGGTGGCAATCACGGTACGGAGATCTCGAGTTTGACAGTGTAAAGTTCCCTGACCCAAAGGGCATGATTGTTTCACTTAAAAAAGAGGGATTTTTAGTGACTGTATGGGTGATGCCGTTCCTGCAAGAGGGTTCTGTAGCATGTGCAGAGGCACGACGACTTGGGCACCTCATCGAAGGTGGTGATCCCCCTTCAATTGCGCGTGAAATTTCTGTCGGTGGTGCTGGCGAAAGGCTGGGAAGCACTGTGAAGGTCCTAGTTGATCTTGTTGATTTTCCGCCCGGCCACTGGGACGGTGGTGGAGGAGGATGGGCGTTACAGTCTGGACAGCTTCGTTGGTGGGGAACACAGCCAGTTCGTGCAATCGATCTCACTAGTGATGCGGCAATTGCGTGGTTTGTCTCGCGTTTGAAGGCGCTGCAAGCGAGGGTTGGAATTGATGGCTTTAAAGTACGTATTGGCCTTTCACCAAATCCCAAGACTGTTTTCCCATCAAGACTGACACTTTTTTTTCAACTAGTTTGATGCGGGAGAACCTTGTTTTCTTCCACGAGGCGCGGTGACAAGCCGGCCACTCAAATACCCTGGAGAATACACCCAGTTGTGGGTGAACAAAGTGGTTTCCCAATTCAACATATCTGAGGTCCGAAGCGCCATGGGGACGACAGGGTATCGTGGGTTGGTTCGGATGGGTGATCGAGACACGGTCTGGGGTGTCGACAACGGGTTGCAGTCGCTTATTCCTGCTCTTCTCACCTCGTCAGTATTGGGCTATCCGTTCTGTTTGCCTGACATGATCGGGGGCAACGCTTACTGGGGCCAGTTTCCAGATACCGAACTTATGATTCGCTGGGCGCAGGTATCTGCTCTAATGCCGGCTGTGCAGTGGTCGATTCCTCCATGGGAAGTGAGCGATGAAGCAGCGGATGCTTGCAAAGTCGCGGACAGTATGAGGGAGGCTATCCTGTTGCCCCGGATTGACGAGCTTATTGCTGCTGCTGCTACAAATCTGACGCCCATCTGTCGACCGCTGTGGTGGCTCGATCCGCTCGACCAGGAAACATTCAACGTAGACGACCAGTTCTTGATAGGTGATGATGTGTTGGTTGCCCCGGTGGTTGTGAAAGGTGCAAGAAGTCGCAGAGTATACTTGCCAGCTGGTGTGTGGTCCGAGTACAACGGGGAAAAACACATTTTAGGATCTCGTTGGGTTGAGGTGGATGCTCCTCTGAAGAAGCTACCCGTATTTATCAGGGCCAGCGTGTGATGAGCAGTGCAACATTAAATAGGTTTAGGGTTTAGAGTAAATATATAGCGAAATGACGAGGCAAGCTCCGACGAAGTTAACCCTCAGCTAGTTTTCCAAAGTACAGAGTCATGCTTTTCTCCTTCCTGTTCACGTATTCTCGCTCCACCTTGAAAGGAACTGTCAACTCCGCTGCGAGCGACTGCAAATCCGTATTTCGTGGTAAAAAGAAGGCGACGTTTCGACACAATTTCAGCGCCATATTCAGCACTTGTATCAGAGTGAACCCTGAAACTAAAATACTACTGAGGTCAAAGGTTTCGGCGGCGCGATACTCCGGTCCACCCCAGGGTGGCGAAAGAAAAATCATGTCAATTTTCCGTGTTGAAAAGGGAGAGCACTCTTCTTTCAAAATGGCTTTGTTCATGATATTCAGGGCATCTCCATGAAGAAAACTAACAGCTGTACTTACGTTGTAAACCCTCGCGTTGTGTGAAGCCATCCTGAGACGTTCTTTGTCTGTGTCGCAAGCGAACACGTGAACATTCAAGTGGCGCGCAAATGCAATTGTGTTCCCTCCGACTCCACAAAAAGCATCAAAAATAACAAGAGGCTCGTGTCTGTTGATATCGCACAGCAGACTTTGATGATGATCGTTATGAAGCTTTTGCATACAACGCCAAGCTTGATGATGAGCTACACACTCTGGAGTGACGGAGAACCATGACTCAGTGTCGAGCTGAACACCATGGTCGAACAGAGAGAATAGTCTGCGTCTCTGCGACCAATACTTTTCATGCGGTACAGAGAGCGGCATAGAACTCCGTGCCTTTGGAGATTCAGCGGGGCGACGTACCATGGGGACGAACCCCGTACGAGGAGGTTTTGACAGACTCTCCTGTGAGCTCCTCCGATAGTAGTAAAACCTTCCTGAGCAAGGTTCGAACGACTGATGCCAGAGGTAAAATGTCGACGGAGAAAGATTCGTGTCTTTAGACGGGAAACCCTGGAGTTCTGCGCCCGCGCGTAAAGTGTGTCGATTCCATCTGCAGTTTGAAGATTCGCGTTCATCGTCCGAACGTGTCCCATGGTACGCGTCACGCAGGTGAACCTCGGTGACCGTGAACATTAAGGCAAGCTTCTCAACTGCGGAAGGAAATGTCTTAATCGTGTTGTATGTTGACCGACCGATGACTTGCTTGAGGACGGCTTTCCCGAAAAAAGATGCAGTCTGCACTGCACAACTGGATGGGTGTGGTTCATAGCCACACAGGCGAGTCGTAAACGTCGTATTCAGTGGCACCTATTTCGAAGCGACGAAATGGATTCAAGGTTCGTCGTCGCGTTCGTTGCCGGGGGAATAGCGGGGGCGTGCATTTCGTGTACTTTTTTTCATCACAGAAACGTCGAGCGCGACCTTGCCGCCGCCGCCTCTGTCATTGAGGTTGGCCTTGCAAAGACGACTTCGACGAGCAACAGACCTATGCCCATTTCCAATGATGTGCATGACGAGATTGTGACCGAGCACTTCACCCGGAACATCCAGTTCTTCGGCGCAGAGGGTCAACAACGGGTAGCGAGCGCTTTCGTCGTCGTTGTCGGCTTAGGAGGGGTTGGAAGTCACTGTGCCCACATGTTGCTTCGCTCGGGTGTCTCACGCCTGCGGCTTGTGGACTTTGACCAGGTTTCTCTTTCTTCTCTGAATCGACACGCAGTGGCAAATCGGGAAGACGTCGGTAGATCAAAAGCGGAATGTCTCGCGGCACACTTCGCTCGCATATATCCAGAAGCTTCTCTCGACGTTTGCGCAACAATGTATCAGAAGGAAGCAGAGGAAGAGCTTCTGGGAGGTGAACCGGATTTCGTGGTTGACTGTATTGACAACATCGATACCAAGGTAGAGCTTCTTGCCGCATGTGTGCGACGCAAGATTCCTGTGCTAGCATGTGGTGGTGCAGGTTCAAAATGCGACCCTACGCGCATCAGGATTGTCGACGTGGCGGAGAGTGTCGTCGACCCACTTGCACGTGCTGTCAGACATCGCCTCAAGCGGGATCACGGAATTCATGGTGGCATCCCAATAATTATTTCAACTGAAAAACAGCGATGTGACCTCGTTCCTATCGAAACTGAAGATGGAAAAAGTCTCAAAGATTACCAGGTATTACCGAATTTCAGGATAAGAACCATACCCGTGTTCGGGGCGCTGCCAGCCATCTTTGGCATGGCGTGCGCTGCCCATGTTGTCACTACACTCGCCAAACAGCCTTTTGATTCTGAACCCGTTTTCCGAATGCAGCTTAAGCAGTACGAAACGCAACTCGAGCGTCTACGTGATCGAGAGGATGACAAGGGTAGTGCGGAAGCTTGTCTTGGTGTGGATCTGCAGGATATCGTATACCTGGTAAAAGACATCTGGCATGCTAGAAGTGCGCGCGACAAGTCTTGGTCAATGAGCAAAGGGATGTGGCGAAGCACAGCGGGCTTGTGTCTCACTCGCTGGAATCCGTTGAAGCCGGCTGTGCTCGACAATCTTGTGTTTTTGACACTTGACGAGGCGGATGCGCACGACACTTTGATGGACACTGAGGGTGTTGAAGGCCTAGTCCACATGCGAGAGATCGAACCAGACTTTGTTCGTTCTGTTGAGGAGAAGTTTGATAGGGTTAGAAGGGAAATGTCCATATGATGTAGTTAGAAATATCGACACTCGCTTCCTTGTGAACAAGCAAGCAAGAAGAGTTCTTCATCTTAAATACTGAAAACTCATATATATATATATATATAATATATACCCCAGCAAATTTCATATTTTTCATCAACAAGAAGGTCGCCGAAGCCGCCATTATTTGCTACCCGCCGACGCGAGCCGCCCAAACGGTGCCGCGCACTGGACATGCATCGCTTACGTCGCGGGTCGAGCATTTTTCGGTGAATCACTATGGGCGTACGCGAGAGTAAAAGAAGTATTCGCGAGCGCGTAGAGAAACTGAGTCCAAGCGCAGTTGCAGAGGACGACGGTGGCATCTCCCTCTTTTCTGCTTCGACGAAAAAACGGCAGCGTAGAAGCAGAAGCACACCTGAGAAGGAGCAGGGAGCGGACGGGAAAGAATTCGCAAAGAGTGAAGACCAGGAGATATCAGATCGCATCAAGCCTGAGCATGCGAATGGAAGTACGTTTGCTTCGGGCGAAGCCTCGTTTCGAGCGTTAGGCTTGAACCAATGGCTCAGCAGTAACGTGGTCGCCATGGGCATATCGAAGCCTACACCAGTGCAACGTGGCTGCATACCAGCGATCCTGGCGGGTCGCGACGTCATTGGTACAGCACAGACGGGAACGGGAAAAACTGCGGCATTTGCACTTCCAATATTACAACTTCTCGGCAACGATCCATATGGAGTGTTTTGTCTCTGTCTAACTCCAACACGCGAGCTTGCCGCACAGATTGCAGACCAGTTTGACGCCTTCTCTGCGGGCATGACGCTTCGCTGCCAAGTGATTGTTGGCGGAGAGGATATCAGGACCCAAGGGGCAGCCCTGGTTTCCCGTCCACATGTGGTAATTGCCACCCCTGGTCGTCTCATGGAACACTTCATGTATGATGATTCACTCGCAAAGGCGTTCGCGAAGCTCCGATGCCTTGTGCTCGACGAGGTACGTTTCCCGGTCGCTCTCCTCTCTCCTTTTGTTCAGTTCATCGCTAACTCGTCACTCCCTTCCCACAATACAATTGTACGTATGAACAGGCAGATAGGCTTCTTGATCCTGGCTTCGAAGCAGAACTTCGAATTATCATGCATAATTTACCGTCGGTGAAGCGACAGACGCTGCTTTTCTCGGCTACCATTACCCGTTCGATTTCAGCACTGCAAGAGGTAACACTGAAAAAGGCGGTGCATTTTGAAGCATTTGAAGGACTGAAGGTAGTTGAGCGATGCAAACAGGAGTACTGCTTTGTTCCAGCGAAAGTCAAAGAGGTTTATCTGGTGCATCTCATTGCCAAAGCAAAATCATGGGGCGTGCGATCGATGATCATCTTCGTCGGTACCATCCATACGTGTCAGCTGCTGCAGGAAACACTCTCCTTACTTGCCATTGATTCTGTCGCGTTGCACGCCTGCAAAAAGCAGCGACACCGGGTGGCCAGCCTTGCGCGCTTTAAATCAGGAGAAGTAAACATCCTCATCGCAACTGATGTTGCGTCACGTGGACTTGACATTCCTTCGGTCGATCTAGTCATTAACCACGATGTACCTGCAGTGCCCCGAAACTATGTCCACCGTGTTGGGCGCACTGCCCGCGCAGGAAGAACGGGTCGAGCGGTGACGCTTATTTCTCAGTTTGATGTCGCTCTTGTTCATCAAATCGAAGAAATCACGGGAGTGGAAATGTCGGAAGTTCCAGATCTTGCTGAAGAAGACGTCCTCAAAGATATATCTCGCGTATTTACGGCGAGACGGGGGGCAAAGATGAAGATGAGTGAGAACGGTGGTTTCGATGACCAAATGCGCGAAAGGAAAACCCGTTTGGCTTCACAAAAAAAACAGTGAAGTGAGCAGAAGAAGGGAGAGAAATTACGCAGTAGAGACGTCAATACAGAAGGGGAAATGGACGCTGCCATTACAGCTTGCGTCTTGTGAAGAATCAGAGATCACTCAACTTCGCATGGTTACAATTGTAGTTGTTGAATCTCGTGACTGCTCATCTTCACCTCATTCATTACTCTCAAAAACTTTAGTGTTGTTTTGTGATTCGCCCTCGAAAGCACTTCGACAGTCAAACCTAACCGCACGTAGAGAGGTTGCTCGACACGCAACTAGGCGTCTTCTGTGTAAAAAGAAGTGGTACAATCAGGTGACTTAGCTCTTCACCCCAGCCATGCTCAGCCTACTCACCTCCGCTTTGTCAGACCTGAGGTCAATGAACCTTCGTCAATTGTTGCTTCAGTTGGTTAGCCTCGGACTCATCGTCACCTCAGCCTTGGTGATTTGGAAGTCGCTGATGCTGGTCACAGGAAGCGACTCGCCCGTGGTGGTTGTTCTGAGTGGATCGATGGAGCCGGCATTTTATCGGGGTGACATATTATTCCTCTACCTCGCCGAGCGCGCAACTAGGGTGGGCGAGATCGTCGTCTTTAACATTAAAGGTCGCGAGATTCCGATCGTGCACAGGGTGATAAGGGCGCACGGTAATCTCAATTATGGCGGGCAGGAACTCTTGACGAAGGGTGACAACAACTATAGTGATGACACCGTGCTATACGCCGCAGGACAGGATTGGCTACTGGAAAACCAGATCATGGGCAGGGCAGCCGGCTTTCTTCCTCATGTCGGGAGAGTCACGATAATCATGAACGACTATCCCGTTGTCAAATATGTCGTCATCGGTGTGCTTGGACTTCTCGTAGTGACGAGCAGGGAGTGACATATCGCAACGTGAGCGAGGAGTGAAAGCCAAGATCGGGCGCGCTCTGGGAGATGATAAACGTGCACATGTGCATTAAAAAAAGAGTAGTCTTTATTAGTCTTTATTAGGCATTGCAAAAAACTGAAACGTCATCGTCCCTTGCTTCCGAAACACTGCTATTATCAGGTCCAGGCGCATGTGCACAGAAGAGTACACAACTTTGACGCAAGGACTGTCATATGGATAGCAGCCGTATTGTTTCGAAGAAACCGGGCGATTTCAGAGGCCATCGAAGTTCTCGTCGTGGCAAAAGATCAAAAGATTTCAGTCATTGCTCCTTCATGGAACAACCGCCGTGGTGATTAGTTCTTCAGCAGAGCTTCGATATCATCGACGATGTTAGCGTTCTCAAACTTCGGGCTGTAGCGCTTGACGGGCTCGCCGTTCTGGTCGATGAGGAACTTCTCGAAGTTCCAGGTGATGTCTGAGCGACGGACAGGAGACCACTGGATGGGCATGGTGTTGGGCTGGATCGCGTAGATGAAGTCAGAGCCAGTACCGCCGCGGTCGTCCTCAGGCGCGGGGATCGCGTTCTTAAGGTAAGTCCACAGGGGCTCTTCGGTCTCGCCATTCACGGTAGACTTCGACATGATCTGGAACTTGGGCTTGTAGCCGTCGCCGGGGCGAACATGCTCAAGGGTGTTTAAGAGCTCAAAGTCTGAATCGTAGCACTGGTGGCCAAATTGGTTGCACGGGAAACCAAGGATAGCGAGCTTGTCGCCGTACTTCTCCGCCAGGGCATTCAGTTGAATGAAATCCCTGACGGTCGTACCTCACATGGTCGCGACATTGTTAATGAGGACGACCTTGCCCTTGAGCTGGGCGAAGTCAAACTCCGTGCCATCGACTGGGGCGCTGCGAGTCCCACCACCGAGGGTCTTGCCCTTGAAGTCGTGGAGAGACGCCTTGGCGCGGACAGAGGAGCGCTGTGCGTAGAGCCGGCGAGGGAAGAATTTGATATAACTCGTCAGTTGTTTGAACGAAATTGATTCCGCGATTTCTATACAACAGAGCTGATCAGATCAGCCCCTGCCGTTCACGGCGAGTTGCGATCCTCGCGGCGGCGGGCAGCGATGACGTGGAAAGTTTTCGCAATCGCGGGGGAAAGCTGCCAGGGAAGCGCATAATGGTTCTTTACTTGCGGTTCACGGCGAGTTGCGATCCTCGCGGCGGCGGGCAGCGATGACGTGGAAAGTTTTCGCGATCGCGGGGGAAAGTTGCCAGGGAAAACGCATAAAGGGTCTTTACCTGAGCAGTGAACTTGGCGGTACGACTGGTCAAGCTCGCGGTTCTGCCACGCGCAAATTGCGCGGGCAGCGCGGTGAGACGGCTGCAGGCCGACATCATCGTTTATGGCGAACGGATCAGAGCTGCAGCTCGTCAAAAGGTTTTTACGTGTTATCCGCCAGGGTTTAGTTTTTGGGGTTTATTTGCTGCTCGTTTCCCGTCTCTGTCGGCGGGTGACCACGTCACGTCCATTGGCTCGAGCACTCGACCACGTGCTGCCGGACGACTCACCCATACACCTGGAACCCAGATCTGAAAGAAGCTCGCGTTCCGCACACACGTATCGCCGCGCTAAGCTCCGGCACGATGTCCGCCTTCGCTCTCACCTCGATGTCGCAAGGGGTGACCCTCCGTGGTGCCCCCGTGATCAAGGGTTCCGCCCGCGCCTCTAAGCGCCCGGCAACTGCCACGAGCCTTCGTGGCGCGCACATGCCCACGCGCGCGTCTTTTTCCTCCGAAGGCCACACATCTGAAATGGATGCTCGCCTCATGAGCACTATCCGCGCCGGTGGCATGGTCGTGCCGCGTCAAGAGGCGGGTGACCCCTTCGGTCTGCTCCTGCGCGAACGCATCGTTTTTCTTGGCAGCCAAGTTGACGACTTCACCGCCGACGCTGTCATCAGTCAACTTCTCCTTCTCGACGCGCAGGATCCTAAGAAGGTGAGTATAACGTTCTCGAGCGCGACACGTGTAATGTTTGCCCAGCGAAGAAATGCGCCCCCGAACCTGAAGAAAAGAAAGAGTAACTGACTTTCTTTTCCCCTCCCTCTTTAAACATTGCCGACGAATGCGGTGTCGTCGTGCGCAGGATATCAAATTGTTCATTAACTCTCCCGGTGGCTCCGTGACTGCGGGTATGGGTATCTACGACGCGATGCAGATGTGTCGTGCTGACGTGAGCACGGTCTGTATGGGTCTCGCTGCTTCGATGGGTGCCTTCCTCCTCACTTCTGGCGCGCGGGGGAAGCGCCTCTCGATGCCCAACGCGCGCATCATGATCCATCAGCCTCTTGGTGGGGCCTCTGGTCAAGCTGTCGACATCGAAATTCAGGCGAAGGAGATCATGTATCACAAGGCAAACCTGAACCGCCTCATGGCATTTCACACCGGTCAGGATGTCAAGCAGATCGACGAGGACACTGACCGCGATCGGTACATGTCTCCTCTTGAGGCGAAGAACTATGGCATCATCGACGAGATCATCGGTGGCGACGACGCCGGCCTCAAAATTGATGGTGCGCCTGCCGAGTTCCTCAAAACCAAGGCATCATACATTGCCTGGGGTGACGACCTTGCATAAGCGAAGATCTGCTGAGAGTGATGGCGAAGGCAGCACGGAGCAAGCAAGAATTCTTTTATTTCACTCACACACCAACAAAAAGAGTTCTGGCAAAGCAGTTAAAAAGATGATCCGCTTACAAGCGACGTAAGCTCTTCTTCTTGTCCATCTTCTTTTCGTTTTTTGCCTTCTTCGTAGCTGGATTTTCTGCGGTGCTACTAGAACCCTCTGCGCCGCCAACTTCACTCGCCGACAAGCCTCTGCAGGGCTTCGCATGAATTCCTGTGAACATCTTTGCTCGCCGAAAGTACTCGTCGTAATCCTCAAGCATGAGTTTTGCTGCCTCTTCATTGAGTGCCGACTCGGGAAACGGCTCGATAAGAAGACAGCGGATGACCATTAACACATGCCGAATGCCATGGGAAGGCTGCCAATCCTTTTTCAGAGTGTTGACACATATCTCACCACTCGGCTGACGGATGTTCGGATGAAAGATCTTTGTGAGAAAAAACCCTGCGCGTTGGAACACGTTTTTGCGGTCAGCGCTGACCCAGTGAAGTATTAGTTGCCTCTCCGAAGAAGAAAGGGATTCCTTAATGCATCGCGAGCGGGGATTAACGAGGCATATCATTTGAAGTGTAGCGTACCTTTCGGCGCAGTATGAGGGTAGTCTGAAGGAAGTACAAGCCTCATCTTGAAGACGCCACCTTGAAAGGGCGTGTCAACTGCGAAGGATAACGGAATGTGTTAGTTCACCTGTGCAGAGCAAACCGTCGAAGGAATTTGGGAGGAAACGGGAAAATGACAACATAGTCAACCGTACCAGGACCGTCAACCTCAGCATGCACATCTGCGACGTTTTCTTCGTTCATCACCACCTGCACGTCGGGCGTTGTGCAAAAGGAGTTTGGGACTGTGTCAGCTTGGGGAAAAACTCGTGCCGTGCCTGAAAATAGCTAGTGGGAGACGAGCAGGTGGAGACAGTTAAGGGTCGCTCACATTGATGCCTTCCGCGGGATGTGATTGCAGCTCGCGAAGTTGTTTGACGATGGCATTCACAGTGTCTGGTGAGAGATTTTCGCAGTTAGTCGCCTGCGACGGGAGGAAAGACGAGTGGTGAGCCGAGTCCATTTGAGGGGAACTACGTGAGATTTCATTCGTTTGCAGAAACATACCATTGGCGGACACTCGCTTGGAATCACCTCTTAAGCACCAGATGAGGATGAAACACTGTTACTCGTACGACAATGCAATCTGCGGACAGTAACACGGCGATGTGTTGTCGACTCTGTTGACTAGTGACAGTGCAGACAGCACGTGAGAGTCCCACGCAGCACGCGCGCACCGAAATGGCAGTCTCGTGTTTCGTTCGTTCGCTTGGAACGAAGGCGAAAAACAAAAAAATGCGTGCCCTTTTCCCAGCAGAATAATGAGGTCAAAAGCAGTCAGGACAATAACTTAGTTACATTTCCGTTCAACTATTTACACCTGACGTGATCTTCTTGTTTAACTGTTCCACGTCTGCCTTGAGTTCATCAACTGTCCGTTCAGCCTCTTCAGCGCGTCTCCTGGCACGCAACTCTTCCTTCGCAAGCTCTTGCACCAAAATCTCCAACTCTCGCAGGCCGCTGGGAGCATGCAACGCACTTGACGAAAACCCTGTAACAATTTTGTCCGAACTGTTTGGGCTCTTCGCCAGCATTTTGTCTTGCCGGGCCAACTCATCCGCAAGTTCACAAACCTTCAGCTCGAGTTGTTCTTCTCTCGCGCGCAAAAGTTGCGCGACACTACGCTCGCGTTCAAGCTCAGCCCGGACATTTTTTACAGCAGTCGCACTGCGATTCGCTTCTTGCATTTTTCGCGTCAATCCGCTGCGCAACTCTTGGATTTCTGACTGTAGAGCTTCAGCGCGCCGCCTTTCTTTTTCCTCTCTCGCCGCCGTCGTCTTATTTTCGTCTTCTTTCTGCTGACACCGGAAACGCTCGTTCGCAAGTTGATGGCGTGACTTTTGGTTTCGATCAGCAAGCTCACGAACGTGTCTCCTCAAACCTACGCTTTCATCTTGAAGGGTCCTGAGCTCTGTTGTTATCTCCTCACGAGCGTGAATATGTGCTCTCGTGTCATCTTCGGCTCGAGATACAGCTACAAGCGCGCGACGTCTATCTTCCACCGCTTTCGCCGCCTCGACTGCGGACGCATCTTTCTCCTTCAGTAGGGCCTCAAGTTCGTCAGCAAACTGCTCGACACCGCCTCTGGTAGGTGTTGCGCGTGGCGTTGCAAGTGCGTCCCATGCGACTGCAACATCAGCACGCATCGTAGCAACCTCCGCACGGGCCGCCCTGGCCTCGTGTTCAGCACTTTCCCTCGCAGCGTCGAGGCGTGTTACAAGCTGAAGAAAATCGTGTGCCTTTTGTTGGCCAATAGCAAGCGTGGACTCGCGCACAGCAGTAAAAATCTCGTCCAAGACACGAGGAACCTGCTGCTTGGCGATCACGGCGGTATTTTCGAGAGAGATTGCGTGTGCAGATGTTGTTGTTGAGGCCCGCGCGAGGATGGAATCAGCCGCTGTAGGAAGCTCGTTCAAAGAAAGAAGAGATATTGACCGCACGTGTTCGCCTTCGCCAACTTTAACGTCGGCATCTGCGTCGGTTTCAGCGCTTGTCTGTCTCACGGGTTCCGCTGAAACTTCTACACAAAGGTCCGAAGATGATGAAGTAACTTGTGGTTTCGTGTTCTTACTTGTGGCACCGATGCTCAGCGACAACGCTTGCTCGAGCGCATGGTCACGTGCAGCGACAAGTTCACGTACCATAGAAGTCGCCACGGCAACTTTCTCAGAAGTGGAAATCACGGCATCCACGTCGCGGTCAGCATTCAACGCGTCACGAAGCGTCAAAATAATCGAAGAAAGCGCCCTGTTCAGGTCGTTTACTTCGACTCGGCTGTTAATTAGCTCACGTGAGAAGCTTTCCATTTTGGCGATGCCACGTATCGTCGCCTTGAGCTGCTGAAGGCTCAACGTTTTCGTCTGCATTTGACTTTTCAAAGTCTCGTCGAGAAGCCGAAGCGCTTCCGTCAGGGTATCAGCAGCGACAACATCCTCGCCATTTCGTATAGTTTCTTCCAGTTCGTTCTTCACTGTGGAGAGAGCGCTATGCATCAGGGCCGGCAAGCCCTGGTCGAAACCCCAGCTGCAAGCGCTCAGACCAGTGGGGAGAAGACGAGCGAGGCTGTTTGACGAATTTCGCGATTTTTGAACAAAAAGATTTTTACCGGGTGAGCCCATCACGAGCAGACTCTAGAGTCCCATCGTCACATTCGACGCTGCGAAGGTGCATCCCTATGGTATAATCCGAGATACTACTGCCTGCGCACCCCTGGATGAATGAAAACTGATCAGAAGCACTGCATTCCGCGAGACCGTCATTTTGTCTTTTATTACAGGATCTCTCTTCGCTCGTTGCTTGCGAATACGATGCACACCCTCTCTCCCCGTAAAAATAAAGCTGGAGCGCCACAAAACTGAGAGACGGTCTCATCGTAGCTAGCTAGGTTAGAACAATTCCGTCAAGAATCCCACTCCTTCGTGTCATCCCACTCCTTCGAGTCAAAATCTGGCACAGACCTGTAGCTCCGCTTTTGTCCCGTTGCCTTTTCCAACTTCTTGTACTCGAGATGGATACCTTGTGCTGCTTCTCGCCAGTCTGGGAATGCAAAATTCACTGCAGCTTTCCAACCGATACCGAGATTCACACCCCAGTGGACTGAACCGTAGTCGGTAGCAATGTATTCAGAAGGTCCTTGAAGATGCCGGTACACGTAAATGCGTTTTCCTTCTTTGCTTGCCCAAGCAGAGACAGAAGCAGGATCAAGCCAGATCTTTCTCTGCTCCAAGCAATCAATAGTGTATTCTTCGCCGAGCGTTTCACGTAGATATTCGTGAAGGTGACCTATGTCTTGCCGAGGTACAGAATACCACGCTGCCCAAGTGTGGGAGCCAGGAGGCGATAAAATCACATTTGCACTGCCAAACGCATAGTCCTCTATGTGACAGCAGAACACTGATCCTGGGTTCATCAAGTAAAGCCAGGGAGAGATGATACCTGCACCCCACAGCAAACTACGACTGCTGTGTAGATTAGATTGCTCGTCAGATTCAACCGTATTTTGTGTCAGCTGCTCTCGTGGTGTGCAGCGGCGTTCACAGGTGGCAAGCAGCTTCCGTAGTATCGATCCGTCGCTGCCTGCAACAGATGCAGGCTTCCAAAGATGTACAGGTGTGGGATCATCTGAAGGTTGATGATATCCTGACCCTACGTGCGCACTCAGCGCATCAAGTGCAACAGAAGAAAGGTAAGAGGTTCGCAACGGCACGCGTGAACGTAGTGTTCTTAGAAAGAGACGTTCGCGCTGTGAAGAGCAAAGTTCTTGGTATGGTGCACACGAACCCTTGAACGATTTATCAACATCCAATAGCATCTGACTAAACGATACGTCGCCCAGGTTTAGGAGATTTTCTTCAGTCATTGTAACGCTCAGCTGATTGCCATGCGGAAGGGTTTGCTGTAGCAAAGCAAAGTGACCATTCAAGGATTTAACTTGTGTTTTGTTATCTTCCATCCAACGCAGGTCCAGAAGAGTACTGCACTCTCGCGACTCGTCCCAGACGTTGTCACACTTTATTTTCATGGCACCCTGGCGACGCAACGTGGCTAGCGATGCACTGTGTCCTCCTTGACCTTGCAGCACATCTTGCGGTGATGATGAACCTGCAGAAACAAATCTTCCTTCGCGAGCACCATGGAATCCGATGTTAAAGTTGTCTTCACTTATTCCCGTCCAACCAGGCTCCAGAGGGTTTATTGCTGGTCTTGGGTCCTGTATTGTCCTTGCAAACGGTTCAGATTCTGTCCCCGCACCAGCCGATGCGGCAAACATATCAGCCGATGCTTCAGCAAGCAAGTAGTCTAGAGGTTTCTGACCACTAAAAAACGCAAAACCTTTCTGCGATTCGTGTCGAGATCAACCCGAGTGTTTGACTCGAGAAGGCGTTTCTAGCTCGAGGTAAACGGTGTATGTTCAGTCAGATATGACGGAACCTATACTCCGGCTCTCACCAGCCGCGAAAGATACACCAGAAGTCGTAAAAGCGCCGCGGACGTCGATGTGATGTGACTTTAGTTCGGTTCGGGGCTTCGGGCAAAACATTATTATTACCGCGAGACGACTGTATATATATATGTTGTATGTGTTGTGATATTTTCGACAAAAGGCTCTCTCAGCTAGAAAATTAAGTAGTGGAGTCGCTCGAGGGTGAAGTGAACCGCACGTGCGGCGATAGAGAGCCAGCATCAGACAAACAAGTAAGTGTACGAATAAGAATTTTGTCGTACGTGAACAAGCACATCGACGTCCGCGACGCGTTCGCTCGTGGTATCTTGTCTGTGTTTAGGTCACTTTTTCCGTCGCTCCGAACACGGAAGCTCGGGACAGCGACGCCGCAGCCGATATCCACTTCCATAAACCAAGGGGGCAGGGGCGAGTGGTCAAATCCGCGACTTGCCATATTAAATAACATGAAACAGCCCTGTACCGGACGAAAGGATACCAAAATCACACAAGCTGTGAAGCACAAGGCTCTGCGACGGTCGCCGCAAAGCGCGCAGTGACGCCAAGGACTTGGTTGCCAGCATCGGCGACACTTCTGTCACCAGTTGACATTGTGTGCAGATACCTGTGAGGGTTATAACAGAGCGCAGAGATGCCCCCCCCAGATCGCAACATACATATGATCCCCAAGTAAAAAATTACCCACAAAGCGAGGTCTCACCAAAAGCTTTCCATGTGGCTCAGCGACGAGCGTTACGGTGCGTCTCGGGACGGACGGAGTGCGGCGCTGCGATGCTTCAACTTAGTTCCAACAAACAAGACGCGCACGGTTTCTGCTTGAATAATCGAAAATGACAGTGCGACAAAGGCAGACATGTTGAAACATATGGGTAGATAACGGTTCTCGAGGCACATAGCAGTAGTGCCACCCAATATTTCAACACAATCATTCGCCATCCCCTATCGGCGGCGGCGCTCAGACCGAGACCTTCCTTTTTTACACTGTGCGTCACTTCCAGCAGAAATGGTGAACCGTGACAGCAGGGGCGGTGACATGGGCGGGGGCGAGGATCGAAATCAACATCCTTGACCTTTAACTTCGTCGATCCTGAAGAAAGCAGCACCGCCTAAGCTCGCGAATACTTGTCTCAAGCTCGACACGCACGTGGTCTCCGATAGAGTGAAAATGTACCTTCATCTACTTGCAAGCAACAGCGAGGGATCGAATGTCATCACTCTCAAGTCAAGGGGATCATCGGTACAAGAAATACATAAATGATCCAATACCGCGACGATTTTGGTAAGTGGAGGTCCGGGGGAGCGCAGCCCCTGCGCCCCGGACCACTGCCATGTTCATGCTCGAAGCTAACGTAAAGCTCCTTTTTCCATTTCGACAAAATAATGTGGTGAACCATCTGTGTGTTCCACACACGCACGCGCACGCGAGAAGACGACGGTACGAGATAGAACGATATCACCAATGCTCCACGTGTAAACCGGCCATGGACGCATGTCTCCGATACCGCGGTATTCTTCCTCCAGGATTTTCCGTGCCATTGCGGGTGAAGCGACGGCAAAAAAGAGTTTATATCGCCCGATGTCAGCTCGAACGTACTACGATCCAAGGACTCGCCCCGTCGCAAAGTCAAGGAGTTCGTCCGGAGCAACAGATATTCAGCGTGTGTGTTAGGCAGGCCCCAAATCTAGGAGATGGTAACGCTCGAGCGTGGTGGACCTCGTCCACGGGAGTGTCGCTCACCCTGGTGGCGCTGGTAATAAGCTGTGCTGCTGCGTGCTTTGTTTTTATCCGGCGAAGGTTGAATACGATATCGGCAACGAAACGTGTGGTAGTCTTGGGGGGGGGGTTTGCTGGGATTACACTTGCTAGAGAACTAGCACACACGTGCGCTGTCACCCTGATAGACGTTCGAGATTTCTTCGAGTACGTACCCGGTGTCCCTGGAGCGATAGTAGGAAGTAAACCGCTTGGTTTTGGGTCATGGGCGCTAGATAACGATTCGTCGTCCGATCAGATTGTGGCGCAGAAAAGACTTGCCCCGAGAAGGAGACTGAACCAGTTGCACCGCACGATAAAAGAAGTCACGCCCATCTCCACTCGATTCTTGCGCATCGCTCCTTCAAAGTCAGTCATAGTGCGACACGGAACTTTAGACGTTCCTCTTCAGGGAAAATCATCGTCTACGACTACGGAAACAATCAACTGGGACTATCTCGTCTTCGCTACTGGAAGTCTATATCCGTCTCCTTTGAAGCCTTCAGCATCGTACAAATCCGAGCGTGCAGAAGAAACAGCTCAGAGGTCGCAGCGAGCGCAGCGAATCGAACATTTTGCGTCTGCAGCCAGTAAAATTGCAAGGGCGAGACACGTCATGATTATTGGGGGTGGTATAGTTGGCGTCGAGCTTGCCGCAGACTTAGCAAATGCGGAGATGAGAGCTCCACGTCGAATAACGCTTGTTCACGGAGGTCCGCGATTAATGGATGACCTGCCTGTCTCTGCTGGAGAGAGGGCCACAAAATGGTTACGAAAACACGGTGTGAATGTGTTGGTTGGAGAAAAGTTTGTCCCGAATGAAACCAACGCCGACGAAACTACCAAGACGTATAAAGGTGTGCATTCAGGCACTACTATCACTCCTGATGAGGTCATCGTGGCAACTGGTGCACGACCGGCAACAGAGTTCCTCACTGAGAGAGAAATTTCAGGCACGGAACATCTGAAAGTACCTTTGGATGGAAGCGGTCGTATTCGAGTCGATCCAAAAACGTTCCGCGTGGACTGCAATGTCCACGGCGTCGTGACCGAGGATGGAAGTAGCGAGGAGCAGCCAGAAATTTATGCAATTGGTGACTGTGCGGCAAAACCCGCTGATCAGTATCTAGCATCTTACGCTCACTGGGAAGCTGAATATGTGGCGTCACGAATTCTTCGCGGCGCGGTTGCTGGGTCCTATAAGTGCCCGCCACGGCTGATTTGTGTTAGTCTTGGTCCAAATGATGGTTTGATCATCTGGGGCGACAGGATACTTCGCGGGGGTTTCTTTGCTGCGCTCTTTAAGCTCGTGATCGAATTCTGGTTTAAAAATTTTCTGCCCGCACCTTACGGTATTTTTCGACACCTTCCGAATTTCCGTGATTGAGGGACGGAGTTCTGAGCTCAGCAGTTCTGTAGTTCGTACAATAGAGTTTGTTTTGTTGTCATCTCGTCATCTTGTTAAAAAAACATGTAAAATAAAGGCTACATACAGCTTTCGTCTGTCCCTCGCTTTATTTGGATCTGCACTCTGCACGCGCACTTATTACTGTGCATTTTTCCGAAATTTGATGTAAATAACCTTGCGAGACAAAAGCAGAGCGAGCGAGGCATTAACGCGCGCGTGCCACGCCAAGGTTGACGATTGATCCATCTGGCGTATTCGGTGCGTCTATATGGCTGCTGACCTGAACATAGATGGGACAACATCGTCGTTCTGCAAAGTTCTGGACCTCACGGGCGCCGCGATAGCCTCTTCTGACGTCCCTCAGGAAGATGCTGGAAAGGACCAGGAGGTTTCCTCGAAGAGAGATGGAGTGCCCTCCATCTCCCTTCCTTCACAATCTTCAGAAGTACGACACTTCGCTATGGATATGGGGGGATCACTCGTGAAAATCGTTTATTTCTCACCAGACACCGAGAACGCTGCTGGGGCGTCCCCGTTCTCTTCTCCTCTTCTTGGAGGTGGACGGTTGCATTTTCGCAAGTTCGAGGCCTCCAAGATGGATCAGTGCCTTAAATTTATTGAACAGAAACAGCTCCACCTTGGCACCGAGGGCGGAAAAGCTGTGGTTAAGGCCACTGGAGGTGGCGCTTTCAAAAACTCAAAGCTATTCCATGACAGATTTGGCATCCAACTCCAGAAGGAAGACGAAATGAAGTGTGCTGTTGCAGGTGCAAACTTTCTGCTGCAGACTATCCGCGACGAGGCTTTCACATTTACCGAGGGCAAGAAAGACTTTGTGGTGCACAAGGATGGACTGCAAGGGGAAGACGATTTATTCCCTTATCTCCTGGTGAATATTGGTTCCGGTGTCAGCATAATCAAAGTTGACAGTGACGGTTTTGAGCGTGTGGGTGGCACAAACATTGGTGGAGGGACTTTCTGGGGCTTATGTCGTCTCCTGACTGGACTCAAAGACTTTGACCAAATGCTCGCGTGTAGTGCAGGAGGTGACAACAGCAAGGTGGACATGCTAGTCGGTGATATTTATGGTGGAAGAGATTATGCAAAAGTTGGACTCTCCAGCAATACGATCGCATCCTCCTTTGGCCAAGTTGTGATGGACGAGGGATCGCTTGAAGACTACGACAAAGCGGATATCACTCTTTCGTTGCTCCGGATGATAAGCTATAACATATCTCACATTGCCACGATGACGGCAGTGAAACATGGGCTGAAAAGAATATTCTTTGGGGGATATTTCATCCGTGGTCATGCATATACAATGAACACGATATCTTTTGCAGTAGATTACTGGAGTAAAGGCGAGCTGAAAGCAATGTTTCTCCGGCACGAGGGTTTTCTAGGTGCGCTGGGTGCTTTTCTCCAGGATGCTGACGCGCAATCTCTTTCATCCGCACCTCTGCAAGGCGCATGGATCGAGAAGTTCATTAAATGCTCCATTCCACCAATGAAGAGAGCTGCATCGCAAAATGTTTCATGTCGTGACGAAACTACTGGGGTGGGCGATTACGCAGAAGGAACACCAGTTGGATCCGGTGCAGCTTCACTTGCAGAGGCCACTCGAAAAATGGTGATGCACGTACGGTCTATGTCAAACGACAATAATGAGTTTGCGGGCACCAGTTCGAACGATTATGATGCTTGCGAAACATCTTCAAAGAACTCTCAAGTCACGAGCTCTTCGGTGCGTACGCAAGATTCTACTCAAAATCAGCTTCTCGGTAAGGCCAGTCTTCAAGTAGGCGTGCTTCATTTAGTTCCAACTCTGAAACTGTTCCCTTTGTTGCGGTGGCCAGAACGTTACGAACCAAACATTATTGACATGTTAGAATCTCGGGAAGAACGAGAGTATTGGCTCGATATCCTACAAGGTATGAGTCCTGGTTTGGTGGAAAAAGCGGTGGCTTCTGATGCCTTGCTGAGATCAGGCACTGATAGTGTCGAAAGTGATGCCATCGAACGAGGGGAAGCGTTTCGATCAGTGTTCTCTGCTCATCTTGATCGTTTGCGAGAGGAGCCAGCCGCATACGGAAGGATCGGACTCTCGGGATTATTTGAGATGCGCGAAGAGTGCCTGCGAGCATTTGGATTCAAAGACGCCTATTTTGATGTTAAACAACAAGAAAACGCGGCAGCTCTTGCGGTTCTCCCGGATTTACTCGCAGAACTCGATGCTTTGGAGGAAGGTGAAATTCGACTGCTAGCTCTTGTTGAAGGGGTGCTCGCAGGCAATATTTTTGATTGGGGCAGTCAGAGCTGCGTTGATCTGTACAAAAATGGGACCATACTCGAGATCTACAGGAACGCTCGTTCTTCCATAGCGCGACCTTGGGCAGTCGACTGTTTTGATGAGCTGAACGAGAAAATGTCAGGGACTGACGGTCAGTCTGATAAGGGCCGTTTCGGCACTTTTCACAAATATCGCAAAGCATTGCTGTTTTGCGATAACAGCGGTGCTGATGTTGTGCTTGGGATGATTCCGTTTGCTCGAGAGCTTCTGAGGCACGGCACCGATGTTTGCCTCGTAGCAAACTCTCTACCAGCGATAAATGATATCACGGTAGATGAGTTGCGTGATGTTATCCTTCTCGCTGCTGAGAAGTGTGATATCTTGGCTGGGGCCTTGCACGCTGGCGAGGAGTCGAATGAGGGAACTTTTGGGAAACTTACGGTTTGTGCAAGCGGAAGCGGGTCACCTTGCATCGATTTCAGGCGAACATCTCAAGAGCTTTGCGAGTCAGCCGAAGGAGTAGACCTCATCGTTCTCGAGGGCATGGGCCGTGCTGTGCATACAAACTATGCTGCTCAGTTTCAGTGTGATACCCTCAAGCTTGCGATGCTGAAAAATGCGCGCCTGGCCGAGCGTCTTTTCGAAGGCAGCATCTACGACTGTATCTGCAAATTCGAAAGAAGTACCTCTCCGAATTTCAACTCTAAATCCTAAACGCCAAAACTACAGAGCACCGAGGCGGATGCAACTGGCGGCGCGGTGACGGTGACCGCGGGCGCTGGTGCTGGAACCACGACGGGCAAGGGTGGCGCTGTGTCGATCAGCGCCGGCGTCGGGGCTAAGGGTGTTGGCGGCGCGGTGACGGTGAGCAGCGGCGTAATAGGGACTGTTGTATTATTAATAGGGACTGTTGTATTATTAATAAGACCAAAGCTAATTAAATATTCTATCTCGGCGTCCGAAATCGGGTCGGGGCACGGACCTATCTGTTCACTTACCCGGTTTGTGCGCAGCTCGCAAGAGTAAACCTTCGTGCCTGAGGAAATGCGATGGAAAAAGAGGATGGACGGTTCAGTATTTTATTTTGAAGCCATGAGTTTGCTGGCGCCGGGAGTTCTTTTCGCACGGAACACCCAACGTACCCGCCGACTTGTGATGCAACACGAGGAAGTCCGAAGTGAACTGGATGAGCGGGAACCATTATGCGCGCTTCAAAATCTAAGCTTTTCCTCGACTTGATTCTGCGCTTGGAACAGAACGTCTCGATGCGATCCCACGCTGTTTGAAGCACTGACACAGGAACAGTCGTGACAATGCGGATGAAACCTGGAGCTTTGAAACAGTTCCCAGGCAAGACAAGCACAGATTCCTCTGCAAGTAGCTCCTCCGCAAACCGTACGTCTGTCGAACAATCTCGAAAAGCATTCAGATCCACCTGAATGAGGACATACATCGCTCCTTGAGGTGGTGCCACAGTCGATAAACCCTCGATCTTTGAAGCTCTCTCTGCAATAGTTGCTGCTGCGAGTTTCAAAGAACCCATGATGCCTGCCAGCCACTTTTTATCGTCGTTTAATAAGATACTGGGAACAGCTGCTTGGAGAGGAACACTGGGACCCAGAGATATCTGACAAAGACTATTTATGGCCTCGCGCACGCCTGATCCTTGCAAGTTGTTATTCACGTCGTGAACGCACACCCAACCAAGACGCCACCCGGGAACTAACCATCTCTTTGACAGGGCTCCCACCGAAAACACCGGAACACTTGTGGCAACCTCCGCAACAGGCACGAAGCGCTTATCGAATGTCATTCCAGCATATACTTCGTCAGCAATAATGGGCAGCTTGAGCTCATCCACACATCTTACGATATCTTGAAGATGTTCTCTCGAATACACCGCACCACAAGGATTAGAAGGATTGTTTATAAGCACAGCGGCTGTTGTTCCGTCTGTCAGCCGCTTGATGCTGTTGAGATCAACTTCCCAGCCTTGTTCTGGTAATAGGCTGTAAAATCGGCATACGATACCGTGTCGATGACAAATCGTCTCGTAAAGTGGAAAGCCGGGAGACGGAAGAAGTATACTGGATCCAGGCGCGGCCAAGACTGCTATGCAATGTTCTAGTGCTTCAGAGCAACCAACGGTGACAAAAACGTCATCACGACACAGAGGTGGGCGACCTTCGCAGGAGTGTGCCGCTGCTATGGCCATTCTGCAGGACGCCAAACCGGTCGAGGCAGCATATCCATTGTGATTGCCACTCGAGAAAGCACTCACAACTGCTGCAACAGCCTCTTCTGGTGGCTTTAAATGACCATATGCGGTCGGATCACCTTGTGCGAGGGATATCAACTCGAGTTCTGGATTTTCTTTGCCGACGAGATCGTCGACAATCAACCTGATAGGATTTGCTGATACCGTTAGTGCTGACGCTCGGACAGACCATGTGAATCGTCGAGCGCCGTCGTCGATACCATCAGAAGTCGCTTGCTCTTGTTGGTCGCCCATCCTAGCCTTCCACCAGCACTCGCTAAGCTCCTCGTACTGTCACCTCGATACGTCAACGCCAGCCACTTATGGAACAAAAAAAAGAACGAAAGTAACGAACCGATCGATCGATGACAAGACGTCGCTCGATCGGTCGTCCATCCGTCCGTCGTCGTCGTCGGTCTCGGAAAATTTGTAAAGGTTAAAAAAAAAGCAAGCAAGTAATTAAATTCAGCAAGTAAGACGGCGGCTTTCCCGAAAAGAGATGCAGTCTGCACTGCACACTGGATGGGTGTGGTTCATACCCACACAGGCGAGTCGTAAACGTCGTATTCAGTGGCACTTATTTCGAAGCCACGAAATGGATTCAAGGTTCGTCGTCGCGTTCGTTGCCGGGGGAATAGCGGGAGCGTGCATTTCGTGTACTTTTTTTCATCACAGAAACGTCGAGCGCGACCTTGCCGCCGCCTCTGTGTACACGTATTGACTTCTCTTACATTCAGTTCTATTCCGTTTGTTCCCAGCAGGGTGCAAGAGCAGCAGCCAAATATCGCAGCAGCCCCTTTCATTCCTGCTGGTTCTATCAAGGCGAACGCTACACCTTTTGTCCCTGGAAAGTCGAGCCCTGATATTCATCTCCCAAGTGACGATGATTTCACTCTTGGTCTCACTGGTGCTCCTATGACGCTTGGAACAGCTCCTCAAAATCCTTACCACCTGGAACACACCAATGTCGCTTCTAAGAAGGTTGGGGGAGGGCAGCAATCTTCGCTCCTACATCGTGAGCCTATTTATCCCCAATCACCTTCAGGGATGTCGGGCCAGATGCCTGTGTTTGCGCGATTCGCATCCGAGCAGCTTCATGCTGAGATGAAACATAAGTCATTTCTTGAGCAAGCTCAGATGGATCCAACGAGTGAAGGTGCCACAGACCTACCCCGGGTGCTTAATCATTACCACTCGCTGGTTCCACTTGAAGATATTAATAGAGGAGATGTCTCACTAGTGCTCGGGCTTCGTTCTGATGCGATGAAAGGTGTTAGCTCGATCGATGGTGCAGCACACGTACTTCGTCGAATCGACCACAATCATTTAGTCCCAAATTCCGAGTTAATCGCCGCAGCGAAGGAAGCAGTTGATAGGTGGGCGCCCTTTCGTGGGCATCCACATGTCGCAGCACTTTGTGGAACGTTTATGAGTGCTGATATGCGGGACACGCCAGCGTTATATTTTGCACACACTTATCATTCTGGTGCATCAACACTCGAAGCAACACACTGTGGCGATAGCGCGGGCTGTGTGCCGGCATCAGAAGCTGAACTCTGGAATTATGCGTCACAGCTTTGTTGCACCCTTCGTGCTGTACATGACGCAGGACTTGCTGTTGGAGGAGCTATTGCGCTTTCTCCAACTAAGATTATCAGGTGTCCCTGTGCGGCCTCTGCGTTCTCTACTGCAGGCACAGGTATGGCGTCTCGCATACGGCTATCAGCAATCGGGGTAGCCGACGTGTTGCGTCCAGACTTGGTTGGTCTTGTCACAAGCAATGGGCGTGGAGTCGGTTTAGCCCAGAAAGACGATCTTCGGGCGGTTGGCAACTTATTAGCCCTGCTTGCATGTGGTCAAACTCAGTCGCGGATGGCTGACCCCATCGCCTCTGCGCGGCGCAGATGTTCTCATCCGTTGTGGCATCTTATCTCTGGACTTGCCTCAGGTGCGATCTCCGACACTGCCACGTTTACGCAACTTGTTGCTCCAGTTGTTCTCGCCTCTCTTGAGGCTGAACGAGCTGCCAACGATCGCTTGGAGTCAGAACTTGCAAAGGAGCTAGAAAATGGTCGCCTTCTTCGACTGCTCATCAAGCTCGGTTTTGTGAATGAACGTCCAGACGGCGACATGGACACAGAATGGGCAGAGACTGGAGACAGGTACATCTTGAAGCTTTTCCGAGACTACGTGTTTCATCAGCACAACAATCAAGGTTCTCCAGTGATGGACTGGGGTCATGTGTTTGAATCTTTGAATAAACTCGATGTTGGTGTCTCAGAGAGAGTCTTGCTACTTTCACGAGACGAAATGTCTATGCTCGTCGCAAGCTATGCTGACATTAAACGATGTGTTGATGGTGCATATACTGAGCTTTTGCGAAGCTCAAAGACAAACAACTGATTGCAGACAAGCAAGCAAGTTGTACATGCATAAGAAGAGATGACTTTCTTTTGTCCTCCTTTTTCTTTTCTTTCTTTTCTTTCTATTATTGATCTATCGTCGCCGTCCGCAAAAAAGCAACAAGTATTTGCCGCGTTCTTTTTGGCCAAAAAGATCTGCCCTGTGGTCCAAAGCGGTCGGTCGTCAACGCCGCATGATTTCCGAGACGCAGCACACTCGCACGCGCACTACTTCGGTGGCTGTTTCGTGACTTTCCTACTCGCGGGCGGACTCGACGAGTGCGTTGACGCGCTTGTGGAAACGGAGTGGGAGGGGGGCGACGACGGGTTTATCGGCGTCCGGGGCGAAAGCGCTTCTAATGTGGTCAAGAACCTAACAGTCAATCAGTTCAGGAAACGGTTAGCCGACCATGGCCTGGAAGGAAGCCTGCTGAAACTCAACCTGCTCACGAACGCGCTCGCCACGGCGCTGGCGAGCGATGACTAGAACGATGACCCGAGTGAGTTGATTAGAGAGACTAGAACAATGAGTGAGTGAGTTCACATAGAGACTAATCGTAAATCATATGAATAGAGACTACATTGGATAGACTACTTGTTTCTTCACCCTCAATACCTTTTCTACTTTTTTCAAACTCCTAAGCCCTTCCCTAAAACAGCGCGTACTTAAACGTGGTTTCCGCGTCCAAATCAAACGCGGGAAAGGAGTTGGTTTTGTGGTCCATCACGGGGGCTACTTCCACGTTGCCATGAAGTGTGCCTCGGGAGGGGGTTATGCACTCCACTTCATTTATGGTACTCCACCGCCCTGACACGGCGACGGTTCCGAAGCGACACCCCGCGTTTGCGGTAAAGTCGCCGTCCAAGTTAGTGTTCCCGCTTGACGAACCGCCCAAGCCCCACCCGACGGAACTTCCAACCGTAATCCGCACCGGGGTCCCGCCGGAAACGGACCCGCGAGACGGGTTTATCCGTGACAAGGCGTTACTGGTAGGTGTGCGTTTCTTTCCACTCGTATCGGAAGCGTACGCGACGCGCAAGTCGGCGAGGTCTAAATTGTTGCTAAAAAATCGCCGCAACAGCTGGAGGGGCGGAATTTCGCACGCGCCCACCGCGCTGCTCACCGCGTGACCGACTATTAACTCGCCATTTTTGACCACGCACCCATCACCCGTGCTGTCACTTTGGGAATCACTACCATCGTTGCCAACACGCAAGTCCACCCCCGTGACCCAAAGAACCCCTCCGCCGAGAGCCGGGGTTTTTTGGGGATTCACAAAGCGCACGGTTGGTTTGTTTCGAATCGAAAAGCGCGCGACAAAGGAATTTGACGTCCCCAATATTTCGGTTTCGTGAAACAAAGGAAACCCAGCGTTGTGTGCCGACTCCAATCCGGCATGCAGCCAGCTGTTCGTGATACGTATGTTTTCTTGCCAGGCCGCATTGAGAGATCTCGCTTCTACAGCAACAGGTAACCGAGAAAACTGTTTATGAGATGAACAGCTTTCAGACGCCCAATCCATGTTCTCAACAGCGGTAAAATCAACCTGATTGAACGAGACAAACAGAGCAGGACATTGTCTTGAAATAAACGGCAGCTGGCAGTTCAGACGTGATGAAGACAGAACTGTGCCACGAACGATGACGGTTCCAACCTTGCACCACGCATTTCTCAGGTGAATATCAAACCCCTGCCCTTCCACCATAATCTCTTCGATTCGTGTATTTTTTGTTTGGACACTTGATATTGCACCCTTCACTTTAGCTCCATCCGCAACGAGGTCATGCATTTCTGAAAGAGAAGACTGTCGTCTGGAAGCCACGATGGACAAGTGTATCGCGTCGCGCGAGTTTTTGTCATGCACAGCCAACGTCTCACAAACCAATAGTGCCGAGGAACTAACCGCAGCCATCACTGCGTCCTCTTGGAATCCTGTACGGCACCAAAGCCCGTCCCGAAATCCAGCACCTTGTAGCGTAACTAGAGTGCCACCTGTTGGGTTCAATTGCCTGGGAAAAGCTTTACTTATTACCGCGTCTACCTGTTCGAAGATGAGCCCACTGCTTGTAAAGTCTCTACCGTTATGGGTTATCTCTAGGCTATAAAATCCGCTCGCTTGCTGGGGAACTTGGCACCGAACGAGAGAATGAATTCCAACGAGACTTGCATTGCATTCTGCTGTGACTAAGTGTCGGCCAATCCTGTGGCCATTTTGAGGGATTTGAAAGACAGTCAGTTTTTCTGCAAAAAAATCGAGCCGGGATGTTGACGATCAAACTCACGCACCTGCAATACATCCTCGTTGAAGTCATCATGTCAGCACCGCTTATAGTGACGAATGAGTTTGCCGTCCCATATGTGGGATGCAGTTCCATTTCTCTTGGAGCTGCTGCAACGGAAGCGCTCTGCATGGCCAACAACACGAGCAGCGCGATGCGCGACAAAAGCCAACAAGACATCATCGACAACACCGACGACCACGAAGGAAGTGAGCTCGTTTTATGCCGTTCTACAAAGCGAGGTGGCCATCATCTTGCCTGTGCCACGATTCTTCCCTTCCAGGGGGCTATCTGGCTCGCGAGAAGCTGAGCATATATTTCTACGTGTCCTTTGCGCACTCGGAATGCAGGGGTTGCACTCCTCGCGTTTTGTTTTTGTGGGGTTGCCCGCGCGTTTTTTTGTTTCTTCTTCCCGCGCGCCGTGTGCCAATCATAATTATCTCGCGCCCGCTCGCGCTCGCTCGCGCACAGATAATAAGCAGCCGTCTCTCTGTGCAACCAATCGGACGACATCGATGCCGAATCCGATACTCCAGTATCCAGCAAATGTTCCTCCAGTCGCAGCTCTCGTTGCGGCGCGCATCTGCGGGGTCGTTTTGACTGAAAAACCTGAGAAGGATTGGCCCAGCGCCGCCTCTGCAACCCTCACCTTTCAGGACAAAGCAAAGCTTAAGGGTATCCCCTCGATCCTAAGATATATAGCCCGAAGTTCTTCGAACGTCAATACTTTATATGGCAGTGATCCTGTGTCTTCCACCATGGTGCGTCTCAAACACGATAGCGGAATCTGTACAAGATGCGATCAAGCAGCTCCTTCACTTATTTTAACAAAACCCTGGACTGACACTACTTTGCTCCCCATACTCTATCTGCTTGAAATCCCTTTTCATCGTGATGCAGGTTGATCACGTGCTAGATGAGTCTTCTTCCGTTAGCAGTGGGGTTGCATTCCAGACTGTGTGTGCATCACTTGCTGAACATCTGGCTTCGAGGACATACTTCGTTGGACACTATCTCACCATCGCTGATCTAGCTGTATGGGGTCAACTTTTCTCTGCTCGCCAGTGGGACTCCATCAAGAAGTTACCTGCGCACTCGAATATTGTGCGCTGGCTCGATTTGTGCTCTATGAACGAGACAGTAGCTCAAATTACTTCAGAGGCTTTGGCAAACAGACCTGGAGCAAAGCGTGCAGTTGCACAGGCTGATAAATTAGAAAGAAATCCCAAGTCTGTGGGTGGGAAAGACACTGGAGGCTCCTTCGATATTGATCTTGAAGGGGCTTCAGAAGGGAATGTCGTGACTCGCTTTCCTCCAGAGCCTTCTGGTTACCTGCACATCGGACACGCGAAGGCAGCTCTTCTGAATCAGTATTTTGCCCGACACTACAAGGGTAAGCTGATCATCCGTTTTGATGACACAAACCCTTCAAAAGAAAAGGAAGAGTTTGTTGAGAACATCTTGGATGACTGCAAAACTCTAGGCCTCGATCAAGACGTCATTACATACACATCAGACTCTTTTCCTCAGATATTGGAGATCGGCACGAGATTAATCAAAGAGGGTCACATGTATATAGACGATACGCCGATGGAAAAAATGCGCGATGAACGCATCAATAGGATTGATTCAGGAGCAAGAGCCAATACTGCCGACACAAATCTTAAGCTGTGGCAGGACATGATTGAAGGTAACGAGAAGGGACTGACATGCGCTGCAAGATTTCGCATGGATATGCAAAATGACAACGGTGCTCTTCGAGATCCTGTCGCTTTCCGGTGTAATCTTACACCTCACCATCGCACCGGAACAGCTTTCAAGGTTTATCCAACCTATGACTGTGCTTGCCCTTTTGTTGACTCCATCGAGGTAAGAACTAAGTGTTGCCCTTTCCCCTGGTCATGTCATGTTCTCAAAGACAACCACCAAACTAACCTGAGTACATCCCGTTATAATCTCATCAACAGGGGGTCACACATGCTTTGCGCACTTCAGAATATCGTGACCGCGAAGCCCAGTACAGATGGGTGCAAGACATGATGGGAATGCGCAAGGTGCATATTTGGGATTACTCCCGGTTAAATTTCGTGTATACGACGCTTTCAAAACGGAAACTTCAATGGTTTGTGGACCAAGGTCATGTGGAACGCTGGGATGATCCTAGATTCCCAACGGTACAGGGAATGAAACGACGAGGACTTCAAATTGAGGCCCTCAAAGAGTTTATTCTTATGCAGGGTGCGAGCCGGAACGTAAACTTGATGGAATGGGAGAAACTCTGGACTCTTAACAAACGCGTTATAGACCCTGTTTGTCCCCGCCATGTCGCAATTGTTGATGAAGGGAGAGTTCTGTTGACACTGGTCAATGGTCCAGCTACGCCTGAAGTCGTTTCGGTGCCAAGGCATAAGAAACACCCACCTGCTGGCACAAAGTCTACGACAAGGATGTCCCAAATCTGGCTTGAGCAGGTCGACGCAGCACTTCTGAAAGTCGATGAAGAGATAACTCTCATGGATTGGGGAAATTGCATCGTGAGGAAAGTTGATTTCGACCAAGGTGGGGTGGTAATTGGAATAATCGCTGAGTTGCACTTGGAGGGGTCAGTAAAGTCAACGAAGCTGAAGCTCACGTGGCTGCCAAAGATTGAGGAACTCGTGCCTCTGACACTGGTTGACTTTGATTACCTGATCACGAAAAAAAAGGTTGAAGAGGACGACGTCTTCGCAGATCTCGTCAACCCTAACAGCGAGGTGAAGACTTTCACACATGGAGATGCAAACATGCGGACTCTCGTAAAAGGAGAAATCTTGCAGCTGGAAAGGAAGGGATACTTCATTGTTGATGAGCCTTTTGTGTCAGAAAGTTCTCCTGTGGTGCTATTTCTGATTCCTGATGGTCGAACCAGGTCCTGGGGTGTGTCAGTGGCTGGGCCTGGCAAGTGATACCTTCGAAAGTGAATCCTGCAAATCACCTGCCCTTACACTGCTCGCGCTGGAGTACGTAGCAGCGTGAGTTTAAGTAGACGATTATGAATGGACTAATAAATCAAGACCTTTCCTAAAACAGATGACCTACAACTCCACTCGTTCCTTTTCCGAGACTGTTTCTTTTTCAGCTTTATCTAATGAATCTTGAAGAGTTGTGAAATATGCGATGCGGTCTCTTTCAGCAAAGCCCATCATATGAATGATAAACATGTCCTGAGTGTGGACGCTTGGATGTGCATTGAACACCCTTTGGTCAAAAATATGGTGTCGAAACTTGTTGGGGTCCTCCCGCCGCAGTAATTTGATAAGTTGAGCTTGCTCCGCACCTTGCATGTGAGGAAGATGCTCCATATTCCAGAGCTTCTCTAGTATCGACGTTGTCCATGGAGTATTCCGCCACAACATGACTCCGGTGTTCAGCTCCCAACCCCCTATATCGTCGCAAAGAATAAGATCTACTTCTGTATGCCTGGGATGTGCTTCTGCGTTTGAAATAATGTCACCAACTGATATGCTCCGGTTTGTAACGACGGCATCAGTATCGAGCCACATTATCCACTCATGCGTGGTTCGATGGAACATGTCTAGGAGCACCTTAACTTTATTCCAGGTTACTATGTGTCTCGGAACCATTGAATCGTGATATTGGTAAAAAGCGTAACCACGAGTACCGGCGTATCTTGCGTTGAGATCTGCTGAAAGGTCAGACACCCTCTCAAGATTTGGAGTGCCTGCGGTGACCAGCGCAATATCATATGAAGAATCAACATCTGCAGGAACGCGCAACACTGGTTCGACAGCCTTAATAGTCGTCGAAGCCAAGTGGCGCTCATAGTCAAACTCTCTCTCGCGTGTGCAGTCAACGTCAGCTCCACGTCGGAGCTCTCCATCTGTCACAAGTACGTTCCACACACAGTTTGGTGTCTCCGTGCACCAATAGGCCAAGACAGAGTCCGGATCCCGAGCGTCAAAGAAAATTCTCAAGCCGCGAGTTCGGTCGAACAGCTGTATCAGACTGTAGTCATCAGCGACGTGACTTTGTACGTACTGCGCGGCGTATTCCTGATCGGAACTCTGCTCAATCCAACGCTTTCCGCCAGAGCGTACACCGCGGGTTTTCGCCTGCACAAACAGCTTGTTCCTGAAGGCGACGCAAAGTGGCAAATTATGTCCGTCTTCGCGAACATCTTTGCCTACAGTGCCGACTTCAGGGAGAAACTCTCCGGGCTTCGCCACCCCAAACGAAGGCATCGATGTCTCCACTGCGTCGTTGGCATAAGCGGCAGACAGCTTTAACACGAGGCCGAGCAAGGCCAACAGTAGTACCCCATTCATGGCTTCACAATCAGTTTGCTATGAGGGTTCTGAAAAACCGCAAGAAAACGAGTGTGCTGCTATCTTTGCTATCTCGTCTTTGCATCCCCGCATGCGTGCATGGCCGGAGCAGGGTGGCAGCTCAATCACAACAAGTGTGTGTCCCAGCCAGTACGTCGGTAGTAGTGGCGGATCATTCATTTTGCGCTCGCTTTTCGGAGATTTCGACAGAACGAAATACTCGCTCTCTCGCTCGTACCAAGATTTTTTTGAGAACCCTAAATATTGCGAAATCGATCGATTGTCGCGCCCCTCATCATCAGTTGCCGAAGCGCTCGAGGTGTTTTCCCTCGGTTTTTGGCTTGCACATGGCACTCCAGCGATGTGCCGGTCAAGCATTCGCATCACTGTGGAAGCGTATGCACTGTTCCGTTACCGCGCCAGTACTGTCCCGAACGATCTCCTCCACCACTGGGATTCGTGAAGCGAGTGGCCAGGGCTCGACCGTCAGTCCGGGACCTGAAACGGGGAATGATACAGAGTTGGACAACTCTATTAGCCATAGAAGGTCTGGCAACGCGGATGTCGCCAGTAGTACGTATACAGGTGGAACTAACGCTGACTTGAAGCTCTCGCGAGTCTCTCAGTCGCGTATCTATTATCCCGGTCAGTCATACGAAACCGATGATCTAGCACCACGAGGCCGCTTCGACACCGAGACGCATTCAGCGACGCAGACGACCAGGCGCGCACCGATGAGAGGCAAAGATATCGATAAGCATTTACTAGAATCCCTTGACTTCAGAAACGCCAGCTTGTTGACCCAATTTATATCTGAAACGGGTAAGATCCTTCCTCGCCGAAAGACAGGCCTCTCTGCGAAGGTGCATAGAAAGATGGTGAAGCAGGTGAAGACTTCAAGGATGATGGGCGTTATTCCTTTCACGGAGCGTCTTTCTCAGCTCGGTACGAAGCGAAAGAGTATGTGAAATGCAACCGTTAGTGAAGTTGGCTCGACGGAAATGAAAGAAAGAAACAGGCGGTGCGGTGCGCCTGGCGACTGGCGAAGAGAAGATTGTAAAAATGATGAGCCGCTCACGCCCGCCGGCACCCTCCACTTATCAGCTACCCAAATACGTTGCATTCTTCAAGTAGCACGCCCGGCAAGCTGGTTTGTACGCATCAGAACCCCCGACTAGTTCTTGTGTATTCTCACCCAACATGGTCCGCAGTGAAAAAAGCGCGGGCCGCGACAAACAGATACCACACTGAGCTGTGAGCTTCGTCACAGAGTCACAGAGTGGAAGCAGATCAAGGATTTCACCAAATCGAGCGCGTTTAAAGTCACCATCAAGACCTGCGACAATTACTTTCTTGTTATGCTCGTCAGCCACAGTAACACAGAAAGAAACTAGGTCTGGAATGAACTGCGCCTCATCGATTGCGATCACGTCAGTATTTGTCCATTTCTCTTCCCCGACGATGCCACGCAAGTCGCCAAGGCGGAAAACTGGAGTACATTGCCGTTCAGTTCCATCGTGAGATACTATCTTGTCTTCAGAATACCTACAGTCTTTGCTTGACTTCACAAGAGTCACAGTCTTACCTTTGGCCTCCTCTTCAGCGATACGCTCCAGGAGGGCTGTGGTCTTTCCAGCAAACATCGGTCCAAAGATGATGTGTATTTCCCCTGCATCTGTGGACGACCTGTCTTGGGTGGTTGTCGAAGCAGCACCTCTCCAAACTTGACACTGGCTCGACAGAGAAAATCTCGCCGGTCTGGCTTCACGTCGCACGCACCATCGTGTTATATCACATGACCCAGATGTGAACGAACTCGAAGGCATAAAGCAGGCGGTTAGTCTGTGACCAACGGTGCTGCTCATCGACCTTGCAAACTTTGAGTGTGAAAATGGCGGCACCTGCTGCTTCACGAATCTGTCTCGAGCTGCACGTGCGACGGAGAATCGCAAGGATCGTACCGCGTTCGGAAGATGCATGTCAGCATACACCGTCCTGCAAATTTGTCCGTTATGTCTTACAAATGCATACGTTTGACCCGCCGTGACAGCAATTGTGCACATAGCTTTGTCTGTGTGTGTAGCAGGCGCAGGCCATCCAGTCGTCGCAAGCGCAGATCTGGATATCAGTTTTTTTTCCCAAAAACGTAAAAATATCTGACAAGACTTGTTGTCGCGAGAACGAGTTGCTCGTCACATCCCCAAGCGGCGTCGTGTAGAACCGGCAATGTCGATGTGGTTCTCAAGGCAGTTGTGGGAGGCTTTCATGAGCATCATCCTGCCGACACTGAGTCTTTTGCATGTGTCGTGGATGTTTCGGTTGAACGGAATTTCCTCGATGGTCCCTTTCGCAGACTGGGTGTACAGCCTGACTTTTGACACCTTCAAGCGGGTGGTGCCCAAGTCTCCCGGCACTCCCAGATCGTCGGGGGGTTCCTTGTGGCGTGTTCTCGTGTACACCATTCATAGGGTGATTTCGTGGTTTACGGTGCGTTCATCACGGTTACCTGAGCCGTGTATTTGTCTTCTTTCTGACGTTCCTTCCCTCCCTGAATCACTGGATCTGCAGAGCACTGCGTCAAGCAAAAAGGCGGGTGAAGACTGGGAAAATCCAGAAGTTGTTGGTCGCTGCAAAAGGTGAGTTGCATCGAAAACTTGAACAATGGAGAGAAAGAACAAATAAATACTGACATTCTCCTCATCGTTCCCAGAGCTGGTCATGTACCCCTGTATTCGTTCTGTGACGTTCCCACAGCTTTGAAATTTTGGTCGGATGGCGGCGGATGGAGTTTACGCTCGAAGCTGCCAAATGTCCTGCTGCTCAATGGGAAGTGGAACTTTCACCTCGCTGCTTCGCCGCAAGATGCCCCGATTGATTTTTTCCAATCCCACTTTGATGCCAGCCTCTGGGATGAGATTGATGTTCCTTCCAATTGGGAATGTCAAGGCTACGATCGTCCCATCTACACCAACTTGTTCTATCCTTTCCCTTTGGATCCACCTCGGGCGCTGCGCCGCGGAGTGTGGAGCTCTAACAACTCCTCGAATCCGTCGAGTGAAGGCGGCGATTTAAGTCTCATCGGAGGTTGGAAGTGGGATCATGAGCGCACGAATCCTAACGAACTTGAAAACCCAACTGGTTGCTATCGTCGTGTGTTCGATCTTCCGGAAGGGTGGATCGAGAATGGTCGCCGTGTTTTTCTGTTATTTGAGGGAGTAGATTCAGCTTTTTATTGTTGGGTGAATGGTCACCGCGTGGGATACTCTCAAGACAGTCGTCTACCTGCAGAGTTTGATGTCACCGAATTCCTCGTGCCTGGACAAAATTTCATAGCAACCCAGGTTATGCGCTGGAGTGATGGTAGTTACCTCGAGGATCAGGATCATTGGTGGCTAAGTGGTATCCATCGAGATGTGATACTTTACGTCAAAGAGGCTGTATTTATTGCCGATTACACAGTGAAAACTACACTTCCGGAAAAACGTGGCGGCCCAGCACGTGTTGAGGTCGATATCCGTGTACAAGAAGCTGTCACGTCAGACGTCGCACTTCCTACAGACGTTATCGTTGAAGCTTTAATTTTTGATGCAAACGGCACGCAGGTTGCTGGTGTTACTGCCACTCCAGAAGACCTATCATGGTGCGACTCTGGTGAAGTGTACGGTCAGCCTTTCGATAAGGACCCGCCACAGTTCAATCGTAGAGCACTTCTTTCATTATCAGTACCTGCCGCTCGGCTATGGTCAGCAGAAGTTCCCTACCTGTACACCCTTGTCGTTAGGACGTTGACTCCCGGTGTAAAAGGGAAAACTTTCAGTCACAGATTTGTCCCAGCGTCAGATGTTGAGGCTTGCAGGGTTGGCATCAGATCTGTGTCTATTTCAGACAAGCAATTATGGGTTAATGGTGTACCTATCGTCATCCAAGGCGTCAATCGCCACGATCACTGTCCTAAGAACGGAAAAGCAGTTTCAGAGGAGTCCATGTTGCAAGATGTGCTTCTTATGAAAAAGTACAACTTTAACGCTGTGCGGACAAGTCACTATCCGAACCATCCACGCTTCTATGACCTCTGCGATGAGTACGGTCTTTACGTATGCGACGAAGCCAACCTCGAAACCCACGGTTTTCACGCTGGGATGCACCCAACCCCCTTCTTAGCAAACAATCCTCAATGGAGGCAAGCTTACATTTCACGGATGGCTCGCATGATCCAGCGCGATCGTAATCACGTCTCAATTATCATGTGGTCGCTTGGAAATGAGGCAGGATGTGGTAGTGGTCAACTAGCTATGGCTGAGTGGGCGAGGGCGAACGACACTACTCGTCCCTTGCACTATGAATCTGGTGGCTCTCGCTCAAATTGTACCGATATCATCTGCCCCATGTATGCTCGAGTGCACACTTGTGAGAGGATGGCGGTTGAAGACCCGAGTGATCCTCGCCCTGTGATTTTATGTGAATATAGCCATGCGATGGGCAACAGTAATGGTAGTTTGGACAAGTATTGGAGATGCTTTCGTGAAAACAGTGCCGTGCAGGGTGGGTTCATATGGGATTGGGTCGATCAAGGACTCGATGCCACTGCACCTAGTGGAAAAACCTTCTGGGCATATGGAGGTGATTTTGGTGACAAGCCTAATGATGCCCAATTTTGCATTAATGGGATCGTTTTCCCCGACCGCACACCTCATCCTGCTATGGAAGAGCTAAAATTCTTGATGAGACCAGTAACGTTTCAAGTGACTAACTTGCTGAAAGACAACGGAACGCGTGAAATTGATAGCGGGAATGTCGACCTAGAAACATGGATGAGTAGCACTCCACAAATTGTTGTGCGGAACTGGTTGAATTTCCTTTCTTTGGATCATCTGAAAACGACTTGGGTGATCTTGGCTGATAGCGGTGCCACGCTTGAAGAGGGAGTGCTTGAATTATCCTCTGTTCCCCCGGATACTGAGGTCGAGTTGCCATGGAAGGCCAATCTTCCAGATCTTGTTTTCCTTGCCAAAAAGGTGTTAGCTTTGAGATCCGCTGCACAGACTGCCCCTTTGCACAACTGGTTTCTAGAATTCCGAACTACTGTGAGGGTTGGAACAAGGTGGTGTGATGCAGACCACGAGGTTGCTCATACGCAGATTACTCTTCCTGTTCCTGTGAACGGATTCCGATTACCTTCGATGTTACCCATTCCTAAATCTCTATCAGTTCAGTCAGATGCGGTTCGAGTATTCACTCTGGGTGACGATCTGTTGCAGGTGCAATGCGCTGGTGGAACCCACATGGCATTTCATCTCACAGGTCCACTGATTGGTACCCTTGTTAATATGGGTTCGAGAGGAAAACTGATCCTCCAAGGTGGCCCGTCTCCATGCTTCTGGCGTGCTCCCACTGATAACGATCGCGGGGGCGAAGCGATTTCGTACTGTGCGCGTTGGCGAAATGCTGGGATTCATCAACTGCAGACGGTTCAGAACAGTCTTCTACCTGTCACTCAAACCACTGGTCCTGATGGTTCACTTCGTATCTCTGTTGTGTTAACCATGACTCCAGGTGGATCGAATAGAAAAGGAGTTGCTGGAATAGGCGTGACGCTGACACATGATATTCATACAAATGGCGTCGTGAACTTGACTATGGTCGCGAAGGCTTCAAAGTTGTTGCCACCCTTGCCTCGTGTGGGTTTGCGCATGCGTTGCTCAGGTGATTTGCAAGAAGTCGATTGGTTTGGCCTTGGCCCTCACGAATGTTATTCCGATCGGAAAGCATCTGCTATTTTTGGACACCATTCCTCAAATGCAGTTGACATGCACGTACCATACATTGTTCCGAGTGAGAATGGTGGTCGAGCTGACGTTAGTTGGCTTGCCCTTCGACAGCGTCAAGATGGGCCTGGGTGCTTTCCAAGAAACAAAGGAAATGAATTGCGTGATTTACCTCAAGTAGACGGTGGTGTTATCGCACCAGCACCAGGGCTTCTAGTTTCAATTCCTAGAGGTAAGGTGGCACACGTATCTGTTCAGCACCATTCTCTTGAGGATCTGGAGTCTTCTTCCCATGAATATCAACTTGAGGAAGCTACATCAAGAGGCGACGGTGCAGTCCACGTGCACGTCGATCACGTGCACATGGGGGTTGGCGGTGACGACAGTTGGACTCCAAACGTACACTCAGAGTTTCTCATACCAACCGGAAACGAGTGGAAATGGAGTTTGACCCTAGCAGCTATGTTGGCACACGACGACGCGTTTGAGATGCATCGACGCTTGCGGGCGGCGGATTGCCCGTAGGAGCCACGAACACCGCTTGCACCGCGACCACCGCTAGTGGATGCATCGTTGAGCTGACGCACAAGTTTGTGTAAGAGTGCAATGTTCGATTTTCGTACCTATTTTACACAGTAAACCAGCCTAGGAAAAATGCAATAGCGGCAATTCGCTGCATGCGCAGAAGCGTCTTTGTGCACGTGCAGCACACGAGTGACGTTTCTCCAAAAATGACTTTTTGACAAATGGTTGTCGCATCTCACTATCATCAATCAGCTCTCTCGGTTCGTTCGTTTTCGGTTTCCGATTTTTCTGAGCTGCTGGACGCATTATATAATAAGCAAGCAAGCAAGCAAGCAAGCAAGCAAGCAAGCAAGCAAGCAAGCAAGCAAGCAAGCAAGCAAGCAAGCAAGCAAGCAAGCAAGCAAGCAAGCAAGCAAGCAAGCAAGCAAGCAAGCAAGCAATATATATATAGAGCTAGCTAGCTAGCTATTATTAGCCGCAGGTGCTTGCCCCCCAAGCTTGATCTCTTGCCTTCGTTCCCTGCTCCTTTGAAGACGCAGTTCATTTCGCCTCACACAAATAGTCCGCACGTCGTCCTGCGGGAAAGCATCGAGATCGTGGAGGACATGACAGTACCTGCAGTAGCGCTGTACAGGACCATCTGCATGCAATCGCACCTGTGCAGCCCTCTTATGCTCTGCGCAGAGTTTAAGTTTTCGCTTGCACGGTTCGGAGAGATTCTGGCACGAGTAAACCATACACCGCGTGGCACTTTTGGGAACGATCCCTTGGCCGTTTATGGAGCTGTCCAGCACTGAGTCTCGTTTCCTTCGAACTCCTCCGGCATGCGTGCTACTATTGAGAACAGACGTCATGCCGGCACCTTCAGCTTGGCGCTGCCCGAGGTTGCCTGGAACACCAAATGGGTTGCCAGGAGTGTCGTATCGGCCGTTGGAAGAATACGGAAGCGTCTGACCCAACGCGGAGATGTGAGACGGATGCGTAGCGAATGGAAAGTTGTGACCGATGGCGCCGATGCCGTGCTGAAAGTAAGCACCCAGCAAGCCAGGTTGTTGATGCGGGAAAGAAGTTTGGAGCAGTCCCGCAGGTCGTTCGCGGGAAAAATCACTCACGATGTCGTCGCAAAGCCGATCACACGACTGAAGAGTGCACAGCTCCGAAAGTAGACGGGCGGGTACTGAGTGAAAATCATTTACTCCTTTCTCCATGGAACCTCCGAAACCGATGCCGAGGCAGAGTGTCGTATGCAACGCTTGAGAACCAACTTGCTTGGCGATACAACGATGCGGCCGCGCGTCCAATTATGATCGTCGTGGTGTTTATATCGTTTTTATTCGAGCATTCTTTTTGATTTTTTGGAGGTCGCTCGAGGCTCGACATTATCTTCTTGCTTGCGATGCGATGGGCACGCAGCACTGCGTTCTGCTCACTAATAGTACAGGTTTCCGTGCGAACGACAAAACACTTGGCGCGAGCTGCTCGACAATCGCCCTTAACGCAGGGTACTTGTCGAGGACAGTACCGTGCAGGGTCCTCATCAGTATGGCGGAGGATCACGTCTTGGTTCTCGCTCCAAAATCGTTTGCTTCGAAGCTCGGAAAACGGGAAGGGAAAATTGGTGTGCTGAACAACGACGTATCGTTTGATGTCGACGCAGGTGTGTAGACAAATCGTGCGACATGTTTCGGCGGTTTACTTCGTGCGCGACATTGCTTTTTTCTGACTGCTTCATGTTTTCTTTTCAACAGGGGTTGCCACCGGGGGGGGAAAGGGAGAATCGAGAAAAGGGACAGTTCGCCGTCTTGTCAACCACTTGGAGACTTGGAAGACTTACGACGAAACCAACTTTGCGAAGAGCGCAGACGTGACACACTTCATCGATTTTGGCGAAGAATCAAGAGATAGCACAGATGCGCTCCGCCAAAATGAGCTTTTACGGTGCGTCATGCAACTGCTTGAGTGCTAGCTTTCAGCCCCAACTTCCTGCCCGTTGACTTTCTTCTTCTCACCGCGCACATCCTTATTTGTGAACAGGTACACCACCTTGTCCAGCAAAGCTCCGACAACAGCAGCAGATTCTGCAGCGGAAGAGGCTGTTATACATACGCTTACGCACGGAATGGCCAAGTGTACCACGACAGTAGCGTTTCATGAAGATTTTGAAGACGCGTAGCAATTTTGACAATACAAAACGTATGTAGCTTGACTGCACGCCACGGCAATTCGGGAGCGAACCCGGCGGCCAGACTAAAAAAGGCTTCAAAGCTCCTTTCAAAAAAAGCAAATATGCTTTCGAACCGAACTTAGACTTGCTATATATGGCGCAATTTCCGTCGCCGGTTAACTCCCGATTTCTTGGTGCAGAGCATTACGAGACGACGACGACGGCAAACGGTGATTTCTGTTTTTTTTCCTTCCTGGCGGTTGAACGAAATCCATTTTTTTTCGGTTCGTTGTGTCCCCTTATTAGCTAGATATATAGTCCAACCCCATTACTCACGAGCACACGCGTTCCGTAGATGGCGAAGTGGGCGTGCATTTCTAGGAGTTGAAGAAGTGATGGTGGAGGCTAGCGCCAAGTTTAAGGAAGCTGTGCAGGTGAGGCAATCACGTTCTTCTCGAGGAAAGCTTTCGGATCTCCCCTTTCACCGCTGATGACTAACCGAGATTCTTCCATCGGTGAACTCCCAAAGGCTCTCCATCACCACCCTGAAGCAGAAGTAAAAAGACAAGCTGAACAATGGCTCGAACGCTTCCAAGAAAGTGTCGAGGCTTGGACAATTTGTGATCGCGTATTGCACGATCCAACAAGCACACCTGAGGTGAACTTCATGAGCGCTCAAGCTTTGAAGCGAAAGGTTTGTGCCAAGTTCCCTGCCTCTCGCCGGACCGCCTTCTTCTCTTTCACGTCGAGTTCAGCTCTTTTGCTACCTGATGATTGCTTTCAATCCTCTCTTAATCCCCCATTGTTCCTGACACTCATTTCCTTCACTTCTCTGCGCTGTCTGAAAAGGTCCAACAAGATTTCGCTGAACTGCCACCTGCGGCAATAGGATCGCTTCGCGAATCTCTGGTCGCCTTGTTGTTGAAACATGGCGAGGGGCCAGTGCGCACACAGCTTGCGGTGGCGATGGCAAGTTTGGCTGCCCACTTGCCAGCCACAGAATGGGATGGTATCGGTGCATTACAGTGGTTAGCGACACGCATGTCTGGTGATGGAACCGACCCGTCGCCTCTATCTTGTCTGCTTGAGCTTCTCGTCGTGTTCCCCCAGGAAGCTGGGAGTTATCGTCCAGCAGTGCATCCCGAACGTCGTCGGAATTTTGCCCGCGAATTAATTTTGGAGAGCAAGTCCGCTATCACCATCATCACGTCCTGTCTGGAGAATGTTTCAGCGAAGACCAGGAAAACTTGTGAGCGCGCCCTTGATGCGTACGCTGCATGGGTGCGATTGAGTCAAGGGCGCTTGTATGCTGTTGATCAGCCTCTTCAGGCACCACAGATTGACGCCGCAACCCTGTGTGCTCATCCACTCACGTTACTTACTCTGCAGTCTCTCACAACACACGACTCGAGTCCTTCCCAATTTGACCACGCAGTCGACGCTACGTGTGAGCTGATTCGCGCGACAACATCAAAAGCTGACGACTCAGGGGACAATGATAGACAGAATTCTGTACCCACATCTTCTTTGCAGCTGGTTCAAGTCATCGTTTCCAGTGTTTTGGCTTTAAAGCCTACGTTAATAGCTGCTTCTCAGTCTGACGGCTCGTTGGATGAGATTGCGAAAGGGATATCCCGACTTCTTGCAGAAATTGGTGAGGAGTATGTTACCATCATAGCTGAGGTACGACTTGCCGCATGAAAAACATCCTTTGATGAAGACAATCCTTGTCCTGTAACTGACAACCTTCTTGTCCAAATTTTCTTCAATTTTAGGGAAACCCGGAATCCATCGCTGTCGTTGAATCTATTCTAATAGTGACTGCCTATCCTAACACCGATATAGCATCAATGAGCTTCGTGTTTTGGCAAAAGCTATCTCGTGTACTTACTGGACGAGGACAAAGCAATCTGTCGCACGAAGGTACTGGAGAGCTCATTCGACGACGACAGCTGTTCTTTCCGGCATATGTTCGGCTCATACATAACGTGATAGGTACGTCTCTATCCATGTGAGCCCTCTAGTATTCGGATTCTTTTCCCTGTTTGCAGCTGCTAACTATTCTGTCCTCTACCTGTCGTGACCCTTCGATTAGGCCGAGTGCAATATCCTGAAGACTTTCAACATTGGACTGGGGAAGAGTACCGTGAGTTCAAGCGAGTGCGCTACGCCATCGCTGATACATTAACAGAAGCAGCTTCAGTCGTGGGTGCTATGCAGACGCTCCATATCGTTGCAATACCTATGCAGAAGCTTCATAAGACGGAAGCAACAGTCTTGTCGCCGACAAATGATGTGCCCAATCTTGGCTTTGATTGGCGTTGCTTTGAGGCATCGCTTTATTGTGTGCGGTCTATCAGCAAGGAGCCCCCGCCTGCTGGTGACCCCTTGCTACTGTCTATATTGGCATCTTTAATCGATGTTCCCGAGCACTCACAACTTCTATATACCGCAGCTTTGACAATTTCCGCATACAGCGAATGGGTGTCTGCAAGCCTTGATCTTGGAACAGATTCCGTCTTGCTGCAGAAACTTTTGGGCGTTTTACATCGCGCTCTGATCAGCAAAAATACAGATACACGAGGAGCTGCAGCTCTTGCCCTCAAGCACATCTGTGCCGCTGCTGCTGCCCACTTAGTGACTTTTCTTGACCCACTTGTGCAACTTCATGTGTTGGCGATGAACTCCATGACGGTTTCACAAGGTACGACCCCAAACCTATCCAGCTCTATGAGCTCGGACCATCTTGAAATGCATGCAGACGACGTCATCCAGATCATAGAGGGTCTTGGTCACGTGACAACTGCGTTACCCGTGGAGCAAGCAGACCCTGTATTTTCTGCCTTGCTAGCTCCCATTTCAGTGCCCTTGAGTGCATTATTTCCAGAGGAACCGGTCGGTGCAAAGCCTGACGGAAACGTTGTAGTAAAGTACTTCGATTGTCTTGCCGCTGTCATGCGATATGTGTCGCATCCAGAGCTTGTAGCGACGTCGTTCCACGAGCTATGGCCTATGGTCTCACGTGCTCTGATAAGCTGTGGCAACACTGATGTGCAGTGTACCGAGCATATTTGTCGCTGTATAAAGTATGCAATCAGAACTTCGGGGTAAGTCTTGTCTGAACTTGAAGTCTTGTCTGAACTTGGCTACTGCTACAGTTTTCTGTCCTCTTCATTTTCGTTTTGTTTCCGCACATTTTACATGGCTATGATACTGACCCCGATTCAAATTTACCACCTTCAATAGATATCGCCTTGCGGACATCGTCATTTCGGCTGCTGCCATATATACATCACTCTTCGCGCATCGGCGCCAGTCCAGTTTACTTTTTGCGGTTAATGAACTAGTCCGGAGCTTTGGTAATGATCTCTCGTGCTCTCAGGCTATATGTCTCAGCGTCGAGGAGGTGATCCTGAGAACAGCGACAAGTTTGCAGGCTTTATCCGACTTTGATGAAGCCCCTGACGTTGTTGACGATGCATTCTTGCTCGTGAAAACCTGTCTCAAGTACTGCCCCAAAGCGCTGGCAAATCCACGAATTGTGTCATCTGCGTTGGACATGCTAATCATGGGGCTTCATATCCAGCACCGTGAAGCATGTTGCTCGATGCTCGATTTTATGCGCGAGTTACTGTACACTCGGAACGAAGACCTTGTTGACATTATTGGACAAGTGTTACCCCCACGTGGTGTGGCGTTGGTTTGTTCATTACTAGCAGGTGCGCTCGGCGCTTTGCCTTCTTCTCGCCTGGGTGATATCACTGACGTGGTTGCTGCTTTGCTGTCACGTACCGGTGTCCAGTCTATCGAGTGGCTACGTGAGGCCACGAGTCTCATCCCAGACCAGGCTGCGTCTCCAAGAGATAAAGACGTTTTTTTCCAAGCAGTGTCAAGGTTTGCTGACTCAGGAGATGTTCGCACACTTGGAAAATCGCTGGATGATCTGAGTGAGTTGTGTCGTCGCTCCAAAAAGCACAGGAACGCTGTCACAAAATCGCTCTTGAGATCGTAAAATTTGGTTGGGGCTTGGGGGTGACCAAAACAGATTTGCGCAGTCTGTCAAGTCGCTCGGAGGGGCGGAGGACGTCGTGTTTTGAACAGCTCGAGGGACGAACGAGGGTTCGGCTGTAAGTGTTGCGGCTGATTGTTACACTACGTCCTTGTTTGTCCTGTCCCAAAACTTTCGAAAAGACAGGTTAGTTAGATCACAGGAGTATTCTTTCAATTCGGCAAAGCCGACTCTATCTTATTTAGAAAGTAGCTAGCTGATGTTTTACTTTGAGTGTTTTCTTTGCTTGGTATTTTCGTGTGAGTGCTCGAAGACGAGAAAAAGGAACCTGGCTTTTTTTACACAAAATCTGTCGGTAGCGCGCTCCCATACTTGCAGCTTTGACCTTCTGTTCCGTCACTGATTTCCCTCGCTGCTATCGTTCCAACCCCGGACCCACTCTCGCCCTCGAGCTGCTCTGGTTGCGCTGTCACTGTTGTCATTTAAAAACTTTAACACGTGCACTTGCAACGACGTGAATGCCGCATTTGCCGCCATTCTGGGCGGAGGAAGCTCCTGCCCTGTGAGCCACTTAAATAGTTCCGGGTTTTCTTCATCGAGTACTTGCGAAAAAGATGTCAAGAACCCATCACTTTGAGATGACAGAGTTCGCTCGGCCCACTCGCCAACCATTATATCCAGCTCAAGAAACCCCCTTTGCTTCGATCGATAGAGCAGACGTTTAATCGACTGATGAACAGGGAAGAAGGAGAGTATTTGTGTGGAAGCATCGTGAGTCAGCGTGAGATTCATGAGAAGGGAAGAGGCGTAGTTCAAGAGCACATGGGACGTACTGTTATCCGCTTCTCATCTCTGAATCCTGGCGGAACATCGTCTATACCTTGAATTCGTCCATCCGAAGCGAACGAATGAGACCAAGCGTCGAAAGTTCCCAACCTTGTCGCGAGGGGCCTTCCGAGGAACGTTCCGCTCGACGCGAAAACGCGGGCGTGGAAAGACACGCAACTCGATCTCCTCGTGAAACAGGCGAACTCCCTGAGCAACCTTCTATGCATGCTCATTTAAATCACTTGCTGCTACAATATATTGTGACGCTTGCATCCACCGCACCGTCTTTGACGCGCAGCTGGAAAGCGGCACCGCTGATGAACACGTGTTTCGTACGTCGACGAAACTTTTTGTCCAATAATGCAACCCATAATCGAAATCCGGCACCCAATTCTTTTGGTTGATACAAATATCACCCTCCCGTTTCAGAATCATCATACTTACCTGCTCTGTCGTCCCGGTGCTCATGCAGACCGGGCGGGGTCTCAAGCTGCTGCCCTAGCACTACGGTCGCGGCGAAAGACCGGAACAGTCCTAGAGGCTGTCTCCGAGAGACAATTTATGGAAGGGTGAGGCTGCGTGCGCGCGGCTCTCGCCCCTTCAAAGTACACAATCGCACACCGCGAAGAGTGACGTCAGTCCCAGTCCGTCACGAAAGCAAAGGTTTCATCTCCATCGTCGCTGTGTGAAACCGGGGAAGCAACGCTGCAATCTCGTTTGGGGAGAAACGATTTGATTTGCTCTGACTTTTTGGAAACTGTTTTCCTTTTGAATCTTTGGCAGCGCTGTCGTGGACGACTTACAGATTTCCTTTGAATGGCTTGGCTCATCTCTTCAACATCAGATTCAAACACCTATCGTTTCCAGCAGGACTCGATGGTTTTGTGTGACGTGACGGAGGTTTGTTGCTTTGTTGTTGTGTTGTGAAGTCTGAAGTGTCAGACAAAAAATTTCGTATCCGGGTGGACGACTGGGTCTCTCTGTTGTTGGCAGTAAAAGGCGGCAAACAAGATTTTTTGAACCAGTCCCCGGGATTGTGAGACGAGTGGGTCCTCTGCGATATTAGTACTTATTTCATGATTGCGCGACGAAATTTCGATCATGGGTTGCTTTTTGGGTTTTGTTTTTTGGGTTTGGGTGGTCACTTTCCGTCCCTCACTCGTGTGCCCGCACCTTCGCCCCCCCGCCACGATCCGCATCCGGGTTTGGCGGGTTCGGCGCCGCGGCGGCCTCGGCGATTGTGACGCCGTCCGCGTTTGGCTCCACAGCGTCCACCGGTTCGGCGTTCGGCGCGACGTCCAGTCTCCAACCACGCCCTCCGCGTTTGGCGCAGCGCGACTGATGAAGATTTCTGAAAATTTTGAACCCACCACGCGAGGTTGCAATTTGTAATCTCCACAATCAATAAATAGGCGTCTGCACCCGTCGAATCGTTACCTTTCTCGGCCTTTTGGCTAAGATCAAGTGTAGTATCTGTTCTTATCAGTTTAATAGCTGGTAGACTGGACAATGTTCCAGTTTCACTATTAAATTAATTTTTCAGGGAGACAACCCACCAGTTGTGCTTGCACAGCGGGAAGTCAGGATGGCTGCGGCATTGCACAACCCGTCGCGGACGTCCATCCCTTATACAACCCAAACAAAACCAAACACTTCACAATCGAAACGGCACAAAGAATGTGGTTTAGGGGAAAATGCAATGTGGCTTGCGTGCGCACGTCATATCTCTTTTTCAATTTCACGTCGTTTCGCTCTCACCAATATTTCTCTTGCTGTGCTCAGGAAAAGTGAGGGCTTTTTCCATCTCAAACTTTACTTCTATCGACCTCAGACTATAGCCTACGACCATCATCCACCTCACCATCTTCGATAACTCAGTGTTCGTCACCTCTGACGTCGTTGACGCGAGCTTGCATGTGTCGTCAGTGCCAAGAAGTCTCTTGATGAGAGCGTTCATGGCGTCAAGCACGTCCACACCAGCATCGCTTGTTAGGTCACGAAGATTTTCAGGCTCCATGCTTTTAATATAGTCGAGTAGCTCACTTTGCCGTTGATATGAGTCGTTTGGCGTTCGTCTGAGATGCTCGACTTCTGCGCGCAGCGCCTCTATCTCAGACTCGAGTTCAGAAACATAGTCGACCGCATCCGGCTCGCCCGGTTCTGTTGAGCCCGTTAGCATCGCACCCTTTAGAGAAGCCCTGGTGGATAAAACGCTCTTCTGCAACTCCAACCGATATTGCGCATTCCTAAACATGTAGCCCGTCATCATCATGCTAAACATCAGCTGAGCGAGGTTCTCGGTGACACTAGATATCGACATGGTGAAATACTCTGCAGGAAGTGTGCCAAGAAGGCTTTTTATTGTTTCGCGCATCGCCTCCTCAACCTCGGGCGGAGCAAACTTCGAGAAGTGCTCGGCATGTTCCAGTTCTACCTCATTGACGTACTTCAGCATAAACTTTTGTCTCTTCACTGCGAATTGTGGTCCCAGTTGCGTGCCAGTGATGTTTCCACTTGAGGGAACGAAGAAGGTGTAGTCCTCACCGGCTCCCTCTCTAAATTGATCGTCACGAGCTTGCGTGCACGCCGGGCGGCGATTTTTGTGTCTTACGACGACGCGTGTCTTGGGCTTATGCACGATAGGTGCTAGCCAACAACGCAACATCACCCTTCCGCTGCTGCTGCTTTCACGTATCAACGTGAAAGTCTTTCTTGTCGCTCCTAAAAAGTGAGCGATAAAAGAAGCAAACTGGCTGGTGGTGCGTGAGAAAAAACGAAGACTGGAAACGAACGAATAGAAGCCAGCGCAGCCAGTCGATCGGTCAGAGCGACGCTCCTTTTTTATTTTGACTCATCATTCATCTTCAGTAGCTTCTTGGCTTCCGATCGTGTTGATGATACCATTGTTCGAGGCCCAAACCCGCGGAACCAGGGTACCCTCGGCGCAATGCTAGCGTCAAGATGTTGTATTATACCGAGCAGAACCAAACGCATTCCTGAGGGTTCTGCCGCTCGTGGAAAGCTGTTGCATGCGAGGTCTTTTTCGAACCCCTTCCGCCGCCAACGCAAAACGCGCGACTCAACAGTGATGGCTATCGCCAGCGGCGGAACAGAGACTGGGGGCAAGGATGACTCCGTGAATGATAAGTCAGCTTACATTCAGGCTCTCGGCTTAGAGGATATCGGCGTTGACGTGGATGAACTGAGCAGGTTCGAGCCCCTCGCGTGACCTACAAGAAAGCCGTCTGCACCGCCGCCTCTGTTTGTTTTTGTTTGTTCTGACCTGGTTTTCATTTCTGCATCACAACAGGGACATCGGCATTGTTGACAGTACGGAAACGATGGCGTTAAATCGTGAGCACGAGATTCCTGGGTTTGCTCGTGTTACGGATGGACGCGGTGGACTCCCCAAAGTCACCCTCACGCATCCAAGCGGAAGCTGCTGCGAAGTTTATCTTCACGGCGCAAACATCTTGTCTTGGGTCCTCGCTAATGGTGGTGAAGTGTTTTACACACCTGACGGTACAGACTTTACAGATTTGTCTGCAATTGAATGGGGCACCCCATTTTGCTTTCCACAATTCGGCGTGGGAGGCGAGCGCGCAGGTGCTCCTCTTGGTGATAACTCAATTCCTGTCGACGGTTTTGTGAAGGGGATGAAATGGTCCATCGTCGACACCTTCCTTGACGAGGATAAGCACGGAGAGTTTCCTCGCGTCACTATCGAGGTATTTGATACGGAAGCTACACGGGCTATGTGGAATCACAGCTTTCACTTAGTGATGGAGATCTCATTAGAGCACACTGCCATCAACGTGTCAATGCATGTGAAAAACACAGGAAGTGAACCGTTCGAATGCGCTGCTGCGCTCAAGTCGCATGTTGCGGTGGCAGATATTGAAGAACCGACGACCAGCTATGTTGGACTGGAAGACTGCGTCTACTTAGATAACACGCTTCATCCGACAAAACCAAGAGTACGTTTCACTGACGAGACTGAAGATCAAGAATGGCTTCAGCTGGACGGTCCAACCGATCGAGTATACATCAACACGCACAATGATACCGGTGTAGAGGTTGGCACTGGCTGCACAGTCTTCGTGCGTGACATGTCTCCTCTTGGGGTCGCTGGTTTCGGTGATCGTGCGGTGTTCAATCCGTGGAAAGAGAACGGTAAGGATAATTATCGCTGGTATGCGGGATTCGCCATCGGCGCAATTGGTAAACTTATCAGAGTTGAGCCTGAAGCGTGGCATACGAGCGAAGTCCGATTTGAGGTTGTGGATATGGTGCGTACTCAGTCTATCCAGAAGAGAAAGGACGTCCACGAGAAACACGCGCTGCGCAAAATGACCGAGCGACCAAAGTACGATCTCTTGGCCGATGAATTGCCTTCGGATCTTCAATAATAGCTTGTAAACCCTCCTGCACGAGACGAGGAGCAGCTCTATCTTGTGAAAATTAAAATATTTTTTTCATTTCAATTTCGGTTTCTCATCTTTCAGCGTTTTTACGATTCCATCTCCGAATGAAAAGGTCTCAGAGTCCTGAAGGTGTGATTTTACTTTCGCCTCGTATTCTTCCCTGCTCTGTTTATGTTCGTCTTTCAGAGACATTTTCTTGAGCACCCTTTTCGATAAGTCAGAGAAAATCAAAGAACCACCGGCTTTCTTGATGATCTTCTTGGCAACTCTTACTATCGTCGGACCGTCAAGAGTTTCCTTCGCCGTCTCGTCGATGTCGTCCCCTTCGTCTGACGTATCAGCAAACTTGGACTTTTTCCCAGTAAATTCGCTCTTCATAGAGGTTACAGTCGTAGTGCCGACGCCAAGACCCCGTTTGCCCCGGTTTGCACCGTCATGGGCTGCCATCGCGAGTCGCTCTTGATCAGCTTCATTAAAGCCTCGCTTGCGCCGATTTGTTTCTTCAACTTCCTTTTCCTGCGTCCCACTACCGTGATATCCAGAAGGGATGAATCCGACTGCCCAACCCCACCAACCTTTAGGGGGAGGTGGAATTATGTGCAGTGACTGCGACGTGACATTTTTCTTCTCGAGCGGGAAAGTCTGCGACAGTGTCTTCTTTCTCTTTTCTTCTCGTTTCTCGCGTTTCCGCTTCTCACAAACGACTTCCTTCTGCGCAGAATCAGAATCCCTTTCAACCGTTTTGCTTTCTACGTTGGCTTCTTCGACAGCTTGTCCTTCGCTGCTGTACATGAGCGTAGGAGCGGCTGAGAATCCTGCAATACCACCCAGAATGGCGTCTAAATCCGTCGCAGAATAGTTCTGCACCCGTTTCTGTGACTCTCTCTTCTGGTACCTACCCTGATGCGCCACCGACGTACTGCCCACCCGAGCTGTTTTCTTTTTCACCTTCAGTTCGACATCGTCGGATTGCACCAGAGCCTGCTTATCGTTTTTGTCTTCGTTCGATGCCTTCGAAATGTCACCGGTACTGTACGTTTGATTCAATCCCTTCAGTATAGTTTCGAAGGACACGGCGTTCAAAGTCCAGTCGATCTTCCCGGAAGAGTCAGCCCTTGCATCCGCTCCTATCCCTGAGTTCACAGCTCGCTTTTTGGCGTGGAGGTGTTTCACGAGTCCCGAACCGTTCTTCCCGATGCCCTTTCCCTCTTGCCAACCCATCGAGGCGAGCATGCGCATTCCGAATCCATCTCTCTCAACACCTTGGTAAAGGCGCCCGCTGCCGACGGAGTTTGCCATGGCCGAGACAGCAAATTAGAGGAGTCCGAGTCCGGGGCGGCGCCGCCGCCAATGAATTGAAATCGGCAAAGCCGCCTTCTCTCCCGGTCGTCGTAGTGAAAATCCGACGACGAGACGGAGCGATCTTGAATTTGCTTCCCTTCCCCAGTCTTGGTTGCGGGGACGCTGTTCAAACCCCTTGGTAGAAGACCCGGCGACTCATGCTCAGGCTATTACATTCCCCATGTGCGATGTTGACTTCGGTACGGCGCGGCTTCTCTCGGTCGTACCGTATTCCCACACAGCAACCCGCCCGAGCGAGACAGTTTTGTCGTCCAAACGTCGCGAGTCGCGCGATGTCAGCCGTCTCTTCACACGGACAAACAAGCGGGGTCACACTTTGCGTCGAGGGAAACATTTCTGCTGGGAAGTCAACGTTCCTCGCCGATATCATAGAGGGTTCCAAGATTCTTAAGGTGCGTTCCTTACAATTTCCATTGGCACCTATCGAAACGCCCTCGTCCTGCTGGTTCTGATTCTTTCCCTGTCCAAAACAAAATTCTGCGAGCAGGACTCTGGCACAAACATTGTGCTAGAACCTGTAGACAAATGGCAAAATGTCAAAAGTAAGTCAGCGGAACCGCCTCAGACATATAACATACTGGATGCTTTCTACGATGCGCCTGAACGCTACGCATACACTTTCCAACACTATGTTTTCATGACACGGTATTTGCAAGAGATCGAATCACGAAGTGAAAATGTTTCCCTTCGTATCTTAGAGCGAAGCGTGTTCTCTGACAAAATGATATTTGTTGAGTCTGTGCATGAAAACGGATGGATGTCTGACATGGAACTCGCGTTATTCAATAGCTGGTATGACCCGATGGTTCAAGTCTCGCCAAACTTGGTTCCGGAGGGTTTTATTTACCTGCAAACAACAGCTGCTACCTGCATGCGTCGACTGAAGCAACGCGCGCGAGGTGAAGAGACAGGAATCCAACTAGACTATCTTCAAACCCTTCATGAAAAACATGAAGCTTGGCTCTGTCCGCCGGTGATCAGAGACGGCGCCTCTCCTGTTCCGCATCCTGCAACTGACAGCACAATTAAAGCAATCAGTGACAACGTGAGGTTCGTTGATGATGATCGTGTCTCTGCTCTAAATGGTGTTCCTATCTTGGTCCTCGACTATAATGATGACTTTGACGTCTCCTCAAACGAACGAGTGAAGGAAAGCTACCGGAAACTGGTGGAAGATTTCGTCGATTACGTCAGAGAACGGAGGAATAGCCAATCTTCGTAATGAAACGCAAGTCATCCCCGATCGCCCCTTTCCTTCGTTCTCCTGCGGTTGCAATTAAAAAAATCGAACAACGAGCTAACCATGTTCCTCGCACGAAGTGCCCACGTTATTAGAAAGGGAATGTGCCTCACCTAAAGCTCGACGAGCAGCGATGATTCTTTTCTGTCGCTCGATGAGTTTTTCCCCACCCAAGGCATCTAAGGCATCATCCATAGATGCGAGAAAATTTCCAGTTGCTGACGAGTTGCTCACAGTTTCCTCAGCGAAACTTCGTAACACACTGCCGAGAAAGTTTGGTGATAAGTTAGTTAGTTCAAGCTAGTTCAAGCAAGCAATTTGTTCAAGTTGTTTCGTACCTGCGAATGTCATCAATCGTATTCTTGCAGTTGATGAATTGCTCGAAATGCTTACACACGAGGTTTTGCCTTGCCGTTGCTTCATTTGCTTGAACTCGAACAATGTTGTCGAGTTCCTCAACAAGTGCCTGCAAATAAAGCAAAAGGTCAGAATGTCATGGAAAAGTTTATTTGAGAAAATGCGTGGCATTACTTCAGTTTTCGCGACGAACCTGGCTGGTGGCGTTTGCATCTTTGCAGCTCAAGAATAACTTTGGATCTACTTGTGCAGGAATATTGGAAGTGAAAGTCGTACTGATGGCCTGTTTGTGCGCAGATGCAACGCGAGTTGACTTTGAGTGTTTTCCACCTCTACCGACTCTCGCCTCGATACATCTCATCGTCGATGAAGTCAACTTGATTTTTTGTTTTTCGCTTCCCATCGGGACCTTCATAGCACTCCCGTGAAGCAGGAGACACAGCTTTTCAAGCCCAAGAGCGACTGTAGCACGTCCGCAGCAATCCAGACTTTTCTGATTATTGTTATCTAAAGCGTCGCTGGTCGCACTCGCGTCAACAGGAGGTGTGGAAGTCGTCGACAAAACTTCGGCTAAGCGATTCGCAGCTTCACAGTTTCGGATCTCCACCCAAGTGGAAGGCTCCACCTCCGGACCTTTTCCCTCTTCTTCCTGATCTGAGTCGATGTCAGTGTCTGATATTGACAAGTCCGAAAGCGACACGTCGCCATCAGAACTTGATTCCATCAAGAGTTGACAGTCCATCAGTGCGTGTTCCAACTGACGAGACGAGCAACTACCGGTTCATTTTGTTGATTGAAAACAAAAGAAACGAGAACGATGATGCATCGTCACTCCCATGCTGGGCGAGGAGTCGGAAGAATGGGCCGTCTGCCCAGTTTGCCAGGATAAGTGTCGTCTTTCGCAGGCAGACTGGCACGTGGGGACCTGCTTAATAAAGAATTGCACGTCACCTACTCGTAAAAGAAAGTTTGAGGGGTGTCGACCTGGAAGTAAAGAAGCCTCGCTTTCGACGCTCTGGAGTGGTGTCTTGCCTCAGCGGAAGGTCTCTTCTTCGCCACCATCGTCATCTCCGCCATCGTTTATCTCACCACCCGAGCTGCGACCACCTGCACGATTGGGCATCGCGCTTTGCGGGGAGAGATGGAGGTTGCCAACGACAGGTTTGGGTTCTTCTTCTGCTCTTGGAAATGCAAAAAGGCCAGCCAAAACAGCGGCGGCGGACGTCGTCGTCGTAAATCTCTCTTTGCCGGTCAAGCTCAAGAGTATTTTAGTACCGTTGCTCAATCCAACAAAACACAACAAGGTGACTTCTTACCCTGATGGGACCGATGTTAACATCGTCAAGCAAAAAGAAAACCCCGCGGACCCGAGAGCCTCGCTTTGCGCGTACTCGTCGTCATCAGCGTCGGCGAAGATTCCAGATAACGAAGAGCCGAGAAACGTCCTCGGGTATTTGCCGAGACAAGTGAGCGCTCATCTTTCACCCTTGATGGACGAAGGCTTACTCTTTCTCACGGCAACGTTGCGATATCGACGAACGGATACTGTCATCCTTCCTCGGGAAGGAGAATCAACGGACGGTTTGTTTGTTGCGCTGTGCGCAACCGTTTCAAACGCCGTCCTTCGAGAAGAGCAGCGCGTGTTGCTTGCGTCCACTTGGTCGGCTGCCACAAAAGCCTCTGATGATGCTCGCCTGGGTCTTCAGGAAGTGATTCGTCTTCGATTTTGGACGGCTGTCGGACGTGTACGAAGCAGCGCGCACTCTCACCTTCTGGATACAGCCGAGGTTTGCGTCCTTGAGACTTTGCGGAAGTGTTCCTTACCCGCGCAGCGACTCGCTTTTCGACTACTGCAAAGAAAGACTACTTGGTTTCGCATTTCTTCGCTGCAGTACTCCGATGTACCCCATGTGGAATCTGCAGTCGACGAGCTTCAAAAACACGGCCTGGTCCTTTCGGGTGACAATCGAGAAGGAAACGAAAAAATCGAAGCGCGATTGACCGCTCTCAAAAGTGATGAGCTCATCATGCTCTCCAAACTTCTGGGGTTAGACCATCGCGGGACCAAGGCAAAGCTTATTGCCTTGATTCTCTCCTCCACAAAAACTTCCAATGGTGAACATCGTCTTTTTCATAATTGGCTGAGCATCTTCAATGGTCGATCAGGCATGATCAGGCTTTGTACTGTCTCGTTGCGTGCTGTGCAAATTGTGAACTTTCTGACATTCCTCAGACCCTCGTGTGGATTGCAATCTTTGGTGCTTGAAGACGTTGGCGTCGTCCGTTACCCACCCCGTGGAGGAAGTTTGGATGTGGCTTCAAGCATATTCACGTCACGTGTTGATCTGGATGAATACTTGGACGTGATCGCAGAGGCATCCGTCATCGACGCCACGTTGGACGCTGGTGACGAGAAAACTGCACTCAAAATCTTAGAAACGAGGATTTTACCTTGGGTGAACGGTTGTGCGCCGCCCTCAAAGCCGTTGAAACATCAAAGCTTTCTTAGAAGATTTGAGCCGGATTGGGTTCGTGCCAAGATGGCGACTATATGTGTCAGCCTATTGGAGCGGAATACTCGTCATGCGGACGCCAATGTATTGCTCACCCGCCTACTAGCTGGTCGCGTTTGTCCCGAAAAGCGAGGCACGTGGTATTTACGGCTGATCATAAATTTGAATAATCTGGGGCTTCTAAAGAATGCAATGCAGGCATGTGACAGGGCATTGCAAGATCCATGGGTGCGTTGTGGTGATCGACTTGGAATCCAGCGGCGTGCATTGCGACTAGCTAGAAACGTGAAGAGTTGGGGGACTTTAGGCGCTCGCTGGCGCAGTGATATTGTATGGGAGGCTCCAATTGATAGAGTTCGCGCGCGAGCACTCAACGGTGCTGAGCGAGAGAAGAAGAGGTACTGCACATTTTCCGAAGTTGGTGCGGCGACTGTTTCTGTTGAAGAGCTCGCACTCACGCATTACGCTACAGAAGAAGCGGGAAGTTGGCGCGGTGTACACAGTGAAAGCCGTGTTTGGATGACGTTGTTTGGGTTACTTTTCGCAGACGTGATAATGTCGCCCGTTCCTGGTGTCTTCTATGGACCTTTTCAATCTGCCCCACTCGACTTCGGCACTGATAGCTTTGTGAAAGCTCGAAGGGAAGAAATTTCCAACCTTCTATCTAGAATTCGACGTGGTGATGGATGCAAGATTGTTCGCGATATATGGGGTAGATACTATGGGACCGCAATTCATGGCGTGTCTTGGATCATACTTTCCTTGGACGAACTTTGTGAAGTGATCGCCGGGCTTGGCGGAACGCCTTTGTCTGAAATCATGGGTCTCATCGCAGAGGATACGTCAGGATGTACGTTTTTTTTTTTCCTCCCACGACTGTTTGCCCTAAGACTAACACTTTCTTTTATTTATCAAGGGACTGGGGGAGCGCCTGACCTTCTGTTATGGCGGCAATCATCAGTTGGACCCACAGTAAAAGCTGTCGAGGTCAAAAGTAAAAACGATCAACTTAGCGACCAGCAAAGGGCCTGGTTGCTTGCTCTGCGCGACGCGGGGGTAAACGCGGCGGTGTGTCGCGTTTCGTTTTGAGTTTCCTTGTGTTGATTGTTATTTTGAATGTTATTTCGTGTGCCGGGAGAACTAAAAGGATCCTTCACCACGTCGAATTCTGAATAAGAAGGTAACCTTTCTTCCCTCGCTCCCGACGCTTCGAGACGCCCCATGAACCTGAACCTGATACGCAACCTGATTCGAGACGAAGTGAGACGATATAAAATAGTGAGTAGCGTAGACGTTTGTTACCTGTAATAAAAAGAAAAGCTGATTCATTACCACGCACTGATTACTTCATCAAGTACTCGCTCGGTGTTCCGTTAACACCAGTTTCGCTAAAAAAACTGCCTCCAGTACGTAGACCCGTTCACGTCAACTCTGCCCCGCGAGGTATTCTCGAGCCCTTCGCTGCCTTCCCTCCAGCACAGCCCCCACGCGTTCTTCCCTCTAGCTTGTTTCGGAAGCATAACGAACGCCAGCGCGGTGACGAAAAGCACACTAGCTCCCCAAATGGTATTCCAACCTCGGTAGCAGTGCGTGGTGACAAATCGCTTCTTTGAAAACGAAAGTAACGGGAAGGTGAGTCACGGCGACGACATGAACCCGGAAGGTGCCATCAACAACGGCATCAAGGACAAAGAAAAAAGGTACAGGTGCCCGTCCGTGACAGCGATGTCACGGTCGACGCGCTGGTGATGAACTCTGGAGGACGTATGGGCAAGACGTTCGACAGCCTGCTCAACTCCCTTGCCACAAGGGTGATGAACAGGGAACTGGAAACGGCGGTGGACGGCGACGATGAGGAGGAGAAAAGCGAACGTAGTCAGCACATCGCACGCGCGAAGCGTGGGATGCAGCAAGCGATACAAGTCGCTCGCATCAGATCCCAGGTCAGCATGATCTGGGCTGTATGCCCGAGTACAAACGATAGAAGAGTGAGCAACAGACGAAACCGGGGGGTTATGGAGCGTTGGTCATCATCAAACGTAGTAGGGAGGGCGGGAAACTCCCCTGGTTCCGGCCAGGGGGGTGCCCCTGGTTCAGGCCAGGGGGTTCCCCCGGGGCGGGAAATTCCCCTGCTTCGGCCAGGGAAATTCCCCCACTTCGTTCTGTGAGTTTACGGGTAGCTACCCGTAAACTCTGTATACCGAATGGCGTTCGAAAAATTATTTCCCGACGTGCTAAGTATTTGGTGTTGACATCAGACATGGGGAGACCGTACACCGATATTGTGAGGTATAAAGGCACCTGGGTGATGGAAAATTGGCTGCATTGGGCTGAGACGTTTTCTCCTGTGATTGCTCACGACGTTCTGCAAGAAAACTGCCCAGAAGCTTTTGACGCGTGGCTACATCTCCGACGAGCGTTTCTGCATT
>Ga0209830_10000164_pt1 | contig 76005 bp, 57 predicted proteins | sample ArcticOcean_MG_C_12_FD_187439 | JGI IMG/M metagenome (GOLD analysis project Ga0209830, IMG submission 187439) | Marine microbial communities from western Arctic Ocean - ArcticOcean_MG_CB8_130 (SPAdes) (version 2) | ecosystem: Environmental > Aquatic > Marine > Oceanic | place: Arctic Ocean...
ATGGTTACACATATTAAGCTATGTACGAAGCTTTTTGACCTGAGATAGGCTGAGGCGTAACCAGCGACGGAGGCGTCCCGAGCTTACGGGGGTTACGGTAGTACCGGAGACTGCATAACTATCGGGGGGGTAAGGGGTAGTGGGGGCGAGGTGTTCTAATATGTTCAGTAATGTGAGTTAAACATATGGAAGCTATAAAAACATGACCCCCCAGCCCCCAGCCATTGAATTAAAACCGTCGGCTATGATAGTATGCGGATCTTAGAACTTTTCAAGGGGACTGGAAGCGTATACCAAGAACCCTAAACCCTAAACCCTAAACCCTAAAACCTGGGTCGGGTGGCGAAACGCATTCGTACTTCGTTCGGCTTCAAGACGCGCTTGGGCATCAGCGCAGCGCGTCGACCACCATCGCGAACGGGGGCGCGCGCGCGCGCGTCGTTTTGCTTTCCCGAGCTGTTCACAGATCTCAGATCTCGCGTCTTTTAGAGCGAACGTGTACGCTTGTATTTGTTTTGCTCGGCCCTTCTCGTTCTCGAAACAACTTCACAACAGCGCGCTAACCACCTAATCTCTACTCGCTCATCGCTACCCGTGCACATTTCATTCGTCACACATCAGGGTAGTACGGGGTGGTCGTACTCGCCGTCTCGGGTGCGACAAAATCAACCTGGTCGTCGACTAACCGCTCGACGCGCGCATCATCGCGTCGCCTCGTTTCTGTTTCAACCGCACACCTCGCGTGATTCGTCACGAACCGCGTGGCTAAGTCGGCGAACAGCGCCGCCGCAATCAACACCCAACACCCTCCGCGCGTTTTCGCCCGGACATCGAAACACACATCTTGTCCTTTCAGTCCCAGCGGGTCTTCGTTTGAATCGCTGGTCGATGCTTTCACGGCGTCGTCCAGCCCCACCAGCGCCGCGTCAATAGCGTCGCACGCGTTTCCAACGATGAATCCCGCGAAGCGCGAAATCTGCGCAACCGCCGCGACTGCGGAGACGAGGAACACGTCAAGGGAAGCCCACGCACTGGCACCCTCCGCGACGGCGAGAAGCACGCTGCGTTCACGAGGTGTCGCGGGCGCGAGCCACAGAACTGTGACTGACATGAGGTGCACGAGAGGAGCGAGAACGGCAAACGTGCACAGCGCGAGCCTGGCCGTCGACATCGGTTCCGGCGTGGACGCGGCGCCGCCTGTGATCAACGAGAAGAGCGAGTAGTGTCGCACTCGGTACGTCTCACCGAGCGCCGCCCCCGCTAAACCTTGAAACTCGAATTCAATCGCCGGGATTGACGCGCCTATGAAAAACACGACTGCGGCCCACACGAGGCTTAACGTGGCTGCCACCGCGACACCTCGCGCCGCGCCAGGGTTTTCGTCTCGCGAGCCACGCGACGGCACGGCGAAAACAAACGCGAACAAGGAGGCTAACGCGCCGCGTCCGTTGTCAGCATCCGCGAGGCGCCACGTCGATACTTTTTTCGGCGCCATTTCGGAAACGCCGGGGTGGTTTTCCCCAGCGGCATCCGCCGCCGCACGCGGAGGCGTATCAACCGTCGCAATCGCGTGTAGGAGCGTCTCCAAAGATTCCTCGTCAACCTCCTCTGCGGTGTCACCGAAAGTCGCATCCACCTCGGACGCGCGACCCTTGGCCCGCGTTTCGAAATCTACCGAATTTTCGTCTCCCCGCGATGATGCGCAGTGCCTCGCGACGTGACCCACAGCCAAGGAAACAATCGTGGCGAGTACAAACGCGTGGAATCCCCATTTTGGTTCAACCCTTACGTCAAATGATGCCCACGCATTGCTATCCCGCGCGTGCATTCGAAGTTGTAACCGAAACGCCACGCGGAACAGAACCATAACAAACGCATCGATAAGCGACCATTTCCCAAGCGCGTCCACCACACGAAGCGTCGTCGCTCGCGCGATTTGCAAACGGACCCAAAACTTTTCCGGAGTGCACCAAGCAATCGCGATGGCGAAAAGTTTCAAATACGGCCATCCACCGCTAAGCACCGCAATCAGTACTGACAGAGGGTAAACACCGGCGCGCCACATGTCCGTTACCGAATTGGCAAGCGTGAACTCGAATATGGGGGGGGCAGTGGCGCTCACTACGCCTGTTTGATCTGCGGCGCTCGCTGACAGCAGAACCTCCGCTCCAACCGCGGTGTTGGATGACAGAAATAACGCGACGTTTCCGAAAATCACCAAAGGAAGCGCGCGTCGTATCCACAGTGGGACGTGTGGTGAGTAAGCGGGTGATGTCATCTCAGCGTACGCTTGGTCTTCATCGTCACCCGAGTCAACGTCCTCGTCCGATGGACCAAACACGAATTCCTCCGCGCCCACCAAGTCTTCGTCGCTGAGATAAGTTGACGGGTCAAATTCCTCCTCAACGCGGTCCGCTTCGAGAAGCGCATCCTCCAGCTCATACGCTTCCCACTCCGGAACAACACTCAGTGGCATTGGTTCACCAGCCGCCTCTAATGCGCGTCGCCGAGCGTCTTCCTTCGCGGCTTTCGCCTTTGACGTGCGCATCGCCGCATCGCGAGCATTAGCCGCATCCGCCGCGGCTCTCGCCCTCGCTATTGCTAATTTTTTTTCCGCCGCCCTCGCAGCTTTCGCATCCGTTCGCTTCACGCGCGCGAGGCGCCATCTGATATCGCTTCGACGCCCCTCATCCACATCCCCTTCTCCGATTCCGAATCTCGCTAGCAAAAACTTTCGCTCTGTCCAAACCGCGGCGAAAAGCGCGCCTGCCAGACACACAGCGGCGATGAATCCAGCAACATTCGAAATTCGAAGAGCGCCGCTTCCGGGCGAGGTCGCAGCGTCCGCGCGCGGCGACGCGCACGTCCCCTCCCGCGCTTTATCCAGTGCAGCCGCGGCACGTGCGTTCATCGCGTCACGTCCAGGCCCACCCGCAGCCGCTGACGCTACCGCAAAAATCGCATCGCCATACACTTCCGTTAGAAGCGACACGACATCCGCGACCACCGCGTACACGTCATCAACCAACGATTCGCCAACTTTCTCGTCATCCTCCGTTTCATCGTCGACTTGCCGTATGAGCTCGACATTCGACACGGAGCCCGTGAGTTTGACGGCGGTAATATTAGCAGCGCGCACGATAGGTGCGATGCATCCAGGCACACCTCTTTGTTCGAACGCGAGCGTTTCAAAAGTACGCTTATCTGCGGCGACTGAGAATCGTGTGGCGAGTCCAGGCGAGGTGACTCGCGCGCGAGCCGTCGCGCGTTCGACCACCGGCACCGACGCGTTCGCGAGTCGAACGCGAACCGCAACCGTTGCGGCGACAGACGCAACGCCGTGCACAGGCAGTGAGACTCCAAAACGCATCGCAGTAGACACATCAGGGTCTGGTGATAGTCTGTTGATGATAGAACTGCGGTCCGTTACGTCGGTTTCGTTCGAGGTAACCTCTGTTGACGAATTGGCTTTCAGCGGAAGTGACACCGCGATCCCCGCCGCTTCAACCGTGAGCTCCGCGACGCCAAACGCGCCTAGTGAAATCCCGATCGAAGGTGTCCCGCCATGGGCTCCTGGAAGCCACGCTGAAGGCACACGTATCATTATATTCCCACGTCCAGTCTCATCAGTGAACCATTTTGACAGTAACGTAGAGTTCGTCGTGTTTCCATCCGCAAGTAAGTTCGCGAATCTGGCAGCTTCTGCAAACGCGGCGTCACCACCCATCGCTGCAGCGACCCGCGCTACCGCCACTGTAGGTTCTTTTCGCCAATCAAACGCATTTTTCATTTCCATTGGCGGCAATAACGCACCGGGCACAACATCTGGTAAATCCTTCGGTGGGACCAACAAAGGCGCAACAACGGCGTCTCCCGCTTGCATGGCGGCGGTCACTTGTTTTGCGACCATCGGACCGAGCGCCGAGCTCGCCGCATCCGCCGCCGCCGACTCCACGGATGACTTTAAAAGCGGTACCAGCGCTTTGAGCACGCCCGCACCGGAGCCCGAAAAGTCGAGACTCGCAATCCTTACGCGAGCAGAACACGCCGTCGCCTCGGCTGTAGATGGAAGCGTGGCGGTCGATCCGTCGCGGGGCGACAACGCGAGGGTCAGGGAAACATCGGAATCGTTCACGCGTGCTTTCAGACTTCCAGAAAGCGACATTGAGTGCACCTCCCAACGGCCGGAGCACTCGCAAGCGGCGCCGTTCACGGTGAGGCTGGCAGTTGCGGCAGCCGCGTCCGTCTCGCTTCGAAGCGCGCCTATCTGGAATGACTCGCAAAACACGTCGGTGAGTGCCACGGTAAGCCCGCCTTCATTCAGAAATTGGTTTGGCACTGCCACCCGCAATCCTCGAAGCCATTCCTCTAGCCAGTCATCAGCCGTCCGCGCGGATGCCGCCGCACCGCACACGAGCACGCACCACAAGACCACAACCAAAACCGCGCGCGCCGACCCGTGGTCTCTCATCTTCGCGTCGAGTCCCCGCGTGCGCCGCGCGGAGTGCGGGACCTCGTCACCTCAAATCTGACGTGGACAAACGGGGAAATCAAAAAGCAACAACTTAATTATTTCCGCATTCGCTGCTGCGCGTCAGGCGGCGAGTCGCGATGCCTCGCCCTCCCCTCGCGCTCATCGACGGGCTTCCTGACGAGCTTCTAGCTTTGATCTTCGCTGCCGCCGCCGCGCCGGATCGGCTCCGGTGCGAACAAGTGTCCAAGCGTTGGCGCGAAGTGCTCACGAGGCGCGAGTTTACCGAACACCTCGTGATTCCCGGCGATTGCGAAGATGATTGTGAACTCACGGAAACAACGCCCGACGGATGGACCATCAACCGAGAACAGGCACGAAACGACTTGTTCATCGCCGCGGCCGAGAAAGTCCGCGGGCGTTTGCGCACGCTGGACGTCTCTAATTGCTCTGAAATCACCCACGACGCCGTTATCAGGGTCTTGCGCGCAAACGCAAACATGCGTCACTTAAAAATGAACGAAAAGGAAACTTCGAGTTACCGCCTGCGCCTTCGACCGCGTCAGCTCGTGGACGCTGCGCATGGGCTTGGAAATCGCGCGTGCGCGGACGAAGCACCTTCAACGCTATCGGCGAGCGTCGAAGTCGTCGGCAATGAGGAACTCGAAAGTCTTCGCGACGTCGTCGTGAAAGCCGCGCGCCAGGAGACTTCAACTTCGACATCGACTTCGCCTCCAAGTCCGCTCGTGATTAGAGGTACACATGTCACCATCACATCGCTGACCATCTCGTTATTGTTCCTAGAACGCGTGTTGCTCCCGAGTACCGCTGCGGGAAATGTCGCACACGCCGCGACCATGGCCGTTTCGCCCGGTGCCTCGGAGAGCGATAATGATGAAGCGTTTGATGCGGACGACGACGCGAATGAAGACGACCCGGAAGCGTCCGTGGCGCGGGAAACGGCTCGCGTCACCGCAACACACTTGGTGGAAATTATTCAAACGCTTGGACCGCGAGGATTGGCTCGAATCAATTTCGGCGAGCGTTCGCTCGTGGACGCCCGCGGCGCGCACCGTATTCTTAGAGCGTTAAGAGAACACTGCGACGTGTCACTTCGCGAAATTCACGTCGACGGCGAGCCGCTTCAGGACGCTAAAACAAAAAACGCGCTGTCTCGCGCTTTCACGGCTCTCGCACGTAAAGGGGGTGCGCGTCGCGTCGTTATACACCGCGCGTGGTTAGAGTTCGGGGAGTCGTCGCCGGTTGCCATAATGAATCCTGAAACTTGGAAAAACGGGTTGGGTTTTGGGATGGAAAAAATTTGCCTCGAAGCACCGCACGAGCCGCTGATGTCTCTTGTCGCGACAAGAGACGTGCGCGTTGACGTGTTATCTTTTGCGAAACCTCCGGGTGTTGGTAGGCGCCAGCTTCGGAGCGCCCGACATGGTTTTTACCCGCCAAAGTATTGCACCGGTGAGACGATGCGCATCGCCGAGGTTTTCTATTCAAATGTATCAGGGGCGTCTGATCAACCACCGCGATATTTCGACATGAGCAACTCGGATTTGGCTGCGTCGCATTTATCGGAAGTGTTATCTGCCATCGAAGCTCGAAAAACGAAAGCCGGACTTCCCGCGTCCATGAAAGTGCTCTCGATTTCTGGAAACGGTAAAGGAGGGAGTTGCCCGTGCCACGTGCGCAGCGGTCGGTGCATACCTGTATTTTGCCCTGCACTACCAGATGCCCTCGCCGGCGCGATTGACGCGCAGACTGAAACGCTGGTTTGCCTTGATATCGGCGAGCTACCTACATACGCTCTGGCGCGCGCGATACCCCTCGTTGCGAGACTTCCAGTGTTAAACACGTTGGACCTTTCTGGAACGCCGATGGGTGCGAGCGGAAAGAAACGAACACGTCAGTCGGACGGAGCGGATGACGAGGTTAACGACGAGATCAATCTCATAAACCTGGCGCGACTACTTGGCGATGCGCTGGGGACTTCTGGGTGCCGCCTTCGCACTCTCTTGCTCGTTGAGTGCAGCTTGATCGCATCGCAGCTTCGCGACATCGTCGCCGGCGCGGTGAAGACGTCCAGTGTAACCAGGGTGTTTTTGAGCTACAACAGCCAACTCGGAAACGACGGTTGCGAGGTGGTGGCACGGTGGATTCGGGGCGGCGGAAAGAAGGCAGCGGCGCGGATCGACCCCGATGCGCGCGGCGGAACTTTGCTCAGCGTACATCTCGAAGGTTGCGGTATCTCTGATGTCGGCGCGAAAACAATCGCCGCGGCTGTTTCAGAAAATCGCGCGCTTCGAATATTGGATCTCGCCTCGAACAACTGGATTGGAGCCGCTGGGCGTAAGGCGCTGGTGGAAGCGGCGCGAAATCGACCGGGAATTTGGACGAAAGAAACGGTGCAGGACACGCCGTGGGCGGGGTCGGACACGGACGAATACGATGACGACGTGTATAACAGCGAGGACGATGGATACTTTGAAGGGCAGAGACATGCCAACGAAAGACAAAGCCAATGGTCGCTTGAGGTGGGAGACACGCTGATACATCACCCGCGAAGCATAGTAGTAGATTTGCCGTCAGGCATAGACGTAGAATGACGACATATTCAGGTGGTCTATTGGTCCCATTTCGTTTTCAGCGACATCATCTGCGTGTGATGTCCTTTACAAGTAGAGTGAAACCGTGTAGCGTCCAAAAATGAGTTGCGCGGTCTAAATGACGAGTGAAATCATGCATATTGAACGTTTTTGGAAAAAACGCGTTCAACAATGCGATCCATCGGACGGCACAACGACACGCGCGCCCCTGAGGCGCACGTTTCGAGACGTCACGATGGACGTCGAGACACCGAACGTCTCCGCGACGACGAATGACGAGCGCACGCCGCTCATCGACCGCACGCCTCGCGCTCGAGTAACGAAGCCTGCCGCTTGGGTCTGGGCGGTCGTGATGGTTACCTGTTTGGCGGGTGTTATTTTCTTGGGCGTGTCCGGGAACTTGCACCAAAACATGGGCGTGTCTGGGAACAACCAAGACATGGGTGTGTCCGGGAACCTCGACGATGCGGCCGCGGTACACGCCGCGGGAGACTCCAGCCTCCTCGGGGGATGGAGAAGTGCATGGAACAGAGTAACAGAGACGGTTTCCAACGTCATGCAGTTTGATTGGGAAGGCGAAGCCAACAAATTTAAGAATGCGATGAATGACGCCAAGGCGGACGCCGCCAGCAAGGCGAACGAGATCGTCCAACTCAAACACCAGATCAGCGACCTCACGGGCGTCATAAGCGCCGTGAAGAACATGCACACGCTTTCTGATTTGCAAAACAACGCGATTATTCCGCCCGATATCAAAAACGCGGTTTCAACAGTGGTGGACTCTCCATACACGGCGTGAAACGCGACGTGGTTTCGTTGTTTACAGAAATAGGAACTACAATGGAGCTCGTCGCCGACGCCGTGGTTGGATCCACTTTGTTAATCGACGCCGTCACCAAAGCGCCTGATAAATTATTCACCGCCTTGCTGGACAAGGTGATTCCCACCAACGCGTATAACTTGGTCACCATGCTGAAGGTTCCTGATTTGAACGCCGCGAGCGCGGGCGGCGCGGCCGCGCTTGGCGCGAGCGCGCCCGCGATTCTTCACCCCGACAACACGCAAGCGCTACGCCTTTTGATTCGTGAAGCGCTCGGCGTGGAGACTGAAAATGTTACCGAGGTTTACGGCCTCGAGTCCGTATCGGAACACCACGCGCGTTTGGCATCAGAGATGGAAGCGGCGTTGGGGGGTGACAAGGACGAAGGCTCGTGCTTCCCCATGGACATCCCCATCTTCGACGAGTTCATGTCCACAAAAGAGTACGAGATGCCGTGGCCGGAGAAGCTGGGGAACGACGTGCACGCCCCTGATGCGTTTGAAATCCGTTTGCCAAAATTCAAAGTCTCCACGTGTTTCAAATCTGAGTTCCAGCTCCCGTTGCACGCGGGTGATGTTTTGGTAAAGGCATTCATAGACAGCTTCGCCGGAGTGATCCGCAACTCTATAAACGCGGGGTTCGACGCGGTGAACAAAGTGAAGCCCGAGCACATCAAAGCGGCTTCAGAAATGGCGCAGGCAAAACTCCAGTGTATTTCTGGCGTAGTAAACCACTTGAGTGGCTTCATGGATAAAGCGCAGGGGGTGTTCGGCAGACGGTTGTTGGAGCACGATTTAGAGACGCTCGGGATGAGTTCCGAGGATGGCCAAAAGATTGGTGCAAAACACGCAGCTTGCGACGACGTTCACGGACTGGGACTACCACCAGGCAGACAAGGACCGCTGCCAGCTCAAAAAAGACGGGTCTTTCCTCTTCGGAGGGTACATGCAGATACCTCGTTTGGCAGTGAGTTTGGTGATGACCACGAGTCTGGGTGTTGATGGTGAGGGCGCGGATGCACCGTGGAAGGACTTCGAGATGCTTCGCACGCAGCGCCGAACCTGGAACGTCGGCCGCGGCGGTTTGGCGCTGCAGATGGCGACCAAGTGCCAGCACGGGTCTGGCACGACCCACGCGTTTCGGTACGACTTCTTCTTCCGCCTCGCGATTCCCGCGTCGCTGCCGCCGTCCGCCGTCGTGTACGGCGACCATCAGCCGTCTCCCGGGCTGGACGAGTTCAAGACGCTGGACAGGCACTTCAGGATTCGAAACCAGTGGACGAACGTGCCGGTGAGCGCGGGCGCGCTCGCTACCGGCACCTACCTGGTACAGTTCAAGAACGTCGACATCCACGCCGTCGGGGTGTACGCAGAAACCTTTTCAGCGGTGATGTCGTGGCGCTCCGGCGGCACGAACGCGAACGACGCGTCCGAGCTCGTCAACTTCCACTCCGCGGGTCACGCGCGGAACAACGTCAAATTCAAGCTGCGGTTCAAGGAAAGCGGATGGCAAGGCCCGTGGGAGGGACTGCAGATTTGGTGCAGCCATGACACGCCCGCCGCGCAGGTGTACACGGTCGTGTTCAAGCGTATGATATAACGAGCCGGGGCCCGAGTGGGGAGGAGGATGCACCCTCCTTCTTTCACGTGACATAGACTATGTAGCTTATTATGATAGTTGATAACACTTGCTGACTTGCTCATTGCTACAGACGATGCACCCTTCCTTCTTTCACGTGACATAGACTATGTAGCTTATTATGATACGGAAGGTGGTTGATATTAAACACTCGCTCGTTTGCTCGTTGCTACGCTTGCTAAAACTACCTCCCCGTCTTTTTCGTCCGCGGCGCCCACGGAACTTTCGAGAAGTACTTCACCCGCAACCGCGCTAGCCCCCATGCCATTTTCAGAATATCACTGGGTCGAAGCTTCGACCCTGCGACGTCCTCCCACCGGTGTAGGGGATACTCGTAGATGGAATCCGCCACAGGGGTGGTTTTTTGTGGATTCGCCGCGCCGCCACCCGGTTTCGCGACGGAACCACCACTTTTTTTTCTTTTTCGTGCGTCCCCGTTTGACCCGTCGCCGCTCCCGCCAACCTCCTCCCGCCCCCGTCGCAAACTCGCGTACCGCCCCACCAGCTCGCAGTCGAACACCCACCGGGAATCGAACGGCTCACTCAGTGCCGTTTTTAGGGTATCGTCCACCCGGAACAGCTTAGCCCCGCACTGCGTGTCGTACACGGGCATTTTCAACGCAACCGACGCGAGCGTGGCGAACACTCTGCCCAAGTAGTGCCGCCGCGCGTCGCGTTTTATGTCCCTACCGAGTAGCCCGACACGCGCGCCGAACACCATATCCACCCCGGGTTTCGCTTCGAAAACCTCACGGAACAAACCGACGTGGTCCAACGGTGTGGCGAGGTCGGCGTCCCAGAACCCCACGAACGCGGCGTTTGCGTTTTGGTTTTGTTTTCGTTTTCCAACACTCGCACCGCCGGTGCGTACCAAACTCGCGTCGTCGTCGTCGTCTCCCATCGCCAAACGCATCCCCAAACGCACCGCCTCTGCTTTCCCCACGTTCGAGGAAAGGCTTAGCACGCCGATGCGGTCGGGACACGCGCGTTGCGCTTTGTGAAGCGCCGCGAGCGTGCCATCGGTGCTCCCGTCGTCCACGAACAGCAAACGCGCGCGTCCCGCGCGCACGAAAGCGACGAAATCGTGAACACGGAGACGACCGGCTTCGTTGTAACATGGCACCACGATCTCCAAGTCCACGACGGAAGGGAGGGGAGGCGGCGGAGTCAACCCATCCGCGGCCGGCCGTTTCTTGCCGCGCGCGGGTGCCATCCGATACGTGACAGGGCGCCGCGGACACTGACACGCCCCCTTCGTCGGGACGACAATCTGCGAGAGATTTCCGCGAAACTCGGACCTGCTTCCGGCTTTTACTGTAGCTTGCTTTTGTGAAACCGCGGGAACGAACGAAACGTCAAAAACGCCCCGTACCCCGCGCCGGCGGTTGAAATATCTCGCATCGCTTCTTGATTACCCATCGGTCGACCTCCCCACGCGCCAGACCTCCGGGCACCAAACCCAAAACAATGTCTGCCATGGCCACTATGAACGCTCGCACCTGCGCTCCCCTGGGTGCGCGCAGGACCAACGCCGTGCGCGGTGCCGGCCGCCAGGTCGTCACCGCCACCTCCCGTCGCGTCGCGGCGGTGACTTCGGCGGAATACAAGGTACGCGCGCGACCGCGGTGGATCGGAGTCGTCTCGCCCACGCCCTTCGCGTCCCCGCCAAGACGCGATTGTTCGAGGTGTCTTCACCATGAAACGCGATGCGTCCCATCATCGCCAAACCCCGTCCCGATCCCGTCCCGAAGGGTGCGGACCCCGGTTGGTAACATCGGGGATCCGGAAATATCCCGAAAAGCGCAGCCGACTTTACGAAATGTTCTAAATCCCACCCGATTCGGGATCCTCCACCAAAACCCTCCCTGTGTCCTCTTGTTAACCCGGTTACCAAAAAATTTCACCCCTAATCCTCAGGTTGCTGTTCTCGGCGCCGCGGGTGGCATCGGCCAGTCCCTGTCTCTGTTGCTGAAGATGAACCCGCTGATTTCCGAGCTTTCGCTGTACGATCTGCGCGGCACCCTGGGCGTCGCCGCCGATTTGTCGCACACCAACACCGCGTGCGTCGTGACGGGCTACGAAGGCCCGGACTCGCTGGCGGAGGCGCTTACAGGGTGTGACCTGGTTGTCATTCCCGCCGGGATCCCTAGGAAGCCCGGTATGTCTCGTGACGACTTGTTCGCAATCAACGCCGGTATCGTTCGCGATTTGTGCGTCGCAATCGCCGCGAACTGCCCCGGCGCGCTCGTCAACATCATAAGCAACCCCGTGAACAGCACGGTGCCGATCGCGGCGGAGATTTTCAAACAAGCCGGGACGTACGACCCCAAGAAGCTCTTCGGTGTGTCTACCCTCGACGTGGTCAGGGCGAACACGTTCGTAGCGCAGGCGAAGGGTTTGGACGTGAACGACGTGGACGTGCCCGTGGTGGGCGGCCACGCCGGGATCACCATCCTGCCCCTCCTGTCCCAGGCGTACCCCGCCTCGGAGTTCACCGCGGATGAGCTCGAAAAGCTCACCGTGAGGATCCAAAACGCAGGCACCGAGGTTGTGGAAGCCAAGGCTGGCGCCGGCTCCGCCACCCTGTCCATGGCGTACGCCGCCGCGCGCATGGCGGAGGCGTGCCTGCGCGGTCTCTCGGGCGAGCCCGACGTGTACGAGTGCTCGTACGTCGCCTCCACCGTCACCGACTTGCCTTTCTTCGCCACCAAGGTCCGGCTCGGCCCCGGAGGCGCAGAGGAGGTGCTTCCCGTGGGCGACATCACCGACTACGAAAAAGGCTGGCTCGAGAAGCTCATCCCTGAGCTCAAGGCGTCCATCGACAAGGGCGTCGAGTTCGCCAACGCGAAGTAAGTTTTGAGACGTTTTCGCGAAATAGTTATCAACCCCGGAGGTGAGAGTGAAGGTTGAAAATATTATTATTTTTTGTGTTGAACCGGCCAGCACCTGATGGACCGTGCTAGTTAGTCTACGCTATTCCATCTATGTGTGACATCCTCGTCACGCGACTCCTCGTTGGTCATCGCCCGGCGGGTTTGAGTTCGCCGCGCGCCCGGCCGTTTCCAAATCTCGCCACGCCGGGTCAAACGGCGAGCGCTTCGCGCCGCGCCGCGCGTTTGTCCGCGCCGCCACCAAAAGACATTCCTGATCAAACAAATCACCCGCGAGTCGCACGAGTTGTCGTGCGCGATGCGCGACCTCGGGTTCGTGGGTTCGCACACGCGGGTCACCGCGAGGGCCCCAGGGGTCGACAACAGAAGTCGTCGCGAACCCATCCCCATCCGCGGCGACCCGGAACGCATCCACTTCCCACAGATCCTCCGCGAGCGCCGGGAGGGGCGCGCCGAGTCGGCGGGTCGCGAGCTCGGCGTCGCGCGCGCTCGCGCGTGTTCGCGCCAGCTTCGCCTCCGCGTCCTCCAGACGCTGCAAAAGGGTCCCGACCATGTCTTCCCTGCCTTTCAGGGTCGCCGCGAGCGCGGCGGCCTCGGCGCGGGCGTCAGCCATCACGAGGCGCGAGACGCATTTGTCGTCGCGGAGGCGCTCGACCGTGGTGAACAGGTCTTCGCGGTCGGACGCGTTTGCGCGGTCCTGTGACATCGCCATCCAGCTCGACCGGGTCAACACGTGAAGTGACGACGCGGACCGCGTGGCGAGTGGCGGCCGCACGGTGCCGAGACTTGTGCCAGGTGTGCTTTCAGGATTCGGGGATTGTTATTTTTTTTTCCACGTACGCCTGTCGCCAATCACCCTCGCCGGGTTCCCCGCGACCACCGCCCATGGGGGTACATTTTTTGTGACCACAGCCCCCATACCAACCACCGCGTGATCTCCAATGCGCACGCCATCGGTGACACACACCGAAGCCCCCAACCAAACGTCCTTGCCCACGACAATCCCCTCGCTGGTAGTCGGCTGTTCCCTGACCAAACTGTCGGGGTCAAATCCGTGATTGAATGCAAACAGCCGACACTCCGGTCCGAGTCTGGTATCATCGCCGATGATGACCCCGCGCCGCCCGCCGTCGATGTGACACCGCGCGTTGATCGCGACATTCGACCCGAAGGTCACCGGGCCGTGCACGAACACTTCAGCTCCGAGGCGGGTCCCATCCCCGACCTCCACGTCGCGGCCGGGCTCAGCGAAAATATGTAGTTGCTCGCCAATAAAACAGTCCTCCCCGAAACGTACCGTCTCCATGGCCGAGAGGTTCGCTTGCACGTGTCGTTGCCATGCGCGCGCCCACATCGCGTGCTTGGGGATATCATGAAGCCAGTGCATCCACGACATGCGATGTCGCTTCTGCGGTTCGTAGTCGATCTTTCCCGTCGTCAGCTTCTCAAAGGAACTGGAGTCAGCAAATTCGTCGGCGGTCGCTGCGGGTGCCGGCAAACGACGAAGCGCGGGCCCTCGACAGCGACGCGCGGGATCAACGCGCACGCCACTCGAGTCGCGACGACTTGACGCAACATGCGTGACGCACGCCACGGCGCGCATCGTCATCCAGACGCGTGGGACAGTTGTGCGACCCTTTTGGTGGCCACTGTTCGCCATTGCAAAATTTCGGGACTTGGTTTTTTGTTTCCAGCTCGAGCGCGCGACGACGCAAATGGACTGCGAGACTCTACTAAACTCTCCAGAAGGAAACAGGTAAAGTCGTGCCTGTGTCAATACTAGTTAATATGGCGATTGTCTTCTACTACCACCGCTTTCACTGCCCTCCCGTGCTGCTTTGCCTCCACTTGATTCCCCCGCCGCCGCCGCCGCCCACTCGCCCCAAACGCACACCCTGGCATCTTCGGCGCCCGTGACTGGCGCCGAACCCGGCGCGAACGCCCTGACTATATCCACGTGTCCTCCCTCGAATTTGGCTAAAGGCGCACCCAGGCTCGCCGCGCCTGGCCCGTTTCCCGTGACCCGAATAGGAAACACCGCGAGCGCACCGGCTTGCGTACCCGCGACGACCAGCGGGCCGCTGTTCGCGGCGCGGCTTGAAAAGCACGAAACCAGGTAATCCACACGCGTGGCCAACGCGGCGCACCCGTGCTGCGCCGCCGCGTGGCACGCCTTGGCTCTTGTGTCCGGGACGTGCGCGATCAAATCTCCCAGGGTTTCCGTGGAAGCACCCGCGTCAAACAAAAACACCTCTTCGTTTCCGGTCAAGCACCAGAACAAGTCATCCTCCCCCGCCCCGGTTCCATTCGCGCAGAACCCGACTTCGCAAATCGCAGTCTCCGTGGACAAAACGCGCAACAGCCCGGCTTCGTCGTTGATATCCGCCGGGCACCCGCCCAAGTCGAACACGCACGCCAGACCATCCACGGATGCGGTGAACAGCCTGTTTCGTCGCGATGGCTGGAACCGAACCCTGGTCACGTCTTCGGAGTGACTCTCTTCGAAAACCTCCAGCCCGGTCGCGGCGCGACGGTCCCAGAACACAATCTTTTCCCCAACCCCGGACGCCACGAGGTGGTCGTTACCGCCGCCCAGCGTAGAGGTGGCGTGCGATTTCGCAAAGTGTGCGACGTACTGCTGCGCCTGGCGTGCCTTGCCGCTGGCGCGGCAGTCCCACAACCGAGTCGTGCCATCCTCGGAGGACGAAAGCACCGCCCAGGGCTCGTGGGGGAGGGGGAAGGACACGTCCGTGATGGCACCGGCGTGGCCGGTCAGGTCCAGAAGCGCGTTGAGCGCGCCTTTTTCGCCTCGCGAGTACACCTTCACCACGTGCGTGGACAGAGACGCGGCGAGGTACGCGCCGTCCGCGGACTGGGCGAGTCCCATGACGTAGCACGGGTCGTTCGCGGTGCCGAAGGCCGCGATGGTGGTGCTCGTGGGGGACATGCGACTCATCGGGGACGGACCAGGGGCACCGCCGCCGTCCCGAATGGCGAATGCCAAAAACTGAACGAGGGATTTTGGCAAAAATCCGGATGCGCAATTCGGCACGCTCGAGCGTTCCTCAGCTCCCAGACCACTCACTACCAGGCACACCGAGGGACCCCGGTCGCTTCGAGGCATCCACGCGGGTTCAACACAATCGACGGTACCGCCGAAGGTGTGACGCGGTGGCCGTGAGTCTCCCTTCCAACCTGACGCGCGTGTTGGCCATCGCACGAGCTGCCGTTTTTCGGGGGAACGACAGCGGTTACTCGGAGTTGCCGAAACGAAAGAAGCGCTCCTGATGATGACGACAACGGACGGGCGTCCGGTGCCACCCGACTTCCTCGACGCCCACCCGCCCTTTCATGATTCGTGTGACGTCCAAGGAGCGACACCGTGGGACGTGCTCGCGCGCTGGCACCGCGAGGACGGTTTGGCTGTCCACGGCGGTGTCCCGTTTGTGACATCCGAGGCGAAGCACGACGTCGATTTCCAAAACGGAGCGAACGCGCGTACAAACGCGCGAAACGACACAAAACACGAACGCAATCGCCACCACGGATGGAGCCTTTCTCTTCGCGATGGAGGCCCGCCTCCTAGCGTGCGCCCCACGGTGTGTACCCTGGCGTGGCAAACCGCGAGCGGCAAGCACGGGTGCAAACCGAAACGCGCGTCGCACCGCTTGGCCCGGGACGCTGGGCGAGAACAAACACGACTCGCGCCCGTCCCGGGTGCCGCTTTCGCGTCCGAAACCTGGCCTTGCTGGGAAACCACGCACGCCGTGACGTTCGCCTCCTTGACCTGCGCTTTTGCGAACCGGGTTTTAAGCCTAAGCAACCCAGCTGACAGAGTGCAAAGACGCGCGGCGACGACGCTCGCGGCGGCGGCGGGGGACGCTTTGGTGCCCTCTCGACCCGGGGTAAAAACGGTTCCGGCGACGAAAACGGTTCCGGCGCCGATACAAACGCCACCCAACACCCCGAAACACCCAAAAAAACACAACGCGCACGCCGTGACGGCATGGACCAAAGGGCAGGTCACGCGCGTGGCGATTATCGCGATTGAAAAAACACGCGCTAACGCACGCGCCATCGCCCGCGTGGCGTCGCAGCCTCCCGTCCGCGCGGCGGGCGCGCCTGCCGTCGCTCGGGAACGCCGGCGTCGCGCGCGAGTCACGCGCGACGCCGCGTTGACGTTGGACAAACGCTTAGCACAACAAGCCACCTTGTTGGAGGCTGGGCTTGACACGAGAAATTCGAGTCATCAACAAACGCCCGCCGTGGGGGCGAGAGCGGCTGTGGCTGAGATTCTGAACAGGCGCGTCGCAGCGGTCTGTTTCGGTTGTGAAAATTTGGAAGTGAAAGTAACGGGTGGCGCCGGCGGAGAAACACGCAAAGAAAGCACGACGCGTGGCCGGCAAACCACCGTGGCGAAGGTCATCCGGTCGCCAACACCGAGACGTGCGCTTTCGGAGGTGACGAATCGACGGCAAATGTTCTCGCCCGTCTCGCCCGGAACGGCGGCGTCGCGTCGAGCGTCTCGCAGAGCGTGAGTTGATTTTAGTCGATGAAGGACGCCAATCAATTGTTTCAACGTCTCGCTCCACACTCACTTCCCCTCCGTCCCCCCCCCCCCGGCCGTCCCACTCCTGGTTTCCTCGTAGCACCACGGATCGAACACCGTGGTTTCCACTGGATCCGATCCCTCCACCGTCTCCGCCGCTCGCTTTTCGCTCGCCGCGGCGTACTTTTCGTTCCACTCCCAAACTGGCGTCCCCACGTCGAGTTCCAGCGGATGCAGGTGTTGGTCCTCCGCGAGTTTGAACCACCGCGGGTGGTACGTCTCCCCTTTCTGTGCCCGCAAACTCCGCTCGTTTCGCTGGCGTTCTTCCAACTCGAACTTCTTCGCGCCCGCCAGGGCGTCGTCGCCTCGCTCGAGCGCCGCGCGATCCGGGCGCAACCGCGAGTCGCTCGGCAACAACCCTCTCGGTGCTGTTTTGGATGAGTTTTGCTTGAAAGTAAACTGCGTGAATCCGTACTTCGTAGGGTCCGCGGGCATGGGTTCCTTTTCCCAAAGAAGTTTTGAGTCGCTCCCGTCCGGTTTCGACACCGTCACGCTTTTGTTCCACTTGCCCACCAACGCCAACTTCACCTTCCCATCCGCGCCCACCACGTCACCCGTGACTTCCCACCGCCCGCCCCCCAGCATGCCGCACTCCTTGAACTTAATAACCGCGTGTTGTTTCGTGTTCATGTTGTTCACGGTCATCTCCCCGAACGTGTCGATCCAGGTCCGGCCGACGATGATGTTGTTCACCCTCGACGCGGGCGGGCAGATGTTGAACACGTCGCCTTTTGTTTTCAAGGCGACGCGCGTCCGCCCCTTTGGCCACACGTCCACCCAGTTGCCCATGAACTTTGTAGTCGCAGCGGATGTCAGGTCGTACGTCCACTTTTCCGTGGACGCGTGCCCCGCGCCGACCGGGGGGTGGTGGCTCACCTGTTCCGACACGTACACCCCAGCGTCGTTCGGTAACTGAAACTCCCAGGTCTCCCCGAGCACGGGGTTAAACGGTTTCTTCGTGCGTTCGTTCGCGCTGTACGTGCTGATCGCGAGCGCGCATATGTACGCCAGCCTCGTGTCCGCGTCCTCCTCGTCCGCCGCAGCGTCCAGAAGCGCGGTGTACTGCAGAATCTCGGACATCTTGGTCAACATCGTGGTGGGTTCCATGATGAACACCGGGACGGACAGCTTGCTCATCACGTCCGCGCCGATCAGATCTTTAAGCTGGCTCCAAAGCGCTTTGCGTTCGGTGGCGTTCTCGTCACTCTTAACCCCGGAGCCATCGTCCTTAGTTTCCAGATCCTCGGGATCGTCCACGCCGGCGATGCTGAGGGAGGAGAGGGAGGGGGAGGGGGGAGTCCGTCAGCGGGTGTGTGTGGGCGAACGGCAGACGGAGAAACCGGCACGGCGAGACGGCGGTGGGCGACATGCGTGGAGTGGAGATGTCGCGCGAGCACGCACTAGTCCAGACCGTCACCCACGGACTTAGCGAGTCCCGTGGCCAGACGACTCAGCCATCCGGTCTTCTCGGGAACTTCTACTTCTTTCGACATCGCGATCGCGCGCGCGAAGGAGTCGTCGGCTGTCTCACTACCGTTGCTTTTTGGAGCAACCGCCACCACCAAACTGCCAACAAAAATGAGTCATCGTGATCCGCTTTTTGTACTTTGTGCAATGTGCTTTGGTATCGGAAGATTTTTTTCGATTCAGCTGTCGTTCTTTCCAACGAGAAGAGACACGAAGACGCGATACGTCAATACAGGTCGTGAGTGTTTTATTCAAATGGGAGTCTACCGCCCAACAATGCGTCTCGTGTCGTGCGTCGTGCTGTGCTCCCGTCTCGAGTCGTCGTTCGTGGTATCCTTCTTTTTGTTCGTTCAGCACGTGGAAGGCGTACCCCGCACGGCGGCCTTTCTCACGGCTTCGAGCTGCGCTTCGAGGTCGGCGACGACAGCCTGAGAAACCTTCAAAGCCTTCTTCGCTTCTTCTAACGCGGCGATTCCCGCGGCGCGGGGCTTGGCTGCGGCGATGTCGTTGGTCAATCCGTCCACGAACTCCTTGGCGTTCGCGGCGTCGAATTTGTTACCGGCGATAACCGTCACGCCTTCCGGCAGCGGCACCTTGGGGTTGGCAGTCGAGTGCTCGCTGTACCAGACGTTGATCTTGGACGTCACCAGCCTGAAGTACTGCCGGTGCGTGCCCGCGGTCACCGGCAGGGACTCATGCGGCGTGCGGTCGGTCATCCAGTAGATGGCGTTTTTTAGCAAGACGGTCTGCCGCCCGTCCAGGACGCCGCACAAATTCTCGATGTCGCCGTGCGCGTTGACGTTTGTCACGACGGTGCCCGGCTCGTACTTCTGGTCGTTATCGGCCACGCCCGGAGGGAAATCGTACGATTGGCTCGTCGGCAGCGGGTACTGGGTGAGGCAGATCTGCGCGTCATACACGCTGGTGGAGTCAGCGACGTTGCTTGCCATGTAGATGCCACCGCGGGGACGGTCGAGGGGGCTAGACAAAAAGAAAGTGTCAGTCTTGTACGGCAAACACTCTTGTAATTTGGGTGGAAATACTTACCACTCGCACTCGCCGCTCTCGGTCTCGCATCCGCCGTAGCACGTGCATCTGCAGGCGCCCCAGTGCGCGAGTAGGTAGCCGAAGGGTGTGCCGTCCTCGCCGGTGGCTCCCGCGGGGTTGGGAAGCGGCGGCGCTTCTATGTGAAGTCCCGGGCGCCTCTGCGCCTGACCCGCGGTGACGTAAGACTCCTGCACGGTAAGGTAGCACACCTTGCCGTCCTGCGTCTTCTCAACGCAGCACAGCTCGATGAGTTTGTAGTAGGGCTTGAGATCCTCGGGCAGGCTCTCCTTGTCGCCCATGATGAACGGGAGCATGTTCACGGCCAGGCCCTTCGACGGGGGGAAGAGACCGGGGTCTTCTCGAGTGATGGGCATCCAGGACACCACTGAGCCCGAGTCACGTGACCCTCCGTACGAGCGCGCGCCGAGCCTGCGTAGGTGTCCGGGGTCCGTGAACCGCACGCCCTTCTTAAGCGCCGCCTCGTAGATGTCAGTGGTCTCGCCGCAACTGTCAGGGTTGCCTTCCTGGGCGCACACGCGACGACAGTCGTCGGCGTGCGCTTTGAGGAGCTCGAGTCCGGTTTTAGCCCTGGCAGAGAGTTTGTCTTCAAACTTGCCGGGCTGGCGGTCATGCAGCACCTTGAGGATCTGGCAGATGGGGGGCGGGGGGCCTTCAAGGAAGCCCAGGCCGCGGAGTTCGTGGTAGGAGTCGGAGTCGTCGCCGGAGTGCTCCATGGTCTTGAGGGGGACTTGAGTGGTGGCCTTGAGGGGAACTAAGTTCGCGCGGGAAAAGTCTTTTGGCCTCGCAAAGAGAAGGTCAGTTGCGGCTCGGTGGGGCTTCGTGTCGTGCACGTGCGAGGCGGGTGTATCTGTTTTAATCGAGGTGTTCTTAGCGGCCGTGTGTTGGTGTCCTTACCTGAGCTTCTGCGGCTTCTTGGGCGGCGTAGTACGCGACGGGGCGTCACGAACTGTGGCGGCACGCGGTCGGGGCGATACGCTTGACGATTTGAATTGGTGACGATATTCGATGCGGCTCTCGATCGAAAAAGCTTAAACTACCTACCAGGCTACCGCCCGAGTCTCCCCGAGTGCCCCGACGCGCCGCAGCATGCGATGTTCTTCACGTCCACGACCCTGACTCCCGTCAGTGCCTCCATCTCCGCGCGCAGTTGTCGCCCTGTGTCCGCGCACCACTCCCCCGTGAGCCGCGACGCGCGACGAAGCTTGTCCACGAACGTCTCGCCCTCGAACCACCCGACGCGCCTTTTGCTTTTCAGCCTGACCAGCCGCCCGTCGTTTCCCAAAGCGCTTTCACGACCACCCGAACCCGCAATCGCCTTCCAATGCGCGCGCTGCACCTCAAGCGCGCGCGCGTTCAACGCCGTCGCGACGGCTGCTAAACACCGCGCGAACGCTTCCAGCGCCGCCGTCGCGACGTCGCACTCGTCGCCGCGAACGCACTTTTGCTTTGCGCGTTGCAACGCCGTGGGCGGCGCGCGCGGGTACCGCGCGCGTATGGTCTCGCCCAGCGCGGATGCGTTCGCGATGCGTCGAGTGATATCGCTCACCCGGCCGGTGCCGGGGGACCGCAGTAAACCCAACGTCACCACCGCGGTCGGGTCGATGCGCACGATTCGCAGGGAATCCAAAACTTCCTGGTTTTGCTTTTTCTCGCGCCACGCGAACTCCGCGCGTTCCAGCTGATTCAAAAGCTCGCAAGCCTCTTTGTTTGATTTCACATCCTCGGACCGTGAAGAGGCGTCCGACTCTGAGTCTGATTCCAGGGTTTGTGATGCGCCGGGAGCATTAGCTCGTTTCTTGTCGCTCCACCTCGCGCCGCCGCCGCTTGTCCCGGCGTACCCTTCTTGGTCCGCCACGCGTTCGGGGTCGAACACGTTTACGTGTTCGTTCAAGTCGTTGTACAAATGAACGCCCACCGCGTCCTTCGCGTTTTCCGGGACGTTCCGTACCCATGTATCGGGGGGCGCCACGGACGCGAGCACCACGCGGTGCACGCGCGCGGCTCCCTCCGCGACGCCGCGGATCCACTGCGCCGCGTTCGCGACGTCCTCCAGCGCTCGCGGGGATAATCCGCCACTCGGCACGACCAGTTTCGGGGGTTTAGGTTCCGGCTTTGACGGTCTCCCGGCCATTGCCCCACCTTCTTCACCCGCGGTGTCCACGTTTTCGTACCAGAACTCGCCCCCTGTACCCGCCTCCGACCCGAAATCCTCCACCGCGTGTAGCAGTTGGCGGTGCAGCATCTTGAGAAACCCGAAGTGCTCGAAAAGCACGGCGTCGGGAATCGCGGTCGTATCCCCGGAAAACGCGCCCTTAGCGGAAGGACTCGCGCCGGAACTTTCCCGGGGAGGTGTCACTGGGTCATTCCCATGAATCGTGCCTGCGTCACAGGCGCCGAAAAGCACGACTACCGCGCCCGAGTCCCCCGAAACCACCGCGTTTGTCCGGTCGTGGCTCGAAAGCAGGGACTCGAATTTTTCCAAACGCTCGCGTCGTTCCCCAGGAACCGCGCGGAGCGCGGGGAAATTCGTCCAGCCGGCGAGGAATATCGACTCCACCGCGTCGGATATCGCCGCCGCCGAGTCGGACATCGTGCCGCGCGAGCGACGCAATGCTTCAGCCTGGAGGATTGGCGAATGTGTGAATTCGGTTGCGTAGTGTTCGATTTTTGGCGAACGAACGCTGGCGGAGAATCTGCTGGGACACGTGTTTGGCCAACACTGCAGCACATCAAAAAGGCGGCACCTCGCTGTTCCGTGTTCCCAGCCATATCACCTCCAGAACGTCGTGCGCGGCTTAACGGGACACCCCGCGTGTTCCCGCTTCGCTCGCGTTCGTGTCTTCGCGCGCGCGCCATGGCCTCCGCGCCCGCGGTCGCCGCGACGGTAACAACTTCACGGGTGTTTCCGAGTGCAACATCTCGACGGTCTCGGATCTCGCCGAACGCGCCCGCCTTCTCCAGACACCAGTCAACACGCGCTCTCATCGCCGCGCGCGTGGCCTCCGCGCATCCTCCCGCCTCGGCCCCGGCGTCTGATGACGGCGACGCGGACGGCCGGTCCTCCGGCGAGCCCATCTTGTTCCGTTTCGGGGACGACGACGCCGCAAACGCCGTCGAAACGTCGTTGACAGATACCCGTGAGACTCGGGATCACGCCGACGACGCCGGCGGGGAGAGCGCCATGGAGGTGCTCCGCGGCCCTGACGGGAGCCTTTTGTTCCGCTTCACCGGCGATGCGCAGGCTGAGTTCGAAGCCGTGAGTGCTATGGCTGCGGATTCCGGAACGGCTGTGCCTGCGCTGGTCGCGCCGCTCACGCCGACGCAAAAAGCGCAGGCGCTTCTGGACGAAGCCGCGGGTTTGATTGAAAAGGCGAAAGCGATTACGACTGCTGACGAAAGCGACACGGACACACAGCTCGCCGCGGCTGCGAAAGCGACGGATGAGACCCTCGCCGCGCCTGACCTGGGTGGGACAGAAATAATTAAACGAGGCACCGCGGCGAATGTGGCGAAAAACCAAAACCAAAACGCCTCCGCCATCGCGCGCGTTTCGCAGTTGGGCGTTAAAGCGGTGGTGGACGGTATCGAGAGCATGTTTTCGAATTTCCGCAAAACTCCGATTGCGCGAAAAGTCGAGCAGGTCACCAACCCCGTTCGGCTTCCCAAAGCGCCCAAGGACTCGCCGTGGGGTTCGGGCGGGGGTCCAATCGGCGCCGGAATGAACACCCTGGACGCGGCGTTTGATTCCTTCGGGATTCCTTCGAACGGTAGCGACGGGGATGATTACGATGGACTTTTACTCGTCACCGAGACTGATGACCCCGAAGTGGCGTTGGCGGAGAAACGCGAGCGCGAGCACCAGGACTGGGAAGCGTCCGCCGCGAAGGCGCTGGAACAAGGCAGTTTGGCGTCGCTTGAAACCCAAATTGATCCGGAACCGGAACTCGCCGTGGAGCGGTACGGAGACGTGGGCGACGTCGTCGCGGGGTTGTGGCGCCCCAAGCCCATACCGGTGTCAATCGGAGGCCGTTCCTTCGTGGCGTACATCACCCCGTCGAACCTCAAGCAGCTTCCCAGCGGCGAGTACGTGGTAGGGACGACGGGTGACGGAGATGAATCCACGAAAGTCCCTGGCGACAACGTCGGCGACGAAACCACGATCATCCTCGCCGAGGAACAGTCGGACGGGAGTAACGTGTTCTTCTTCGGCTTGACACGAACCGTGTTAGCGGACGGAAGCGTGTTGTACAAGTTTCCATCAGGGGAAACGCTCGGGTAGCGTGATGTAGGGGTTGTCTAGGAGTGCCTTTCGACGTACACTTTTTTCGAAATTTTGTTCTTTTTTGCCCCGGCGGCGTCCACGTCCAGTCCTCCTCATTTGAATAAACGCTCTCTCGGAAGCCTCGACGCACAACGACGCGCGCACGACACGCATACAAAAATATCCACTCGTCCAACGCGATGTAAGGTAAGAAAGCTCGCGCGCGAAAGAAAAAGCGCGAGCGCCGCGATGCTAACGCGGCCAACACGGCTAACGCGGGCGAGGCCATCCCGGGCCTCCCCGACCACCTCGTGGTCACTCACGTTCTCAGATCTGAGCATTTCGACGACCCCGCAGATCTCGCACGGCTCCCAGCGGTGAGCCGCGCGATGCGCGACGCGGTGGCGGTGACGGGGCTTCGGTTTGAGGAACTTGGTGAGGATGACGCCGCACATCTAGGATGTTTAAGCGCGCTGCAGCGCTTGCAACGGGGAGGTCGCCTGTCGCGTCGAGACTACCTTTGCCAGGCAGCGGCGAGGAGCGGACAGCTCGAAGAGTTGAAGGTGTTGCGCGCGAACGGCTCCCCGTGGAACAAGTGGACGTGCTGTTGCGCGGCGTTGGGCGGGCACCTCGATGTGATGCAGTGGTTGCGCGCAAATTGGTACCCGTGGGACGAGGAGACGTGCTTGGGGGCGGCGGGTGGTGGGCACCTCGAGTTGTTGCAATGGGCGCGCGCGAACGGCTGCCCGTGGGACAAACGCACGTGCCATGCCGCTGCGGAGGTCGGGCACCTCGAGGTGCTACAGTGGGCGTGCGCGAACGGCTGCCCGTGTGACGAGAAGCAGCTGCACATCGCCGCTGGAATGGGCCACGAGGCGGTAGTGCGAGCGCTGATTGAGGCGGGCGCGGACGTCAACAAGGCGATGGATAACGGCGCGACGCCGCTGTACGCCGCCGCTCAAGAGGGCCAAGGGACAATGGTGCGGGCGCTTATCGAGTCGGGCGCGGACATCAACAAGGCAAACGATATGGGCGGGAAGCCGCTGTCCATCGCCGCTCAAAACGGCCACGAGACGGTAGTGCGTGCGCTGATCGAGTCGGGCGCGGACGTCAACAAGGCAAAATATATTGGCGCGACGCCGCTGTGCATCGCCGCTCAAAACGGCCACGAGACGATAGTGCGGGCGCTTATCGAGGCGGGTGCGAATGTTAACATGCCGCGGGATGAAGGCGTGACGCCGCTGTTTATCGCCGCCGAAGGCCACGAGTCGATAGTGCGGGCGCTGATTGAGGCGGGCGCGGACGTCAACCAGGCAAGGGATGACGGCGGGACGCCGTTGTGCATCGCCGCTCAAGAGGGCCACGAGGTGATAGTTCGGGCGTTGATCGAGGCGGGCGCGGACATCAACAAGGAAAAGGATGACGGCTTGACTCCACTGAACGTCGCCGCTAAAAACGGCCACGAGGTGATAGTTCGGGCGTTGATCGAGGCGGGCGCGGACATCAACAAGGAAAAGGATGACGGCTTGACGCCACTGCACTTCGCCGCTGGAATGGGCCAAGAGGCGGTATTGCGGGCGCTTATCGAGGCGGGCGCGGACGTCAACAAGGCGGATGATTACGGCGTGACGCCGATGTACATCACATCTCACCAGGGCCAAGGGACGATAGTGCGGGCGCTGATTGAGGTGGGCGCGGACATCAACAAGTCGGATGATAATGGCGTGACGCCGCTGTGCGCCGCCGCTCAAAACGGCCACGAGGCAGTGGTGCGGGCGCTGTTTGAGGCGGACGTCAACAAGGCAAACGATATGGGCGTGACGCCGCTGTTCATGGCCGCTGAAAACGGCCACGAGACGATAGTGCGGGCGCTGATCGAGGCGGGCGCGGACGTCAACCAGGCGACGGAGGAGGGCGACACGCCGCTGTCCGCATCACCGACATTTGAGATTGCACAGATTCTCAGGAATGCCGGCGCGGTGTGACGACGGAAACGGTAGCATGTATTGCTCCCGAACCGGGCGGAAGCGAACTGCGCACGAGACGCGTGCGTGTAGTGATGAGCCAGTAGAGACAAGCGCGCGATTGTAAAAGAAAGTCGCAAAAGTACAAAACAAGTCACGGTGTCCACCGCGCTACTCACGTTAAAAATATTATCGTCCCCAATCTATCTATCTATAGCAATACCAAAAATCACCTCTGCATCAGCACCGGTGCCATCGCGGCTCGACACGCCGCCCGTAACGTCTTCGCGCCATTCTCCAGCGCGTCGCTCGCGGCGGCGCACGTCTCTTCGTCTGGAAACGCCAAAGTCCAGTGTCCGTCCCGCAGTTTTTTTGAAAGCCGCTCCGGGTTTGGACCCGACCCTTCACTCGACCCTGGCGATTTCCTCGCCGCGGCTAAGCACGAGTACGGCGAGCGCACGCGTACTCTTAGCCATTTCTTGTGCGAAGGGTCGATAAAGGCGTCGCACGCGCCGAGAGGCGCCACCGCGCGAACCACGCCTCGACTTGAGGAAACGGTTCCGCCACCGGGAAGCTCGTCGCCGGCGTTTGGAAGCGCTTCCAGCAACAGCGCGGCGGCGGCGACGCCCGGCACTTTGGATTGCGGCCGACTTCGCGCAGCTACGACGAGGAATACTGACCGTTCGCGTCCCGCTTCGAACGCGACACGACACGGAAACAAAACCGTGGGAAACCCCATCTCCGTACCTTCCCTGATCTCCATCCAGCGGTGCGCGTCCCCAGTAGGCGCATTGGGCGCCTTGGCCAACGCGAAAGGCGTGCCGTCGTCGCCTCCGGACCCGGCAACCCCAAACACGACACGATCCACCGCGCTCGCGTCGCAAAACACCCGGGCTGGTGGCTCGCTCGGAAACGCGTTGTCACCATGACGCGCGTCCATCGCATCGCCGAGCATGACGAGAAGCGCGAGCTCGCGCGACGCGCGAAGAACAGCGGACGCCGCCGCCGCGCTTTCCTCTCGAACGGGTTCGCCCGAAGCGCGCGACTCCCCGCGCGGGTCTGCGCCGCGCGGGTCCGACGAGGACGCTGCCTCACGGATCCAAGACGCTACTGTTTCGTCTCGAATCGAAGGTTGTGTTGTTTCGCGTCGTGTGGTCCCCCACTCGTGTTCGAACGTCGACACAGCCGCGTCCCCCCAAGGCCCGTCAATCGCGTGTCGCATCGCCGCCGCAGCCGCCGCCAACGCGACGTCAATCGACGCTCGCGCTAACGTCGACGCGGCGCCGCCCGCCAAACGCGCAAGCAGCCATGCCGCGCATCGCCGCGCGCCGAGAGGTAGGCCAGGATCGATACGTGCCAAACTCGCGGCGAGCGCGTCGCAAATCTCACCTCGCGCCGAAGAGCGTTCGGTTTCAGTTCCGGTTCCGGTTTCGGTTTCGTTTCTTTTCGTGTCGGGAGGCGCCAAACCAACATCCCGCAGGGCTTCAGCGAGTGCGTTCGCTTCGTCAGCGGTGGCTCTTGCTAAGCTTGCAGCCGCCGCGATCGCCGCGGCTGCGACGGGCGCGCCCTCGATACCGGCGAGCGCTTTTAGTAAAAAAACACGTCTCGCGTTTGGTCGCCGCGAGTTTTCGTTTCCAACGCCGGGTTCAAATCCAAACAGTTCACGCGCGACGCGCCGAAGCGTGTTCCCGCGGCGACACGAAACCGCGACTCGCGAAACCGCGAACAAAGCGGTGGTTGGTGACGTGCGAGGAGGTCCAGCATCGCGCGTTTCGTTTTCGTTTTCCCCGGGTACGATTTTCGTCGCCCTCTGCGTCGCCACCACCGACTCCAAAAGCGTGGGCGCGATCAACCCTTCCCACAGCGCGTGCTCCGCGCGTTTGGCGAGTGTGTTTTCTTGAGTACTTTGTGTATCTTGGGTATTTCCATCACCCCCAGCGGTTAACTCGCGTCCGTCCGTCACCTCTGGCAGCCCAACGACGTCATCCACGAAACTCAACAAATCAGAAAGTTCCGCGACCAGGTTCCCGCGCTCGCGCGCGCCTGTTTCGTTGGGCTTGGCGAACAGCGTCCTCTCCGTCAGCGCCGCGACCGTTGCGCCCGCGTGTTTCACGGATTGGGGAACACACTTCCCCCACGGCTTGGGCGAGGTGAGGAATTTCCTGACTCGTTTGTCGTTCACGGCAAGGCAGTTCAGCACTACCGTTCGCGCGGACGCCCTTACCATGCTATCGTGGTGAGGTAACAGCGAAACGCCGCTCGCGAAGAGCGGGAAAATCGCGTCGCGCGCGTCGTTTTCCCGCGAAGCCTTTTTGTTTTGGGAAGGTAACTCACCGCCCGTCAGGAAGAACATCTGCACCGTCCGTTGGTTTAGCCGTAGGGATATGGTTTTCAGCAACGAAACGTACCGCGCCATAACTTCCTCGTCGTGAAAATCAAGCTCCGCCTGCACCACCCTCACCGAAACGTGCTGTTCGCTGAACAGGAAAAACAAACTCGTCTCTTCCCGAATGTTTTGAATCACGATGGCCAGCGTCTGCAGCAGCTGTAACACGATTTGCCGGTCCGCCCGGTCCCCGCCCGGGGGGGTCAGGAACTTGGTGAAGTGTGCCATCACCCTTTGCTCCACGAACACGTCGAAGAAACTCGGGTCGTGCTGGTCGCCGTAGATCATCAGCTCGGCGATCTCGCGGAACGTCTCCACCACGGTCGAGGATGTGGCGCGCGAAAAACCAGACGCGGGGGTGACGCGCAGGACATCCGTCAAGCGACGAAGGTTCACCAGCGTGAACCGGTCGCGACGCAAACCGAACAGGTTCGCCAACATCGCGACCCACCGCGCGTCCTCGAACGCCGCCGCGTCCGACACAAGCGCGCGCGCGCGTATGTGCGCGAAATCTTGAAGAAAAAGCGCAGTCGTTGTTATTTCGGTCCGTCAAATGCTTCATTAAATTAGACTATTGACACGGTCATCACACCACAGCGCCTAGAGCGCCCACCCGCGTTGTTTTCGACCCCGAGGTACCTTCCCACGCGCACCCGAGTCCACGTCAAATTCAGGCGGGATGTCTAAAAAAGCGACGTCGTCGTCGTCCTGGTCGAAACGTTCGTCCTCGAAACGCCGCGCCCCGTTTTCTCGCGAGAAACCTGGAACCGGTTTCGCGCGCGACGCCGGTACCCTAAACGCTTCAAATACAGTTTCCCCTGACGCCCCTTTCGCTTCCGTCTGCGCCTGCGCGACTTCCAGGACGACCCCCCCCCCCGTATTTGAGAACCTTTCTCCAAACACCCGTCCCCGCCCAAACCGCAGCTCCTCAAGGCGCGCTTCAAACACCGCGGCGCGCGCCCGTGCCGCCGCGGCGTCGCGCTCCGCCAACCGCCGCGCTTTAGTCTCATTCGCCAAACTCGTCTCCGCCGAATTCGTCCTGGCTTCCGCTGCCGTTGTTCTGGCCTCCGCGGCGCGCAGCGCACCGGATAAACGCGCCTCGCTCGTTACCGCGTCAAACTCCCGCCGTTTCGAACTCTGTAACGCTTGCGCTAACGTGGTTTCCAAATCAAAGTTTTGTGCAACCACGGTTTCGGCGGCGGTCGCGGCGGCGGTCGCGCAGAGCGCGTCGTCGTCGTGCCTCGCCATGAACGGCGCCGACTCCATTCGTGAAGTCAGGGCGACTTGTTGGAAATCAGACTGTAATGAATCGGTTCCGAGAGTTCCTCCGGATCCCGCTTTCAGCGAGCCTTCGCCGAAGCCCCACACGTTTGACGCCGACGTCGCGCTTTGTAAAAGAGGTTTTTTCTCGTATTCGTGATCGTATTCCCTCGCGGGTTCCAGAAACTTTTCTTGTTCCGGCTGCGTGGAAAGTTCCACGGGATCGTGGACCGGCGTCGACTGCGGTTTCATTGTTGATACCGACCCCCCGGTGTACACACCATTCGTGACGCGTGTGATTTTCAACGCGCGTTCAAGCGACGCCACGCGCGCGCGTTCGCGAACGAGCTGCGCTTGGACTGAAAACGAATTACAAACAAAGCGCTCGGCGGTCGGTAGCGGCGCTTCGCGGTGCGTCGCGCTCGTGTTTCTTTCCGTGCCTAGTGCCTGCACCCAATCACCACAGCCCCGCACAGGGGCGCGGTGCCCCGGGGGGAGGGGAGGGGGCTGCGCGCGCGGCGAGAGAGACGCGTCGGGAGGTTTCTTGGTAGGCGTGACAGTTTTTGCGTCTGGTTTCTTTTCAGTTTCCCAGACGTCCATCGAATCGATCGCCCCGACATCAAAATCGGTCTCGTGCCGATGCGAAGGCGTCGAGGGGTCACGTCGTTCACGGCGCCCGGTCGTGGACGGACGCGTCCATCTCGTGGTTTCCGTTCGACGAGGGGTCACCCTGGTGCTCACAGGACGCGTTTCCGGTCTCCGCACGTGCGGGCGCGGCTTCGTGTTCCGCGGTTTTTCGAAGTCGGCAGCAACGCGCTCTTTCCATTCTTTCGCGAGTTCATCGCGCGTCGCGGGGGTCGCCGAAACCGACGCAGCGCGGGAACGGTCCGGCGTGAGAATGAAGTTATTGGACCACAGCTCACGCGAGCTGGGCGGCATTGTGCCCAATGCGACCAACGGGAACACCACCCCTGCGCGCCTTTTTCTGGGATTCGACAATTTACTTTTACGCAAAAAATGGTTTCGTTCCTATTTCCTAATCGGGCGCCCGTCCGAGTCCAGACTGCCCTGCGCAGCTCCTCTTGGGCCCCCAAGCCCCCTGCCGCGGGTTGCAGCGTGTATCTGCGCGCTTCTCCGGTCGCAGGGAGCGATGCCGCCGAAGAAGAAGGCCGAGGAGGCACCTCCCCCCGAGCCCGATGCGTCCGTCGAAAATGTGCCTGATCCGCGTTTGCTGGAGCAAAAGGCGATGGTGGAGCGCGAGTTGGCCGCTTCCCACCTCGCCGCGAGACTGGCGCGGTACCAGTTTGACGCCGCCGAGCTCGTGGATGAGCGCGCGGCGTTAATGGACGAGCTCGAGTCGATTCGCGCGAGTGCGGGTGATGCGAACGCGAAGCTTTCGGGGCAACTCCGGGGCAAGAATGCGACGGTGGCTTCTCTAAACGCGAGGCTTGCGGAGCTCAACGCGGAACGCGAGGCGGCCGCGACGCGCGGTGAGGCGAGGCTGGCGCAGGTACACACCGAGTCCGCGGAGAGACGACACGCCATGGTTGCTGATTTAGCCGCCCGTGATGCTTTGGTGGCGCAGCTCAACTCCTTCGACGACGGCCGGGAAACGGCGCTTGCTGAGCTTTTGGAAAAGGAACAGCTTCTGCGAAACGCGCGCGCGGCGCACGAGGACAAGACGCGGGCGCTCGAGACGGAAACGAGGCTGGCGAAGCAACAGATGAAAGAGGACCTGGCGAGGAAAATTCGGGAGACGAAGGCGGAGATGAAGAAAACCACTGACCGGCAACTCGCGGGGACCACGAAACTCACAATCGCGGAGAACGAACAGATGCTCGGGGAAATGCGGTACCGCCAACGTGAAGGCGCCGCGATGGAGGATCGGCGGAAAGCGTTCGCGGCGGCGACGCACGCGGCGAAGGACTCGTTGCGGATTTCGCTAAACGAGGAGGTTGAAATCGGGGGGTACAACGCGAGTCTTTCGAACGAACTTCGGCGGCTTGAGGGGACGCTCGCGGGGGAGAGGGCGGCGTCTGCGCTGGAACGGAATCGGGAGGTGAAAAACGACGAAGCGGGAAACCGTTTCCAACCGAAAACGAATCTGGCGAAGCGCGCATCGACCGGCGCACACGGGAAAAGCGCGGGCACTCGTCACGACGACTGCGCTGCTCTTATAAACACGCTCGCGAGACGCATGGCGAGCGCTGCTGCGGAGCGGGACGAGTTGCAGGCGGAGTTGCAGGCGCTTCAATTGGCGGTTGGAAACAGGGACGACGACGCGAACACTGAGAGTGAACGCGAATTCGTCGTGGCGTTTTTGCGACAATGCGCGCAAGACTTGGAACAAACCGAGGGCGACGAAGGGTCTTACGAAACGTGGCGCCAACGAAAAAGGATAGTCAACACCGCGCTGGAGGGCATACGTTTGGATGCGGGCGTGGAGGAAATGCTCACGGCGATGGTACGGGAGGGATAGCCGAGGAGCTTTTTATTTCAGCACCGAAAATATGCTCGGTCTCCCAAATTCTTGGTACGCCCGAAATTTACATGTACTTGCGTCACAATCGTCGGCACCTGGGTGGGCCTGACACTCGCGGGTTGGGAATGAAGTTCTCTGACGCCCCGGAGGCTTGGCGGGCTGCGCTGGAGGATTTCGCGCGCCGCGTCAAGGCCGGGGACGTGGAAGCGGGTGCGGACGGCCCGACGTTTCGCGGGTTAGATTCTGGAAATCGCGCCGCGGTGCACGACGCCGCGCGTCTGCTCGGGCTCGCGTCGAAGAGCGAGGGCAATGACGACGACAACACGAGGGCGGTCCGCGTGCTGGCTCGGAAACGCCCGGCGTGGACGCACGCCAGCGCGGGTATCGCGGATGGGGACGTCACCAACGGGTCCTTCAACGGCGGTGGCGACACCGCCGCCGGCGACGAAATCGAGGAAGATCCGCACGGCCTCTCCGCGTTTCACGAGCCTTTGCCCGATTTGCGCTCAGTTCCGTTTGACATGTACAAGGCGCTCCGCATTCCTAAATCCAAGGAAAGCGGCGGGTACTCCGGGGGCACCGCGCGCGCGAGGGCTTCGTACCACAAAGAAGCGGTCAAGTGTTACCCGACCTCGGACAAACTTCCTGGAAGAGGCGCGTGCGACGGGTGCGGGGGGAGTTTACAGGTTGGCCGCTGGCTGCACCGCCCGGCGCCAAAACGCGCCGACGCGCCGGCTGACGACCCGGAGTTCGGTTTGATGGATGACGAGGAGGACAACGACGGGGATGCGATCATCGCCGCTTCGTCGCTTGCTGCGGACCGAAAAACGAACGACACCCAACCCAACAGCAGCAGCAGTCACGCCGACTTCCGGAAACGCCGTCGGGACTTGTGTCCGCCCTGTTTCCACCGCGAGTTTCGGAAACGGCCGGGGGGCGGTAACAGGTTCGGCGACGAGACAAGAGTGGACGACCCAAAAAAAGACTTCACCGCGATTGAAAGTTTCACAGACCTGGGACGCGAGCGTCCCAGGTACGACGTCGCCGCGTACGCTGCGTTCCGCGAGCGACGCGCGGCGGCGGCGGACGCGGCGGCTGAGGCGAACGCGCGCGCGCTCGCCGCCGTGGCGGGGCCCGAGGCGTTGGAACGCGCCGCGGAGATTGCCCTCGCGAAGCAGCGCGAGCGGGATGAAAGAACCGCGCTCGAGGACCTTTCCCCTAACGACCTTTCCGAAACCCGGTTGCTTTCCGATACCACCCGGTTCGCGCACGAAGTGCAGAAGTTCCAGAAGGTGACCATAGCGTATCTGGTGCTGCGAGATTCTGAGCGCCAGCGCGTGTTGGACGAGGGCGGGTACAAAGCGCTTGCGAAAAGCGAGTCGCACCTTGAAAACGACGTTTTCGACTGCGACCCGTGGGACGTGTACGAGCGGTTTTTCAAGGGAGAGGACGAGGAGGACCGGCAGTACCTGCTTTTACACGGGGGCGGCGAGGATTCGGACGAGGAGGGTACGGACGACGAGGACGACGACGACAACGACGACGACGACGACGATGACGCGTTCGTGGAATCCGCGCTGGGCGCGGCGCGGCACGAACGGTGGAGCGCGGCGGAGACGGCGGATCGGTACGCGGAAACCATGGAAGCCCCGCCGCCGCCGCCGATTTCGGTTCTGATGTCCATGAACGACTTTGCCGGTGCGCCCGGGTTGGGACGCGGTGAGTCCAACGACGATGACTTTCCCGGCACGGGGGGGGTGGACGTGTGGCGCGTAATGGCGGAGAGGTACGGGGAATCCGCGGTGCGAGACGCGGCGGGGGGGGAGGCGCGCGCGGAGGACGAAACAGACGAAGACGACGAAGAAGATGACGACGAAGAAGAAGAAGCGGAAGACGCGGCAGAAAGTGACGAAATACCCGATCCCTGGACCGACGTCGCGTCATCGCAAGTCATGTGTATGGGGTGTCCCGGTGAGGAGGACGGTTCGTCTGATGTTTCCGATCCCGACGAGGACGACGACGACGACGACGGGCCGCCGGAGGAAGCGCAAACCAAGCGAAAGCGAACCGACGACGACGACGCGACGTAACGCCTCATTTTCTTTTTAATCGAACCTCGAGCTAACTGGAAACGCCTCATAGATTTCAATGACAACTGCGTTTACTGCTCAACTCGGAAGGCGCTCTAAAAACTGCCTCCCCTTCCTAACTTGACTTCATCCTCCGTAACCTCCACATCCTGTGTTCCCGTTTCCGGGTCCGAAACGCCCACGCGTCGCGAGTCCACGCTTTGCCGCGGCGTGCCTCGCGGCGACGCGCAAAACTCCGGGTCTTTGTCCAGCAAACGCTCACCTAAAACTGCCATCGCCGCAGCGCCTAGGGGCGCGGTTATCAGTATGGATAACACACCGAGGGCGAGCAGAATCTCACCCCGGTACGCTTCGGGGCTTCCCCTGCCGTAAACCTCTATCGCGGCGTCGAAGGGCAGGCCCGCGAGCGCGGCTTGCACGGTGGCTTTCGGGGTCCACGCGATTGCGATGAAAAGCCGTTCTTTCACTGACAATTTCCCCCCCCCCGCTGCGAAGAAAGCCGTGGCGCACCGCGCGCATAGCCCGCACCCCAGGGTCAAAACCCCATACCCCGCGACGTTCCCTTTCAAACGCGAAACGTCCACCGCGGCGCCTATTAAACCAAACAACAACGGCTCGCCCAGTTTCGCCCACACCAAATTGAGCAACGTCCCGGTGGCTTTCGCCGGCTTCGGCCCCCAACTCTGCGCCGCCGCCGTGGACATCACCAGCGACGCGAGCGCGGCGCCGCCCGAAAATTCCCACCGCGCCCCCGCGAACAGCGCGGTGGAAACAACCGCCATCAGCGCGAACGCGCGCGCGCCGGCGCCGTATCCGTCGGCGATTGGCTTATTCTTATTTTCGTTGTTTTCGTTCTCTTCTGAACCTCCCCCCCCTGCCTCCCCCGCCCCACCTTTCGTGGTCCCTGGCGCTCCTTTTATTTCATCAATCAGCAGCTCGTCAGGCGGCAGCACCACGCCCAGGATTTTTCCAACAACCACGCCTAAAACGGCGCCGCCCGCGATTTGCAGCGGCGCGCGCCACGCCGCGGCGGCTGCGCCGCCCGCGCCCATTCCCGGCAGAAACGACGCCGCGATTCCGAAACCCGCGATGGCGTACACCACGTCCACGGATGCGGCGGTTATTACCAGCGCTGGCACTCCTGTTGTCACCCCGAAGCCGTGGTCCTGTAGCTGGAGCATCGACGGCACAACCACCGCGGGTGAGATTCCGGCGAACAGAAAACCGAGGGCCGCGCAGTACGCCCACGGCAGTCGCAGCGTCGGCTTGGCGAGCAGCGCCACGACCACCGCTTCCGCGGTTGCGGGGCCGAACGCCAATCGCTTAATCGCCCACCGTAAACGGTACACCGCCTTGACATCAAGACTCAACCCCGCCCTCGCCAGAACCACCCCGAGTGCGGCGGTTCGCGCGGCGCTCGAAAACCGCGCATCCACCGCGTCGCCCACGGACTGTTTCAGGCCAGGGATGTTGCGAAGCAGGAAACCCGCGATGAGCTGCCCGAACAGCGCGGGCATGGGTGGGAACCGTTGCACCACCCGTCCAGCGCCGAAACTCGAGAACAGCACCACGAACACCGCGAAAACCGCGCCCCCGGGCCCGAACGCCGGGCCCACCGCAAGACGTCCCGCCCCCCACCACGTTAAAAGCCCGACGAGCGCGATCGAAAGCCGCCGCGCATCGCGAACGTGCCTCGCGGTTTCCTCGGGGGACCACATCGCGAAGGTGGAGAACCACGGTCGGTTTACGTGAACCACGCGTCTTGCGTTCGTGCCACAAATGCCTAAGTACACCAAACCGGTCTCTCCACGCGCACCTCGGTCTGCGGCAAAGGCGGCACACGCTTTTTTGGAAGACAGCTGGCGGGCCCATAATTTCCTGAGCTTTCAGTACACACGTGTCATTGCAACCGACGTGATGGCGACGTTGACCCCGTCGACCTCGGCGGCTCCGTCGCGGCGGCTGCCGCGCGGCCGTGAGTCTCGAGTCCGCCCCAACCGCGAGAGGCATTTCCGGGTTGTTACTCGCGCCGCGGACCCGAACGCGTCGTTGCCACAGGCTCTGCTCGAGGCCGTTTCCAAGAAATTCATTGATGACGTCTCCGGGGTCGCGTCTTTGTTCGACGACAAACCCGCGAAGTACCCGAGACCCCCCACGCTTCCCGTGGCTGGAAACACGCTTGATTTCGTGCGTGGCGGGCACGAGACCTTACTTGCGTGGGCGCTGGAGTACGGCGCGAACCCCTCTGGGGTGCATGAAGTGCAGATGCTGGGCGCTGGGCCAATCTTACACGTGGTGGATCCGCAAATCGCGCGCGAGCTGATGGTCGCGAAGGCGGACGAGTTCCCTGACCGAGGTGCCAGTGCGATGGCCAGGTTTTTTCGCGAAGACCAGGCCGCGTTTGTCAACACCACTGGCGAGCAGTGGATGGCGTATCGGAAAATTGGAATCGCTTCAGTGAACGGCTCCGCTCTGGACCGGCTCGCCGGTAAGGTCGCCGAGCGAAGCGAAGCGCTGGTTGCGAAGTGGCACAAAAAGAGCCAAAACCAAAAATCGGGAGGACGTCTTGAAATCGACGTCGACACCGAGGCGCAGGCGGTGACGTTGGAAGTGATTCACGAAGCGTTGTTCAGCGAGATGCTTTGCGTGATTGATGAAGACCCGAACGCGATGCGAATCGCGCGGTCGTTCCGACAATTCAACGAAGCGAACCAGGATGTGATGAACGATTTCCTGCAGCTTTACCAGGAGTTCGACACCCCCGACGCGATTCGACGGGAAACGCACCGAGCGAGGTTACGGTCGCATTTCGACCAAAGGGCGGACGCGAGACAAGCGCTGATTGAGAAAACGGGAAACGCAAAAGACGCGCCGCAGGACTTGCTCACCGCGTTGCTCACCGCGCGCGATCCGGTTACCGGCGTCGCACTGACTCGCGACGATATAAACCTCACCTTGACGGAGATGATGGTCGCGGGCCACGACACGACGGCGGCGACGGTTGCTTGTTTGTTGACTTTACTCGCCGCGAATCCACGGGCGCTGCGGCGCGCAAAACAAGAGGTTCATGCCGTGTGTTTGTCACTTGGAGGAGCACTACCGATTACGGTGAAGGAGGTGTCTCAACTAAACTACCTGGACGATTGCATGAAGGAAACCATGCGTCTCTACCCCGCGGTTATGATTGTGCTGCGCAAAGCGGACGACGGCGTCGGCGGGGAGTTGGGGGACGGGCGCGTCGAGATTCCAAAAGGCGCGCAGATGTGGATCTCGCCCTACGTCATGGGGCGTCTGCCACACTTGTGGGGCGGCGATGTCGAGGACACGAAACGGTTCCGCCCGGAACGGTTCGCAGAGTTTCGGGACCAAGGAATCAAGGAACCCGAGGCGTTCATGCCCTTCGGAGGCGGCCCGCGCGTGTGTCTCGGCTCGAGGTTCGCGATGCTGGAAGGAAAGGTCACCGCGGCGGCGATTCTGAGAGATTTCGACTTGGAGCTAACCCCGGAGCTCGCGGAGAACATAAACCAGAAAAAAGGGCAGCTTCCCATTTCATACGCCGCGGGGCTCATGAGCTTCCCGGCGCCCTTAAGGCTCATCGCGACGAGCGATAGGAAAGAAAACGCAGCGAGTGGAGCGAGGTGAATAATTATTTGTAATACTGAATTAGTACAATTATATTTAGAGCTATTCTAAAGTACGCTCGGTACAGAACACGTACGTTTCGTCCGTGTCTTCCTCGGTGCGCGCGGGCGCTGATGGCGATTCATCGGCGACGACTCGTTCCGGACTTTCGGTCCGGCGGTTTCGAGTCGAAACGTCATTGTCGCGCGTAATATTTATTCCGAGAGAGAGTGGCGAAAGGTATTCCGTACCCGACGTACCGTTTGAAGCCTTCCTTGGCCTTTTCTTTTTCTTACGCGATGGCGCGCATGACTTCCTCGAGCGGTGCGTGGTCCGCGGTGGCTTCGTCTTTCCTGAGGTACACGATTTCGTGTCCCTTGAACACGACCGTTCCGCCCTGCTGAACGCTGTCGATTGCGTTTTTCGGCATCAAGGGCTGGTACCCTTTCATGGCGCTTTTGATGCCTTCCGTGCCTCGTTCTTTGATTCGTTCGCCCGTGACTTTCGTGAAGAACAGCCTGCGCACGCCTTCCACAACCTTCTTGTCAAAAAACCAACCCTCGGTGCCGTCCAAATCCCCGTGCATCTCCAGGGCTTTGTATGCGCTTCGCGTCGGGTCCACAAACAAGTTTTCCTCCGGGAACGGCAAGGACTCGCAAAACGTCTTGCCGCTCTCGGGGGTGCCCACGCCCACCACCACAAGAAGCACGCCGTTAGGGTCGAGCAGGGAATTTTTCATCTTCGCAAGCTCGGCGGCGTGCTCCCAGCAGAACACTCATCCGAAGTGCCGTAGGAACGTGACCACGACGGTTTTGTCGTCGTCCCACCACGGCATTTGTTTCGGTGCACCATTCACGTCGAAAAGCTCCACGCCCGCCATCGGGTTCGCGGTGGACACGGCGGTCACCGCGGAGACAGAGGCGCGAATACGGGCCGCGGCGGCGCGGCGAGTGGTGACGCCGCGGGCCCGGCGAAGGCGCGCCGCGGGAACCGCCACGCGAGGCGGTGAGGCGGTGAGCCCGGACGAAGACATCGTCGCGCCTCGAAAAGTGCAAAATTCAAGAAAGACGAGAAGGAGACACGTAACGGCGACGTAACGGCGCCAATTTCAGTGCCACGGGTCACCTGCTGAGCGTCCCTACGCCGCACACAAAAAGTGGATGACGTCGATGGGACGTCCCCTCGGACGAGTTTTCCCTTTCAGCTTTGACCGAAACCAAGCGTTTCCACAATCACAAAATCGATTCATCGTGTTTAATTTTGGTTTCGATCAACCGTAAGCCCGCTTGGCACGCACGGCCGCGCCAGTGGGAGTCGCGCACAGCCGATACACGACACACCGCGATGTCGGCCCCCCCACGGACCCGCGATGAGTCCTCCACCGTCTCCGACGCCGTCGCCGTGGTGGACGTTTCAGTGAAGGTGGGTGACACGGCTGCTGTGAAGAAGCCGCTTCCCGCCGCCGCCCTCGGCGTCATCTCGGACAAAGATTCCCGTCCCCTCCGGTGGCACACCCCGAACCCCCTGGAGCAGCTGACGTTCTGGCACGTGTTCCCGCTGATTTCCCGGGGCCACGTTCGTCGGTTGGAACCCGAGGACCTGTGTCGGTTGCCTGAGATGGAGTCCGAATTATTGGCGAACGCGTTCGACCGGGACTGGGCGGCGGAAAGGGCGAAGAACCCGGAAAAGCCCAGCCTCGTGAAAGCGTGCTTGGTAGGCAGTCGCCCGACGTTCCTGTTCACCGCGGTGCTGTACATCATCGCGCAAGCCACTCTTTTCAGCGGCCCGCTTCTTCTTCGGCAAATCGTGGAGGCCATCGAGTGCAAGGAACAAGGCGGCGCGGACTGCGCGAGTACCATGGACATGTACAGCTTCGCGCTGATCATGACCCTCGCGGGGGTGGTGCAGAACTTTTGCCAGGCGCAGCAGGACTACTACATGCAGCGCCTTGGCGTGCGCGTGCGCAACCGCTTGATGTGCGCGCTGTACCGCAAGTGCTTGAAGCTGTCGCCTCAAGGGTTACAGGAGGAAACCACCGGGAAAATCGTAACCCTGATGTCCAACGACGTCAACAAGCTGCAAGATTTGTTTCAGCTGTTACACAACCTGTGGGGCGCGCCTATTTTCATCATCGCGTCTTTTGTGATGCTTTATGACGTCATTCAGTGGAGCGCGTTTATCGGGTTCGCGTGCATTTTAGTCGCCGCGCCGTTGACGTTCTTGGTGGCGTCAACGCTTTTCGCAATTCGCAAAAAACTCGTGAAATGCGCGGATGCCCGGATCAACATTTTAAGCGAAGTCGTCAACGGCATGCGCGTGATCAAGTACTACGCCTGGGAAAGCGCGTTCGCACAGAGGGTCCGGGAGATTCGAGACAAGGAGGTGAAGCTGATTTGGCAATCGCAGCGGGTGGGAGCCCTGTTCGGCGTGGCGCTGTTCTCCACCCCGGTGTTCATCGCCGTGTGTTCCTTGGGGTCGTACTCCTTGGCGGGAAACAAACTCAACGCGTCCACGGCGTACACCGCCCTGGCGTTGTTCAACATGCTTCGCTTTCCCCTGATTTTAGTGCCGTTCCTGTTAACAACGTTACTAAACGCCCTAGCTGCGGTGCAGCGCCTTGGCGCGTTCCTGCTGCAGGACGAGTCAATCTTGGTCGAGCCGGACATGTCCGAGCCGGGCAGGGTGAAGATCAACAACGCCACGTTCCGGTGGCCCAAGGCGCCGAGGAAAGCCGCGGATGACCCGGCGCCGGCTGCGAAAAACGCGAAACCGAAGAAACCGAAGAAAACCCGCGGCGTCCCTGTTAAAGGCGTGGACGACGCCCCCGCCCCGGACCAAGTTGCGATTAGCGCGGAGGAACCCGAGCAGCCGCCTTTTGTTCTTTCCGGAATCGACTTGGATTTGAAACCCGGGTCCCTGACCATGGTGATTGGCAGAGTGGGGTGCGGCAAGTCCACGTTCCTATCTGCTCTGAACCGCTTCGTACCGAACGTGGAGGGCGACTTTTCCGTATCGGGCAAGGTTGCGTACGTCGCGCAGCAGGCTTGGATCCTGAACAGCACGATCCGGGAGAACATTTTGTTCGGCAAGCCGTTCGACGCGACAAAGTACGAGCGGTGCGTCAAGGCTTCGCAGCTCAAGACGGATTTCGAAATTCTCCCCGGCGGCGACGGCACCATCATCGGCGAGCGCGGGGTGACGCTTTCGGGCGGGCAGAAGCAAAGGGTCGCGATCGCCAGAGCCGTGTACGCCGCCGCGGACGTGTACTTCCTGGATGACCCCCTCTCCGCGGTGGACAACCACGTCGGGCACGCTTTGTTCGCGGAGGTGCTGTCGCGCGACGGCGTGTTGCGAAACGCCACGCGCGTGTTGGTCACGAACGCGCTGCAGTACCTCCCCAAAGCGGACCGGGTCGTGGTTATCGAGGACGGCCGGATCGCCGAGATGGGCACGTACGACGAGCTCATGAGCAAGGGCTTGAACTTCGCGTCACTGATGGCTGCGCACGGCATCGAAGACGAAGACGCGGGGAAAGCGGTGGGGGGTAAGCGGGGCCCCAGCGTTGATTTGAAACGCGGACCGAGCGTTGATTTGAAACGAGGACCGAGCGTTGATTTGAAACGAGGGCCCTCGGTGGACGGCAAACCCGGCCCGAAACCCGCCCCGAAGAAGGGCGAGATGGGCGCTGAAGAGGAGCGCGCGGTTGGCAACGTGGGAGGCGCTGTGTACCTTGCGCTGTTCAACGCTACGGGGAGCAAAATGACCATCCCCGTGTGCGCGCTTCTTTTCGGCGTGGAGTACGGAAGCAAGGCGTTTCTTGATTTCTGGCTTTCCTGGTGGGCGAGCGACGAATGGGGCTGGGCGAGCAACCAGTACCTCGGGATTTACTTCGCCATCTTCCTGTTCAACGGGATGGCCATTTTCTTCCGGTCGCTTATTATTTACTTCTTCCTCGTGAGGGCGGCGGCTAACCTTCACAAAGGCTTGCTGAACCGGGTGATGAAGTTCCCGATGTCGTTTTTCGACACCACCCCGAGCGGGCGCGTGATTAACCGCTTTTCGCGGGACACCGAAACCATCGACATAATCCTCCCAGGCATAATCATCCAGTTCCTGGGGTGCCTCGCGAGCATCTTCACCACGCTGGCGATCGTGTGCGTCGCGACCGGGTGGTTCACCGTGGCGCTGCCCCCGATTCTGTTCGTGTACATCAGCGTGCAGCGCTTCTACATCCCGTCCTGCCGCGAGTTGCAGCGCATCGAATCCATCTCGCGGTCGCCGATTTACAGCGGCCTCGGCGAAGCCGTGGCGGGCGTGGAAACGATCCGGGCGTTCAGGCAGGAAAAGCACTTCATCGGTATTTCGGACACGCTCATCCGGCACAACGCGGATGCGTTCGTGACCCAGAAACTCGCGACCGGGTGGCTCAGCACGCGGTTGCGGTTCCTGGGCACCGCCATCGTCGGGTGCGCGGCGTTTCTTGTGATTCAAGGCAAGGTCTCCGCCGGCATCGCCGGTTTGTGTTTGGTGTACGCCCTGGACGTGACCAAGTACTTGGAGCACGGCACGAACATGGCCACGGAGCTGGAGACGAAAATGAACGCCGTGGAGCGCGTGATGGAGTACACGGAGATGCCTCTTGAGTCGAGCCACGACGACGACCCGGCCGTCGCGCTGGGCGTCCCGGTGCACTGGCCCGAAAAGGGAACCCTGGAGGTTGCGAAACTGAACATGCGATACCGCCCCGGGTTGCCGCTGGTGCTGAAGGACCTTTCCTTCGTCGCGGTCGGGGGTGAAAAGCTTGGGATCTGCGGCCGAACAGGAAGTGGCAAATCCTCGCTGTTCACCGCGCTGTTCCGCATCGTGGAGCCGGACAGCGGTGTGGTGAAGATCGACGGCGTGGACGTCGCGACGCTCGGGTTGCACCGGCTGCGGTCCAAAATGGCCATGATCCCGCAGGACCCGTTTATGTTCGCCGGTACCATACGCACGAACCTGGATCCGTTCGACGAACACCCCGACGTCGGGATCTGGGAGGTTTTGGGAAAAGTAGGCCTAAGGGACACCGTGGGGGATGCGGCGAAGAAACTCGACATGGACGTCGTGGACAACGGCGCGAACTTTTCGCTGGGGCAGAGGCAGCTCCTGTGCATGGGACGAGCGTTGTTACGGAACTCGCGGATTCTGATGATGGACGAAGCCACCGCGTCCGTGGACATGGACAGCGACGCTTTGATTCAAAAGACCGTCCGTGACGCGTTCAAGCACTGCACCACCCTCACAATCGCGCACCGGTTAAACACCATCATGGACAGCGACAAGGTCGCGTTTCTGGACGACGGGCGCCTCGCCGAGTACGGCGACCCAAACGCTTTGCTTAAAAACAAAACCGGCAGCTTCACGAAACTCGTGGAGCAGAGCGGGTCGAAAAACTCAAAGTTCTTGGCGTCCCTCTCGGAAGCCGCCGCCACGAAACGGGCCAGCGCGGTGAACCTCACCGAGCTTGAGTGAGGGGTCGTGGGAAGGTATTGAGATTATAGTTCGTGGCAAAGGTAATATTATTAAGGTTGGCATTTATTTGCGCAGTACGCCGTCGCTTTCTCTTCCGACACAAGTCTCGTTTTTTCTTTCACCGCACGCAAACCCCGGTTACGCTCGCTTGGTTCGTTTCTTGTCGCTTTTCTTCGCCCCATGTTTCTTGCCTCCCCCCAGCATTCTCAAGCACACGCCCATGAACAAACCCTGGCCCACCGAAAACGCCATCGCGGTTTCCCAAGAAAGGGCGTCGGTGAGGAACTTGTGCCCCGGTTGCGCGCCCCAGTTCGCGGCCAACACTTTCGACGCGCACGTGATGAAGAAGATCTCGGTGACCAGCGCTTTGGGCTTGATGGCGACCATGCCGCCCATGACCGCCAGGATCACGCACGCCCCCGCGATCTTCCCGAAGCCCTGCATCATCGCATCAGGCATCATCATGAACATCGCGCCGATGAACTCGCCGCGGCCGACGAAACGAGACCCCGGGTGCGGCATCTTCCCGCGCGCTTTCTGGATGCCGATGAACAGCATCGCGACGACCACCACGAAAAAGCTGGTGCGCGCGCTGAGGAACCCGTGCGCGGTGTGTACGACGCGGATCAGGGGGTTGGACATCGCGAAGGGGAAACGTGGAAGGGGCGCACGTGTCGGGCGATCAGGGAAGTGATGAGAATTGTTGGGAATCGTGCGCCGAACTTTGCCGAAAAAAAAGGCCGGCGCCGACACTGACAAAATGGCGCGCTTCTTTCGAAGGCTGGCCCAGTTCCCGCTCACGCGGCCGCTTCGCGCGTGCGCATCGCCGCGCGGGTCTTTTTCCCGTCGTCGTGTCCTGCGTGGAACCCCTCTAACGCGCGCGACTCGCGACTTTCGTCGCCCGCGCTCGGACGCGCGATCTCACGCGGCCCTTCGATTCTTTCGCGATCTCGCGTCCGGGAATCGGCGCGTTCAATTTTCGGTAACGCCGCCCCCTTCACGCCCTCACGACCGAGTTCTTCCCGACACCATGCTCAAGCGCAAGCTGAAGCAATGGCTCGGCGAAAACGCGCCGGGCCCTGGCGTGTCGGTGAAGACGGAAACCGAGGTCCCCGGCTGTGCCACCCCCCCGCTCCCGTCCGCATCGGCGGTGAATCGGTACCCGAGCCTGAAAACAAAGCTGCTGGGGCCGAAGATGGAGCCCCAACACGGACATGGGTCTCCTGAATCGAGGAAGGAGAACGGCGCCGGCGACGGCAACGAAGGCGCGTACACATCCCCGTACGCCTCCACCAGCAACCTCGCCGCCGCGGCTGCGTTCGCCACCGGTTTGCCGTGCGGCAAGAAGATGGAAGACTCGGAAAAGTTCAAACCGCAGTCGCCGACGCGATTGGCGCGGATGCAGACATCGGGTGAGGGGTCGGACCGGTGCGAGAGCCCTAAACCAAATAACGCCGGCGCCGGCACCGGCCGGCAGAAGCCCCTGACCCCGAAGCCGTCAAGGGTCAAGCCGTCGCCTTCGAAACCCGCCCGCCCGCAAAACAGCGGCGGGTCGCTTCCCGGGTCGAGCGACGACGCGGGGAGCGACGAGCCGGTTCCCGAAACGGACGAGGAGGTGGCGCGGCGGTTACACCAGGAGTTCAACTGCGCGCCGGTACGGCAATCGCGCGGACGGAACGCCCGCGAGTTCGTCGCTGAACAAGCGACCGACGAAGTGCACGGCACCGATCCCGGAATCCTACCGAGCTGCTGAGCCATGTACTCGTCCTCGCGCACGCGGCGGGTACCGTACGGGTTCATCTGCGGGTACCCCGTCGCCGGCGTGAGTTCCGAGCTGTACGGGTACTACGAAGGCCAGGGAGGCAAGGCTGGCGCGCAAGGCACCGCGGTGGTGGCGGCGATGCGCACGTGGGGCGAGGGCGAAGCCGGCACCGCGGGGGGCACGGAGCTCGGGTTTCCCGTGTGCAAGCGCGGGTTCAAGCCGTTTAGCGAGGATGGCGAACCGCTGTTCGGGTGCGGCAAGCACGGGAAGTCGCGTTTCGCGGCGATGTCTTTGCCGCCCCCCGAAGGCGGCGCGGTGGATGGAAAAACAGGCCTGTATCTGCGACCGGGCTGGGAACCGTTCGACCAGTGGGGGTTTGGCGAGAAACCGCAGGTGTCGGGGACGAGCGAAGAGACGGACGCGAAAGGCGCGGGTGGCGCGGATGAGGACGGCGCCGAGCAAGGCGCGGCGTCGCCGTACCCGAAACCCTCACCCAAACCGCCCAGACCTCCGAAGCGAGGTGTCAAGAAAGGAAAGAGCCGCCTCGCCGTCGCCGCCACGGCGTGATGACGCAAAAAACAAAAAAAACGCACCCCGGGTACGCGCACGTGACGCCGGAGACTCAAAACGCGTTCCTCTGAAAAGAGCCGCGCGAGTCGCGGCTGAAAACGCGGAAACCGAGGGTGCGCGAAAATAGACGACGCGACGTCCACGCACTGTACGATAGACTTTTTATAGTTGCAACCAAAGCACTTATTATACCACTCCCGTGACCGATCAGCACCCGCCTAAGCGCTCTTCTTCTTTTTCTTTTTGGGCGCCTCCTCCGCCGGCGCCGCTTTCTTGTCCTTTTCGGGTTTCTCTTTCGTCTCCGCCGGCTTCGCTTTTTGCTTCGCGTCAGGCGCCGCCGCCTTCGCCTTCGCCTCGGGCGCCTTCGCCTCGGGCGCCTTCGCCTCGGGCGCCTTCCCCGTTCCCGCCCCTCGCTCGGCTTCGAGCTCAGCCTTGGCTTCCGCGAGCATACGCGCGCGCGCGTTCGGTTTCTTGGACGGCTTGGTTTCCGTGGGCTCGTCGTCCACGCCGCGGCCGACGCCGTACCCGTCCCCGCCCGGCTCCTCCCCCGAGTCCGACCCACCCACCCGCGCTTCGTCGTCCTCATCCTTCTCGTCGGCGCCGGCAAAGGAAAGGTCCTCCTTTCCGCTCGCGCCCGGCCCACTGGTGGCGTTCGAGAGCTTCTTGAACTTCGCCACGAAGAACCCGTCCATGTTGTGCACGTGCGGGTAGAACCTTCTCGCTTTGTCCAGGGAGGGGTGGAAGTTCTTGCCCCTGTACGACGTGAAGCCGTTCCGTCCAAACTCCAACCCCGTGTTCACCAGCTTCAGGTCCCGCTTTTTCAAAGCGTAGTCCACCACGGCTTCGTTTTCCTCGACCATCACCGAACACGTGCTGTACACCACGTACCCGCCGGTTTTGCTTGAAGCGTCGCAGCAGTCGATTGCGGCGATTAGGAGTTCCTTCTGAAGGTGCGCGCACTTCGCGATGTCGGCTTCCGATTTCGAAACCTTCACCGAGCTATCCTTCGCGATCACCCCCGTGCCGGAACACGGCGCATCAAGCAACACCCTGTCCACGTACCCCAACACCTTGGGCAACGCCCGGCCGTCGTAGTTACACACGGACGCGTTGGTGCACCCCATTCGTTGCAAGTTAGCCACCAGGGACGAAAGCCGTTTCTTTTGGAACTCGTTCGCGAAAATCATCCCCGTGTTCCTCATCAGCGCGGCGAGGTAGGTCGTTTTGCCACCCGGCGCCGCGGCCATGTCGAGCACGCGTTCGTTTTCCTGCGGCGCCAGCGCCATGCACGGCAAAAACGACGACGCGCTTTGAAGCATGTACTGCCCAGCCATGTACTCCGGGGTGGCGCCGATCGGTACCCGGCTGTCGTACACCAACAAACCCACTTTTGACCACTTGCCAATCGGATCCAGGTTCACCCCGCGGTTGATCAAGGACGCCGCGAGCTCACGCCGGCGGCACTTCAGCGTGTTCGTGCGCAACGTCACCGGCCGCTGCGTTTCGTTCGCCTCAAGAAGCTCCATGGTTTCGCTCACCGAAAACGTATCCAGGAAGTATCGCACGAGGAAGTGGTTGTACCCGTAGTACGTCGCGAGGTCCGCGGTGAGGCGCTCGACGTACTCCCCACGGGACCGGCCGGGTTCCCTTCGCTGTTTGAAATCCCCGAGCACGCGGACGACTTCTTGGATCCGGGACTGGACGTGCTCCAAATTCGGCGGAGCGTCGTCGTCCGAATCCGTACCCTCCAACTCGTACACGTCCTCATCCTGGATGTTGGTTTCAAGCTGCTCAGCGTGCGCGTCCGCTTTTTCCTTGATACGCCGCGCGTCTTCCTTGCGCGCTTTCTTTTCAATAGGGAGCAGCGTCTCCTCGGATTCAGATTCGGATTCAGATTCGTCGTCCTCGTCGTCGTCGTCGTCGTCGTCGTCGTCCAGCCCCGCGAATTCGTCATCCGACGCGTCCTCGTCTTCCTCGTCGAACAAATCGTTTCCCTTTTTGGGAGCTTTATCCATCACGCCTTCCATCGGGTCTTCGTCGTCGTCGTCGTCGTCTTCGTCATCTTCATCATCATCGCTGAAATCGTCATCCTCCAGGGATTCGTCATCCTCGTCCGCCTCGCCCGCGAGCGCTTCGTCGCCCGACAAATCATCATCGTCAGACCCGTCATCGGAAAGATCTTCGTCGTCGCTTTCGCTCTCGGGCTCCGGTTCGGGGTCGCGCTCGCGTTTCTTCTTAGGCTTGAGCCAGGACTTGTTGTCGTCGGAGAACCCTCCCTTTTGTTTCACCGGTAAGGGGGATTTTCCGGAAGACTTGGGGGCCTTGGAAGCGAGGGCGGGGCTTTTCTTTTTGCCTCCTCCAGCCGCCGCCGCCGCCTTTTGCTTGTCGTCGCCGCGCGTGACTCGCTTTCTAGCAGGCGACGGGGTCGTCGCAGGTCGCGTTCCCTTCGGCGCCATGCTCGCACGTGCGAATGAACGACGGGTGCAAACGCGCGGGTCGTTCCGTGGGAGGATACTCCGTCCGCTCGTGCGCCGGCGACTGCCCGAACGACCAAGGGCATCGCACATCAGAGTTTTCTCCATTGTGCTGGTTTTTTGGTGCTGATGAGACCGACACGCGCTACGACTGACTTTTTCAAACGCCAAAAGAAGGACAACGCCGTTTTGATGTTGACCGGCCTCGCCTCTGTCCTCGGTCACTTCCCGGTGCCCGGCCCAGTCGCCCAGTCGCCCGTTTTCCCACGCCTCGCGCGTCGCCGCGTTCCGCCTCTCTCGCACCCCGTCGGCCCCGAACACGAACCATGACCGACTACGATGGCCGCATCAAAAACACAGATCTGCTGAACCTGCGCGATTACGTCACCGCGGAGAGCGGATCGTTGAACCAAGCGGATTCCACCGTGCTCCTGATGTGCACGCACAGCAACCTGAAAGCGCGGTTCATGGAGATCAGGTTCGACCGATACGTACGTGTGTTTTTACTTGCGCGATTTGCAGTGCTGGTTCCGTGGACACCCGCCCCACAGAACACTCCACCCACGACTCTCAACTCGCTTCCCGAACCTTCCCGTGCCGTCTTTTGCGTCTTGCGTGTTTTCGGAAACCCGTCGCGCCGCGCCTGCCGACGACGTCTGTATTGCACCTCTGTCGTGTCACACCCTGACCATGTCTGTTCACACCCGGGGCACGCGCCTTTCCCACACCGCCAAACGCAGATGACCATCGGTAGGGTCAAGGAGAAGCTCATGACGCACGTCGGGAGCAACGTCTCCACCATGCGTTTATCGTTAAAGGACTGGGACGGCGCGCTCGTGGCGCCGATGGCGGACGACTCCAAGCTGTTGGGGTACTACTCCCCCGAAGACGGGTGGACTATTCACATTCACGACATCGATACGCAAAGCGCGTCCGCGTCAGGGTGGCTTGAGGACGTGTCTCTTGTGAAGAAGTACGAGATGAGTGACGAGGAGTACACGAAAAGGGGGGACACGCACAGCACGTACCGCAAATGGAAAAACGAGCAGTTAAAGAAAGACCCTACGTGGTGCGTGGAGAAACACATGGCGGAGAAAAGGGGAGAGGTCTGGGTGCCCCCAAAGGTCATCGAGGACGACGAGCACCAGGCGGACGAGGCGGGCGTGATTGCCGACCAAATAGGCAACCGGTGCGAAGTCAACCCGGGGGGTAAGCGGGGCGAGGTTTTGTTCGTGGGGAAAGTCGCCGGGCTGCCGAAAGGGTGGTGGGTTGGGGTGAAGTTTGACGAACCCGTGGGAAAGAACGACGGCGCGGTTAAAGGCGAGCGGTACTTCACCTGTCCCGACGGGTACGGGTCGTTCCAGAGGCCGGAAAACGTCACGGTCGGGGACTACCCGGATGAAGACGACCCGTTCGGGGAGAGCGAGGATGAAATATAAGGGACGTTACGGGGATAGCGAAAGGCCTGTTATCTTTGATAGTACCTGTGTACATGACTGACTGATATTTATGACTAAAACGTGTCGCTATAGTACTCATTTATTTGTCCGCGTACGCGCGTCTTCCTCGAGCCACGCATTGATCCCCTCCAGTCCGTCTCGTTCCCGCGAGTCCGCGGTTCCCAGCCAAACCCCAGCGGCTTCGTCGTGGAAATCCAGGGTAACGTCAATCGCGAGCGGCGACGCAGACGCGGGCAAACGACACCGCGCCAACAACGCGCCTCTGGTGAGCTCAAGCGACGCGCGCGCCGACGCCCGCGGAGTGGTCTCTGGACCGCAAACCGGCCCGGGGTCTACTATCGTGAGCTTGCGAAGTGATGGGCACATGTTTACAATTGCCACCAGTGAGTTCGCCACGGCGTTTGCTTCGGTTCCGGTGTTTTCCCCGCCAGGCGGGGAGGTTGAAACGGCGAAGTACAATTCCGCCAAGCGCGGCAGCGACGGCGCGACGTTCGCAAGCAGCGCGTCGAGATCAAACACACTGAGTGGAAATTGCACGCACACCACTTTCAGCGTGCCGGCGCGGTCGCGTAGTGCGTCGCTCCAATCCGCGATGAAACGCGAACGCGCGGTCTCCGTGGAACCTTCCCCGGGTTCCGGGACGGCGGACGCGGGAATGGAAACCGTTTCCAAAAAAGCGCATCGCTTGATAAACGAAAGCGCTTCAAACGCCGGAAGCGTGAAACGCCGGCTTACGTTTACGCAACCCTGGTAGTCCTCCGCGGGTCTGAAATCGCCAAACACGGCGTGGCGCATGGTGGGAAGAGGCCCTACTATCCCGTCGCCGCCGTCGATTTCCAGTGAGGTGAATTTTGGGCACTCCGTGACGGCCAGGTCGCTTAGTTTCGGCGCGAACGCGTTTACTCCGCGAAGCGACGCGCACCGCGCGAACCGAAGTCTTTCCAAATTCGGCACCTGCGCCTGCGTGTCCGGTGACTCTTTGGACCACCAGTTTTTGCCAGTCAGGTCGTCACTGGCTTCGCAAATATCGAGCGCGCGCAGCGCAGGGCAGGCTCTGAAAAACACGCGAACGTCGTCGTCGCTCACGCTCGCCGCACCGCCAACCGCCAAGCGCGTGAGGTTGGGTGTGAACAGCCCGGCGGTGCCGCACGCGCGGGGCACCATTGTACACGCGTGTAGGCCGCGAGTCACGAGCGTTGATACTTCGACTTTGTCCACGGGAATTACCCCGCGCGCCCCAGAGGTGCGCGCGTTTTCGTTCAACCGAGTCGCCCGCGGTTCCACCCACGCCTGGAAAAGCGCCGAACTCGCGTCGGCACAAAACGTAAGCGTCGCGGGGAGCACGGCTCTTATCTTTTTGTCTGACTTTTTGTCTGACTCTGTTGCATCACTCCAGTCCTTCTGCATCCCCCGCGACCACGGCGCGGTGAACACCTGGCCGCCCGCTTCCGCGGGGGGGCACAGCACCAAGCGTTTCAGCCGTCCGGGGCGGTGCCTGGTGACCACCGCCGCGACGATTGCGTCGGCGTGTCCGGGCACGCCGAGCGTGTCGGGCGGCGTGTCTTTCCGGGCGTGCCAAACCTTGGATGACGGGCCGAACATTAAACAAGGAACACACCGCGCGTCGTCGCGAAGCACCTTGCACGCCACGGCCAGGTGCGCGACGCAATCGGCGTCGACGTTTGCGATTACCACGCGAAGCGCGACGCGAGTCGCGCTGTTTTTCTCCTCGTGCTCGAACGAGTTCCCCATTTGACTTGAGGCGACGGCGGTTAAGAACGCGGGTTCTGGACGTTTGGGGTGGACCGACGATGCGCCGACGTCCACGGAAACCGTGCACGAAGACGGCTGCTTAACACTAAGCTAGCTCCTACTAAGCCTCCTTGGAAGACTTGTCCTCCTTGGAAGACGTGGACGACGACCCGAAAGAGAAGATCCAGTCGGTCGCGGCAGCTTTGGACAGGGGGGACTGCTTATACGCATCGCTGGACGTGGTGTACCACATGTGCACCTGCAGCGCGCCCGCCCATGCCAACAGTCCAGTCGCGGCCAGCGCGCGCTTATCCATGTACCGGGGGAGGCTGCGCGGCGGTGAATGGCCGCGTTACCCCGCGCCGAAACAGCGACATGCACCGACCGACACAACGGCTCGCCCATAAAAATCATTTTTTGGTTCGATTTTCAAAGCAACGACTTTCTAGTAAACAAAATCTGGGAAGCCTCGACGACCAAAGATCACAACGACGCGCACACGATACGCTTCACGATGTCTTCCGACGGAACGCACGGTGATGACGCGCGCAAGAGAAAGCGGGATGAGCGCGAACGCGAAGTTGACGCGGGCGAGGCCATCCCCGACCTTCCCAACCTCATCGTCGTCGAGCACATTCTCAGATCTGAGAATTTCGACGATCCGGCCGATCTCGCACGGCTCCCAGCGGTGAGCCGCGCGATGCGCGACGCGGTGGCGGCGACGGGGCTTCAGCTTAAGGAGCTTACTGAATATCGTGCCGCAGACCTTGGATGTTTAAGCGCGGTGCAGCGCCTGAATCGGGGAGGTCGCCTGCGGCGTCAAGAACGTCTTTGTGAGACAGCGGCGAGGGGTGGCCATCTGGAGGCGTTGAAGGGGTTGCGCGATAACGGCTGCCCGTGGGACTCGAAGACGTGTTGGGCGGCGGCAAGGGGCGGGCACCTCAAGGTGCTGCGGTGGTTGCGCACGAACGGCTGCCCGTGGGACAAAGACACGTGCGCTGGGGCGGCGAGGGGCGGACATCTCGAGTTGCTGCGATGGGCGCACGCGAACGGCTGCAAGTGGGACAGAAAAACGTGCACGAGCGCGGCGGAGGGCGGTCACCTCGAAATTCTGCAGTTGTTGCGCGCTCACGGCTGCCCGTGGGACGAATGGACGGTCCATGGGGCGGCGGAGGGCGGGCACCTTGAGGTGCTGCAGTGGGCGCATGAGAAAGGATGCCCGTGGGGCTCGCCATACACGTGCGCGGCGGCGGCAAGGGGCGGGAACCTCGAGGTGCTGCAATGGGTGCACGCGAACGGATGCCAGTTGGCGCACATAAGCCTTTTCTGCGATTACGCGGCAAGGGGCGGGAGCATCGAGGTCCTGGAGTGGTTGCGCACGAACGGCTGCCCGTGGGACTCCAAGACTTGCAAGTCGGCGGCGGAGGGTGGGCATCTCGAAGTGCTGCAGTGGTTGCGTTCGAACGGCTGCCCGTGGAACGTAGCCACGTGCACGAAGGCGGCGGAGGGCGGGCACCTCGAGTTGCTGCAGTGGGCATGCGCGAACGGCTGCAAATGGGCCGCGTCGACATGCTCGGGGGCGGCAACAGGCGGGAACTTCGAGGTGCTGCAGTGGTTGCGAACAAACGGCTGCCCGTGGGACAAGAAAACGAGCTCGGGGGCGGCAAGCAGCGGGCACCTCGAGATGCTTCAGTGGGCACGCGTGAACGGCTGCCCGTGGGACTCGCGGACGTGTGTGCTCGCGGCGCAGAGAGGGCATGTTGAGCTGCTGAACTGGGCGCGCGCGAACGGGTGCCCAGGGTGATGAGACTAGAACGCGAACTCCGATGACTCCACGACTCGAACTGCTTTACAACCTGCCTTGAATAAAAAAATTGTCTTGAATAAAACAATGTCTACGTATGTCATCGACTATTCGCCTTCACCTCTGCGTCCACCGCTTTTTGTGCGGACGTCGCCCCCCCCCCGTTGCTACCGTTTTTCCCATTCAAGGTGATCCCACCTGTGACACTAACATCATTCACGACATCCGCCCCCGAAACCCCCGCCGCGACGAACAACAACTTTAACGCGAATTCATCCTCGGCGTCGCCCCGTCTTTTCCACTTTTGCGCGTTTAGCAAAAACGGCACCGTCACGAACGCGAAGGCGACCCAACCCCTGGCCCACTGCAGATCCCCCCCGTCCCCTGTGTACGGCCCGGATGCTAGCGACGCGGCTCGGACAATCGCGGCGACAATCAAACTCAGCAGCGCTATTTTCGACGCGAACAAGGCGTCGCCGTCTCGCCGCCAAAGCTCCGCGAAATTCTCCACGTCGAAATCCGCGAAGTACGCGGACAGGTTGATTCGGTTCGAATTCGCGTCGGGGGCATTTTCACCCTTCCGCGAAGTAGGCGCCGCGACGCCCGTGTTTGAGGCACTCAAAGTAGTGCGCGAAGCACTCAACGTACCTGCACTACCCACCAAAGAGGACTCCGCCACCGCCGCCATCTCGTTATCCACCTCCCTGATCTGCCCCGCCGCGAAACACATCCCCGCGTTCCCAACGAAGGTCAACCCTCCTTGCGCCGCGACGAGCCACTCCAGGTCGTTTGCGTTGAAAAAAAAGTGCTGCGCGCACGCGCACACGCCGCTCGCGTGCAGGGGGAGCATGCCCCACGTTAGTAGCCGCCATGATTTATTTTTTGAAACACCCGCGTACGACCACACAAGGCCCATCGCCACGAGCCACTCCACAAGCGAAAACACGTGCACGCCCCAGGTTGGCACGGAAAGCGCGTTGGGCGGGCCGGTTGGTAAACCGGGGGCGCACACGTCCGCCGAAAACGTCTGCGCGGCGGCTCGAAAATTCGAAACCAATAGTTGCAACTCCCCACTCCCTCCGAGCCCAAGATCCTCCAGCCGCACCAACCTGGAATCAAGCGCCATCAAACCAAACGTACTGACAAGCGCCACACCGGCCGCGGCCTCAACGAGCTGCGCCGGTCGCAGTTTCTCCGCCGAGCGCTGGAAGTTGGAAGTCGAAGCGCCGTTCGAACTCGCGTTTCCTCCGTCGCCGCCGGCGCCCCAATCCACGCTCACAAACGCTCCACCCCGCGCGCTGTTCAAACGTCCGTCCCAGCCCTCCCCGTCCCACTCCGTGTCGCCGCTTTGCTGGACCGATTCCGTGCGTGACGTCTTCCGTTGCTCTGTTAGCGTCGTCCCTTCTGCCGACCGGGCAGACGCGAACCCGGCGGCGTCCCGGAACGCCAACATCACGCGTAAGTTGGTTAGCGAAATAGCCGCCTGAATCAGGAAATGCAGCGCGTCGATGTTGGACAGTACGGTGCCGTACGCCTCTTGCGTGTACGCCTCGGCTGGGATTGACACCACGACGAACAGTAACAGCGTGGCGAAGGACGCGCGCATTTCGTCCGTCGCCGAAGGGGCGTCGTACATGCGTTTCAGGAACAGCAAATACGGCGCTACCGACAACGCGAACAACGGCGACGCGATTGCCCACCACACCGAGTGCTGATCGAAAATCGCCGCGCCAAGCACACGCGCGGTTTCCGAAACGAAAGACGGATGGGGGATGACTTGCGTGAGGCCTTGCAACACGGCAGCAGGGAGCTCGTTTACGTCTGTCGTGGTGCCGGCGGAAAATAAGGCGGACCCGACGGTCACCACGTCCAACGCGTAAGGCACGATCGTCCCAACCTCCTCAGCCCCGAACACTCGTGTTTTCGAGATGAGCACACGACCCGGGTTTCGCCGAGGGATCCCGATGCCTCGGATGGCCCCGTGTACCCGCGGAGGCGGCCGGTACCCATCCCGAGAGTGAGGCGCGGACGCGCCCCACCGCGACGGAGCCACCGCTCCAGCCGCGCGCATGTCCGCTCTGGACGCGAAGACACGTCTTTCCCGTATCCAAGGGTTGGATCCGATTTTGTTCGAGTCGAGAAAACAACTTGCACCCGCCGCCCGCCGCTCACTTTTCGACAGTGCCTGTTGCACGATGGCGACGTGGGCGGTGTCAGTGGCGGGTTTACACACCCCGCCATGCGTGCGATGGCGACCCCGGGTACATCATCGCGCTTGGTCGCGAGTCGCCCCCGCCCCAACCCCCGCCCCTGCTTCCGGTGTCCCTGGACCTCGAGTCCCGAAGGTATTTTCGCGTGATGTCTCGGAAGTTGTGGTCACGCGCGTGTGGCGACGACATCTCACCAGACCACGGCTCGATGTACGACTCCGCGCGAGTTCGGTATCGTTCGGTGACGAAGGTGACGAATCGAATACACTCCCCAAACCTGGGTGGGTCCCCGACCCAACCGACGCCCGCACGCGCGTCGAGTACCCACCGCACGTGCACAACCGCGACGGCGATGCGCTTGAAACAGGACGAAACGATGAACGAAAAGCCCGGATATCGAGTGGCGACCCGGGACGTACCGACGATACCCCCCCGTTCTCCGCAGCACATGGATCTGGTACCGGTCCAGATAGCACGACGTCGGTGTGGCCTCCACATATAGGACGCGGATGGGTCGCCACGGTGGCACGCGCGGCGTGGGCGTGCGTCGCGGCGGTGGGTTTCGTGCGCGCGGCGGTGGCGTGTTTTGGGGCGGTGGCGTTGCTCCTGGCGCCCGAAACGCGTCTCGCGGCGACGACAACAACACCCGGAATCGCGCTGGCCAGCGCGCTCCCCGAGTCACTCGCAGGTTCCGCACAAGGTGCGCTGATAAGCATGGTGCTCGCCCCTGCCGCAGCGGCGTTGCTGGCGACGGTGTTTGAGATTGCGCTGCGGGTATCCGTGTGGCTCGCGGCGCGGCAACTGCCGCGAACGATCGCGCCGGCGACTTCGAAAACCGAAGCGCAACGAGCGCGGAGGGCCGCGCAGGTCGCCGCCGGCCGGGACGAACACCAAAACTTCGCGCGTATGAAAACAGACGCACACGACGCGTGTGAGGCGCGGGTAACGACTGCGGAAATTGCGTTTCAGGAATGGACGCGACCCGCCGTCGCGGCGGCGCTCGTCAGCGCGGGCGTCGCCGCGGCGGCCGGGTCGGTGCGTTACGGGGCCGGTGCCGTCGCGGCGGCACTTTTCGTCGAAGCCGCCTTGTTCGCGTGCGTCGCCGCCGCGATGTCTTTGCTTCGGCGCGGCCACGGCGCCGCCACACTCGCGTCGGTACGTGACGAGCTAGCACAACGGGAACGCGAGTTCCTTTTGGACCAGCACCGCGGAACCTTTTCGTGTCGCTGGCGCCCCGACGACTACGCCGCACCTGGCGAGCGGAACGTGACCTCAGCGGACAAGGCGTTGACCAACGCGGCGGTGGCGGCTGCTGCGGCGGCGGCGGCGGTATGGAGAGGGTTTTCACCAGCGAACGCACCGTGTTTGGTGCTGGATGCTGCGGATGGCAGGACGTCCGTGGCGCTGGGCGCGGCGCGCGCAACGAGAGACGCGGTTTCGGGTGAGGTGGACCGCGCGTTTCCCCCGTCCGCGGTGTTCGTGCCGAACCAGCACACGCACGTGGTGCACGCGCTGAGGTACAGTACCCCAGCGATAAACACCCCGGTAGCGGCGGACATAAGGGACGTCCTGGCGCGTCGTGCACCGAACGCCCCTCCCTTTCACTTGGTGTATTTGGACCACTGCGGCGCCGTGGCGCAGCGGGAGCAGCAGCTCTGGGACGTTTTTTCCAGGCACGCCGTCGCGGACGGCGGCGTCCTCGCGGTGACGTTCAGCACCAGGGGCAAACGCAAGGGCTGGAGCAAAGCCACCGCGGTGTCGGCGTGCGCGCGCGCTCTATTCGAAGCGGCGGACGCGCACGGGTACGAACTAATGGGCGGCGCCGCGGACGGGGGCGGGTGCGGGTCGGAGACCGGGTTTGATTTGTCGCGGCTCATGGCGTACGCCGTGCGCGTGGGGGACGCGCCTGGTGACGAAACTTCCGAGAACTCCGGGACCAACCCCGGGACGAACTCTGCAATAGCCTTACCCATTGGGCCCGCCGCACAGATGGAAGCGGCGCAGCGCGCACACGCCGTCGCGATAGAAACCGCGCTCGGGTCGTACACGCGCGCGCGCGATGCAGCGGGAGGCGTGGCGTCTGCGTTTGGCGCGGGTGGTAGACAAGTGGACGACGAGTCCCATAACACCGCCGCGAACAAACTCGCCACGGTGTTGAACGAATGGGCGGAAGATACCCCGGACGCAGACGATGGCGTAGCCGCGATGCTTGACACGTGGGCCGGGCGCAGGCGACGACGCATGTGCGGGTACGTGTACAGCCGCGTGGTTTTGGGCAAGGCGGTGGATGACGGCGAAAACGCGAAGGACATCGAAAACGGCGCGCGCGGTTCGACCGTGTCGACATCGGCGTCAGAGTTGTCCGATTTCCGCGGAACCGAAAACATATCAAGGGTATCACCCGCTGACGCGCGTACGCTCGCGTCCCTGGGCCGGGAAGCCGCGAAGGCGGCGCGCGCGGCCGCCGCCCTGGCCACGGCGCCGCTGACGACGGCGAGCGATTTGGGAACCGACCTTTCGCGCGTCGCCACCGGCGAGGGAAACCACGCGGAACTCAAATTGGAGCGGTGTTTCTTCCTGTACGGCACGCTGATGTTCTTCGTGTTTCGAGTCAGAGTGAAAGACTGGCGGGGAGGATGGATCCGGGAGAAGTAGACAGTAGACAGTAGCAGCGGGTTTGTATCAAGACCAAATACGAAAAAGAAAACGTCCCGAAACGGTTTTGGTAAATTATTTTGGTCGTTGATTTCGGTCGGACCGATCTGTTATTATTGGAACGTTCGACCATACCCTTGGTACTTCACCACACGCGCGGTGGTTACCCCGGGAGGAGAGAGTGGAACCCTTCCACTGCTGGCATGGGGTGCGTATTCAGCAAGCAGGCCGAGGCCGGTGGGAAGTACCGAGTCCAAGGTTCCGTGCCCACCTCGCCTTCCAAACCCGGGAACGCGAATCTTGATCAGAAAGATTTCGTCTTCGAAAACCGAACCGGCGAGACGCTGGTCAAGCCCCCCGGGAGCATCGACGGCCAGCAGTTCCAGCTCGACGGGTGCGAGGACTGCGAGATTTACCTCCTCGATACGTGCGATTCGGTGATGATCGACGACTGCAAGCGGTGCAAAATCGTGGTCGGCCCCACGACGGGAAGCGTGTTTCTTCGGGATTGCGTTTCGTGCGTGGTGGTGTGCGCGTGTCGGCAGTTCCGGACCAGGGACTGCGTGGACATCGATACCCGTCTGCTCGTCGCCACACGGCCGATCATAGAAACCTCGACCAACATGAAATTCGGGTGTTTCGACTTTCACTGGAAGGGTTTGGAAGGCCAACTCAGGGAAAGCGGAATGAGCGCGTTTGGGAACTTCTGGAGCCACGTTTTCAACTTCAATCCAGACACGCATCCGGATTGGAGCTTGGTACCCGCGGAGTCCACGTCGATTCAATTGTTAAGCCCGTTACCGAACGTTCCCAGCCTGGCCGGGATACAAACACAACTGGGCGCAGTTTCACCCAAGTTTGGCCAGCCTCCTTTCTGCGTCAAGACGTGGGGTGAGCGGAAATTGGAAAACGAATCAGCGAACGCAAGCGAGGGGTGTTTGGTGCTCTGCCCGTGTTCGGATGAAAAGATGGCCCGGGAGTTACTCACCATGACCGCCGGCAAGGCCTTGTTGGTGCGCACGAACTCGTGTGCGCTGAGCGAGCCGTGGCTTGTGGACCATCTCGCGCGCCAACTTTTCATCCGAAGAGGCGATGCCTTTGACCAATCACACGACGCAGATACCTTCGACGTCGCCGAACGAACCAAAATGGTCAAAGCGCTGGCGCGGGGAAAGTGTTTAGGCCTGGAGTTCGGCGGCGCCGGGTGCGTCGACGCCGTGCGCGCGGTCGCGGACGCCGCCGGGTTCCCAATACTAACCGACCCACAGAGATACGCGGAGTGGAGGTACAAGGGAGTAGAAGGCTAGGGGGCTTAGCGGTAGTGTTGAACGCGGGTAAAAGGAACCTGACGTGCCGGTGTTGAACGTGGGCAATAAGTACTGACTGTACCCGATGTACCCGGTGGCTAACGTGACCGGTGTTGCTGAATTCGTCGTCGGTGCCTGGTCTATTTCCCGTCTATGATCCAGTCCCGGTCCCCTAACAACCCGTCTTCGGCGGGCTCGTTTTTCGCGTCTCCGTGCCGCATCGCGTCCCGCCGGTCCGGCCACATGTTCGAGTGGTTCCGGCGGAACCACGGAGACGTGAACAGCCTTAGTTCCGGGGCGTCCCCCGAGATTGTTATCGAGTCCCCCATGCGCACGTCGTGCGTGACGTGCGCGCCGTCCAGGAAAACGGTCCCCACCCGTGAGTTCCACCGCAGCTTCATTTTCTGTGCGTGCGTGTAAAACCCGTGCCCGCTCGACGGCGGCGGGGCGTGGTCGAAGTAAATAGGCTCCCTGTCCATGAACTGAAGTTCCCGTGATTCGAAGTGCATGGGCTCACCTCCCGCGCTACGCATGGCCGCGGTACTCCCAGCCGCCGTGCACACGCGCAAACCGCTCGACCGGACGTGGAACCACAGCGGGTTTTTTTCGATACCAGTATTCGCGCTGTTTTCGTCAACCCCCGACCTAAACGCCGATTCCATCGCCTCCTCCCCATCTTCCCCTACCCCCGCACCGCCGCCCAGCCTCGGCACGTGCACGCTGTACCTGCTCACCGCGCCTGGCGAGGGGTGCGCGATGAGGACGTCGTTCAGGACGGGCGGCAACACCGCGCCGGCGACGTCCACGCGCGCGCGCGTGAGATGTGTGGGCTCCACCTTGCCAAACAAAACATCCTCAATCATTCGTTCCACGTTGTCGCCGGTACACGCGCAGAGGTGCCCGGTGCTTCGCCTCATGTCGTGGGGCTCGGACGATCGGTACAGGGTGGCCAGATCCGACGGCGACGCGCGGTCGGTGTTCACGCCCAGCAACGGCGTATCGCCGTTTACCCCGTCCAGTTTGTGCGACGCGATTAACGTCGTGCCGTCTCCTCCCAACGCCACGACCAGGTCAGCCTCCGTCACGTGCGCGTCTTGCAAGTCCTCCCTCATCACGGACACCGTGCTGGCGCCCCGCAGCTCCAGCAGTTTCGTGATCCTCTCCACCTGGAACATGTGCGTGTCGTGTCTCTCGCGAAGGCGACCCATGCGCGCGTGGTCGAACTTAAGCGTCTGCCCCGCGACCCGCGCCAGCTCCTCCCTCGCGGTGTACGACGCGAACGCGGTTTGCTTGATCACCAGCAGCAAACGGTTATACTTCGACATCGGAAATCGCCCTCTCGTCGCCCAAGGTCACCTCAACGCCGGTGGACTGGCCGAAGTTGTGGGGGTGTCGGCGCTTTACTGCTTTACGCATCAGAAGCGCTTTTTTATTTTTTTTCTGAAAATTCTGGCGCGACTCCAGAAACAATGAACACGTGGCCCCTTGGAACGCCAAAAGGACGCGCGGCTTGAACTCACTTTCCAAGGCGCTTGTCGGAGCCTCCGTCCACGGGTGGATCCGCGCCGAGTGTCCAGATGTTCGCGACCGCGGTCGCCACCCCCGCGCTCGCGCGCTTCGCGTCACGCGACGACGCCCGTTCCCGTCCCCGAGTCGCACGAAGGGTTGTGCTTGGAAAACCCGTTTTACGGGCATCCGCCGGGGCGGAGGTCTCTCTTCCCGCCTCCGCCGCGCGTCCGCTTCGCATGATCGTCCTGCGGCACTCAGACAGCTGCACCGAGGACCAAAGCCTGAAAGACCACGACCGGCCGTTGACGGCGTGGGGCCGGAACGCGGCCGCGGCGCTTTGCGAGGGCGTGCGTGAGGCGGGGTGGTGTGACCCTGACCTGGTGCTTTGCAGCGCGTCCACGCGGTCGCGGGAGACGTTGGCGGCGATGCAGCAGGTGCACGCGCCTTTGAAGGACGCCCGGGTGATTTTCATGGGCTCGCTGTATGCCGTGGCGGCGATGGACGGGGTCACCGCGGATCACTTGAGGGAAACAATCGTCGAAGCGGCGGCGGCGGGCGACGCAATCCGAACCGTGATGTGCGTGGGGCACAACAAAGGCTGGGAAGAAGCCGCGAGCGAGTTCACGGGATGTGAGGTCACTTTGAAAGTCGCCAACGCGGCGCTGCTGGAGTGCGAAAATGAAGACGTGACTCTGTCCTGGGCCAAAGCCTTTGACAAAGAAAACCCGGCGGGGTGGAAACTTTTTGGCGTGCAAAAACACGGGCTGCCCGACCCGGCGAAGCCGGAGGAGACGCGCGGGTGGGGAGACGGGTCGCCAGCGCCCGCGTAGACGTTTAGGGTTAGGGTTAAAGGTTAAGAGTTTAACCCTCATCACGTAAAGAACGTGATTGACATGCTCTGTGATCCCTGCCATGTCTCCAGCCACCAAAGTGGAAGGAGCGCGCGTCTCGTTGTTTGACGTATTTAATGTACTTTAGCTAAAAACAACCGCCGGTATCACGCGAACCCCGAAAACTCGCTCGCAGCGTCTCCGAACGCCCTCGCCGCCCCCAGCGCCAGTGTCGGTTCCGGTCTCAACACCCCCCCTTGGCCCATGCGCCACGCCCGGTCCGTGACCGGTGCGATTTCCTCTACGTCGTGGGAAATAACAATCACCGCGCGTTCCTTGCGCAGGGCGCACAAAAGCGACGTCACCTCCGCTCGCGCCATCCAATCTAACCCCGCTAACGGTTCGTCAAGGCACAGCACGTACGGGTCTCGCACCAGCTGAATCGCCAGCGCGAGTCGTCTTTTATACCCCCCACTTAACGACCGCACCGGGGTATCAAGCGGGAAATCGCCCATCCCCACCGCGCTCAGCGCGTCTTGCAACCGCAGCGCTAAACGCCTTCGCTCGTTGAACGACTCGTGTGTCTGCGGCCACCCGAACGTCAGCTCCTGGAGCATGTTTTTACCCAAGAAGTGCCTTTCCGGGAACTGGAAAACGAGTCCCACTCTGGCTAGGCGCTGTGCGGATGACAGGTGAACGTTCGGGTCCAAATCGCTGAACGTAATCACCCCGCCGGTGGGCTCGGCGAGACCGGCGACTAAATTGAGCAACGTGGATTTGCCGTTGCCGCTCCTGCCCACTATCAAGTTCAACCCCGTGGGTGGCAGCCGCAGGTTCACGCGTTCCAACACAGTCACCCCGGAACCCACCGGCGTGTACTCAACGTCACGCACGATAAGCCCACCGTCTTTCGCCGCGGCAACCGTGACGAGGGAAACACGAGTTCGCGCGTCCCTGCATGGCCGACGCGCATGGCGTCCTGGGCGCGAGGAGAAACGAAACGAGGCTCGTGAACGTACGACGGGCGTGCGCCACACTCGCGTCGAGCACGATGCCGGTACCGATCGCGCTGCCGCCTCCATGACGAGGAAATTAAGACGAACGCCTCCTGTTGTTGATATTACGTAGCCGCAGACGCCGGAGTCGTATCCGCGGTCGAACTCACGCACGCGCGCCCGCACCTGATGACTGAACTTTGTTCTTAGACTGCCAAAATCCGCGCCGTATCTGCAGTCTACCGTTTGGAAGGCGATCCAATTGGTGGCGCTGGTTGACCGTCGGGTGGCACTCTCGACGACGCGTCCTCGGACCGTCTGACAGCGCCTTTCCTCGTCAGCGTTCGAGGAAAGACACGACCGCGGGGATGTCCGCGGGCGCGATGCGCGCGGCGGCATGGGCGGCGCCCTGCGTGGGCGTCGCATCCGCGCGGCGAGAGAGCATTTCTAATTCTGCCGCGACGGGGAGTGCGCGGGGATACCCGGGCACGTCGTCGCGAGGGCGTCGTGATATCGCCCCCGCGCGAAGAGCGGCGCCTCGCGATACCGGCTCGGCAGGTGTGAAGTCGCTCGATCGCTACTTCGACGATCGCAACGGCGTGGCGCAGTCTCCCCGGCTCGCCGAGTACGAGGAGGAATCCCCGTATTACGGCCCGGACGATGACGACGAGGACGACGGTACGGAGGACGAAAACCCGGTGTTGTTCCCGGTCACCGCCACGGTTGCCCTCGGGGCGTGGTTCGGGTACACGCGCAAACAAAAAATGGACGAAGAGGCACGCGTCGCGAAGGCCAAGGGTGAGGTTAAGCAAACAAAGCCGAAATCCCCGCTCCCCGGCCCAATGAATGCGTTTTTCGCGGAGGTCAAAGCGGAGATAACTTCCATCACGGTCCACAGAAACGACGGGAAGACCCCGAAGCAGCGCTACAGGGACAAGCGCGCGGCGAGACGCGTAGAAGCTGAGAAGAGCGAAACTAAGACGGAAAAGGCGCGCTCGGTGCGTCGCGAGGAACTGCGATGCGCGGCGGAGATTGAATCGCGGGGCGTCGCGGCGGAACGCGTGGAGCGCGCAAAGGATGCGCTGGTGAGGGACGCAACGCGCGAGCGGTTGGTGAGGGAAGCGCGGGTCCGGGAGATGCGCAGGGAGACGGAAGCGGGCACGCGCGCGTTCGAAACGCGCGTCGCGGAAGCCAAGCGCGCGTCTGAAACGCGCGAGAAGGAGAAGCGAGAAGCGGTGACGAAGCTCGCGGAGACGAAAGCCAAGGCGGCTGCGAAGGAGACGGCTGCGGCTGCGAAGGAAGCGGCTGCGGCGGCGAAGGCGGCGGACGCGAACGCGAAGGAGGCGGCGAAGGCTGAGTCCATGAAGAAAGCGGCGCAGGCGCAGGCGAAGGCGGCCTCCGCGGAGGGAAAGGCTTTGGAACAGCGCGCCGCGAACAAAGCGGCGGAGGCGGCGAAGCAGGCGGAGGCGACAAAGGCGAAGGCCGACGCGGCGGGAAGGGTTAAGGTTGCTGAGGCGAAAGCCAAGGCTGCTGATTCCGCTGCGAAGACCAAGGTTGATGCCAAGGCGCGGCTCAGGGCGAAGCTCGCGGTTGAAAAGGCCAAAATGATCGACGCCAAGGCGAGCGCGCAAGCAAAAGCGTCGGCGTTGTCGTTCTCTGGGCAATCCGCCGCGCGAGGTTTTGGCGGTTCCGTGTCCACCACCACGAAAGCGGCGAGCGCGAAACTCACAAGTTTCAGGGTCAACAACCAAAGCCTTCCCACGCCTCGCGGGGTGGTCCGGACAGCACAGAGCAAGGTAAAGGAGCTCGCCGTGGCCGTGGACACGAGCCCCAATCCGTACGTCGCGACCGCCGCGCGCGTCGTCGGGGTGAAACCTTCGTTTTTGATCGCGAGCGGGTTTGTGTTCGCCGCGGCGGCGATTGGGGGGTACGTTTGCAGACGCACAACGAACGACGATTACAAATCCTTCGACGCACAAGCAGGGAACGTGGACCGGGACGAAGGCGGGTTCGGCCGGGAACAGCAAAGGGCGTTTCTGGAAAAACAGCTCAAAGAAGATCGCGACTCGCAGCGCGCGCGGTGGCAATCGGCGATGGATGACGGATCGAACGCGAATGCGAACGAGAACTCGGCTTCCACGTCTGGTTCGAGCTCTTTCTCTGCGCCACCATCGGAAACAATGAACACTGGGGCGGTGATGCGCGATTTGTTCGGCTTGGGGGACGCGGCAACGAAAGCGGATGGCGAAACCGGAGACAGTTCCGACGCCGGCGGCGCGTCGGATGAGTACAAGCGCCTGCAGCGCATCCGGGAGATGAACAGAGTCAGCGGCGACGCCACCGCCGTGGCGGAAAGTAAGCTCCGTTTGGCGCGAGAAGCTCGTGCCGCAACAATTGCTGAAGCGAGCTCGGTATCTGGGGGTACGGAAATGAAACAAAGCGCCTCCGGGCGAAGAAGAGCGGAGCAGAAACGACGCGCGGAACAGGCGGTGCTTTCCGAGTACCAATCCGGCCCCGAAGACGGCGCCGGCGCCGAAGACTCCTCGGGGTGGGACCCGAAGGAAGTGCGAGAGATGTCCAGGAAATACAAACAGTTCCTCAAGCAGGCCAAGGCGAAGAAGTGGTGGGGAGGGGAGTAGAGAAACGGGGGGGCTTTAATTTATGAGTACTGCTGGCGTTTGTGAATCGCGAAGGAGAGAGACTCCGCCGCCGCCTTGCGTTGAATTCTTATTTGTTTTTTTGGCAAAGCGGTTTTGGCAAAACCGAAAACCCCTTTTCTCGATCGACGATTGCAGAGCATTTCTGGCCGGAAAAAAAGGCCACGTCGAACTCGTCCACCAATCCGTCGGTTGGCAGTGACGTCGCTTGCAGTCGCGCGTCCGTTCCTCCCCAGCGCCACTTCGATCGGCGCCCACGTTCGCCGTGTGTGGACGTACCGCGCGAATTCCAACCGCGTGAAGCATCGAACTTCGTCGCGTGTCTCGACTCGCGTGTCCTTCGGTGAAGGATCGTGTCGATCGCGAGTGATTGGAGTGTTTCTCCCGCCCACGAACGAAAAACACGATGTCCGCCTACGCGGATCTCGCGACGCGCTTCCGCGCGTACCACACCAACTCCCTGAATGTGGCGCTGCACATGATCACCACCCCCATGGGGATCGTCGCCGCGCTCGTGATGGCGCGCCAGGCCATTGATGTGGAGTTTTTGTACGAAGCCCTGGTGGGCGCGTACGTCATCTCTTTGTTCGTGACTTTGAGGAATTTCGGCCTTTGGTGCGCCACCACCGCGTGGATGGCGGGCCTCGTCGCGGTCGCCGAGCTCCTCGCCCCACGCTTCACTACCTCCGATTCCCTGAAGCTCTTCCTCGTCGGGTACGTGGGCCAGGAGCTGGCGCACTTGATCACGGGCGAGAAGACGTTCCAAAGCACGTACCAGTTCAAAACGCCGAGCTGGCCTATGTTGCTCCTGGAGCACACGTACTTCCTCCTGCCTCTTTGCATTGACGCGCTTGTGCACATGAAGGAATCCTTCGCGTCCTGGATCGTGGCGCACAACTACGTGGTGCGGTGCAAGCTGGTGAACACGGAAGACAAGAAAGCGCTAAAGGCGGTTGTCGATTTCGTGACCAAGGAAGACCCGCCGAGGGACTGCACGGCGCACTGGTGGTACCAGCGGTTGAACGGCGACGCGAAGAACGCGTTCACGCATGTCATGGAGTGCCCTGAGATGATGGGTATGTTCCAAAAACGGTTCCGACCCGATTGCTACGCCATCGAAGCCATCCCCGCGATGAACGAGATCTACGTCGCGTCGAGCCACCACGCCAACAACAGCGACACCGTGTTCTACACCCAGCACTGCGACGGCCCGTGGAGCGTGTTTCCGTTCTGCCACGTGTACCGCGTGATGTTGGCGGTGAACGAAAACAAACAGGTGGAGACGCACTTCACCATGGAACGGAACGGCGGGTGCCTCACCGACGGCGACGCTGTGGGGTTTGATTACAACCGCGAGATCCATGTCATCTCCGACCTACCAACCAAAAACACCGACCGCCGGATCACGTGCAAGCTCCACTACGTGGTTTACCCCAAGTGCTTCGGCTTTGTTGGTAAGTTCAAAGGCACCCTGGCGACGTGGTACAACACCACCGCGCGGAACCTTTTCCTCGCCACCATAAAACCGAGCAACGTGGTGTGGAAGTTCATGGCCTGGATGGTGATCTTCACCACCAAGTGCGTGCGCCAGCTGGAGGTGTACGCCGGTTTGAACAACGTGGTGACCGCGATCGCGCTGTTCGTCGCCGGGCAGTACATCCACCCCCGGTTCTTCATCGCGACCACATCGTTCACGCACTACTGCATGTACATCGCTACGTACCACGTGCGAACCGGGATCAACTTTGGCGTGTTCAAGCGCAACGTCGTGTTCTTCAAAACAATCGCCCTGACGCATCTGTGTTTGAACTACCTCGCGAACTTCTCGTACGACCCGGTCTCCCTGGCGATGATCATCGTGGGCTATGGCCTGTCCACCGCCGCCACCCTGGCCCTAGGGATGGATCAGACCTACTTCGGCGTGGAACTGGGGGTGATGAAGCCCAACTTCGTGGGCGGGTTCCCGTACAACTGCGTGCCGCACCCCATGATCGTGGGGAGCATGATCGGCTTGTTGGGATTCCACAAGATGGAAACCTTCCGCGACGCCCTGCCCTACCTCGTACCAACGCACTGCGCGATGTACATGACGCACATGGTGCAGGAGCAGGTCCGGGACATCTACAAGAAGGACTGGGGGTCGGGAGGCGGCGGGGGGAAGAAATCCGCCGGAACGCGCGCGAGCCGGAAAACGAAAGCGGCGTAAACGGCGTGATGGCGCAACGGCGGCGACGCGTTTCGCGCGCGACGCGTCTGATTTCACGAAGCAGCGAGATCGTGACACCGGACGTCCAGCAGCATTTTATATCATGCATCGTTCATTTTCTCGGTAACGTGTTTGTCGGTGTCTTGTATGCTCTCGTTTGCACTACCTTGATTTGCCTTGTACGCTCTCGTTGCACTACCTCGTTTTGCCTGCGCATCAAGTGTTTCGTGGAATTTATTTATCGAGAATTCCGACGTCCGACAGCGAGATCTGGCACATTCGTTCGCGCTGCGGGCGCGTCGTGGTGGGTGGCGGGTCGAGGACGGGGGCGTTTCGAAGTGCGGCGTGGTTGGTTTCGTCGTGATGTCGCGAAACTTACCGTTACCGCTACGCTCGGCGGTATCCTCCGCGAAGTCGTTGCTCCCGCAGGCGCTGTGGGTGGTGCTGCATCTTTTTCTGTGGACACGGTCCTTCGGCAAAGCCGTGGTGGACACCGCCTTCCGCGTCCTCGGTTTGGCGTTTCTGGAACCAAGACGAGGCCTTCATTTCTGCTGGCGCAAGCTGTGGCGAATCGCACGGATAAGGTCGTTTGCGGAGGCGTGGTACGAGCGGGGGGGGTCACGACCGCCCCCCCCCGAAACCCTGGCGGTCATCGTGAACGACCGCGACGACGCGGCGTCTTGTTTGCCCCAAATCGCAAACGTGCTGGTGTGGGCGGCTGAGGCGGGAATTCGGCACGTCAGCGTGTACGACCAGGACGGCTTGATACGAAGCAGCACTTCCAAGCTCGCGGAGCTGGTGGTGAAAGCCACGGTCACCGCGGAAATGCGTGGTAAGTTCCCTCAGCCCGCGTCGCTTTACGCGTTTCGAAGAGTGAAACGCGACGGGGAAATAAAAACCGTCGAGCGGTTTCAATGCGGAGGCGCCGCGACCGCCACGACGCCGCGGAAACGGGACCGGGCAGGACGAGGGACCAGGGGTAAGGGTGATACAGGTGATACGACACGTGCTTCCGAAAACAATATCCCACCTAGTAATCAGAATACTCCGACCAAAAACACTTCAACGTGCGAACGAAGTCTCACCACGGTTGACCTTCTCGGGTGCGGCGACGGCGCGGCCGGGTTGCTGGAGTGCGCGCGGCGGTGGGGCGACGAGACGGACGGCGCACTGATTGCCAGTGCAACGGAAAAACAACACGGCAAACCCGCCCGGGTCGAACCGGCACCGGGATCGAACCCAAACACGTCTCATACCGCCCCGACCACCCCCGCGCAGATCGAACGCTGGCTCGACACCAACAACGCGCTTCTCCCCGCGGTGGACGTTTTGGTCGTGTTCGGGCCGCACTTCCACGTCGCAGGGTACCCGCCGTGGCAGTTACACAAAGCAGAGATGTACCACCGACGAAGCATCGGGTTCTTCACCAGAGACGGTTTGCGGGAAGTCTTGAGTAAATACGCGGGGGTGTCCAAGCGAAACGGACGGTGACGGTGATTAGACTAGTTTAGATGTTAGTGGTGTTTGGAAACAGAGACGACGTTTTTTTACTGCGCTCCCCGTCCGCCGCGCCCGCCGCCGCGTCCACCGCCCCGGCCTCCCGTCCGCGGGTCCACGCGTTTGAACATAGGCGCGTTCTTCAGCATATCCGGGAGCACCAAAAACCGGATCTTGCTTCCCCGGATGTACGCGTGCTCCAGCTGATTCACCCGCCCATCGCGCCCCGTGTGCGTGATCCCCGAAAGCTGGCAGTTCCAGTTATCTTCGCTCTCCAAAAGCGTGCCGCGGTAGGTCTCGCCGGTTTTCAACTCGATCTGTGTGGTCGAGAGAGTGGGGGAAGGTCAGGAGTGGGGTCAGGACGTGGTCTCAGGATGTCTCGTTACCTCAAACGAGCCTCCAAGCGCGAGGAAAAAAATCGCGGAACCGTTCGCTTAGGTTTATGGCCTGCAGATGGATGCACAGTTGCGTTCCCCGGCAACCCCGGATCTTCCGCGCCCGCGAGCCACACCGGTGCTGGCAAAGGTCAAACCACGTACCGTCACGATGTGTCCCTCGGCTTCGTGCAGAAGCTTGACGGGAATCCCGATGCCCTTGCCCGGTCCGGTCGACATCTTGTGCGGGCACGGCGAATCTGTGCCGATGCCGTTTCGACGCGAAAAAGGCGCGAGATACGAACTCCGCGAAGCACCCGTACAGCACGCGCGACGCAACGAGTCAGCGGCGAACAAGCGGGCTCGGCTAACACCGAACGCGGACGTGTGCGGATGTGTCGTCCACGAAGTGACGGTCACTTTGTCAGGCGCGCGGGGCGTTGTGCCGTACCTTTGGATCGCGGGGCATTTTCCGATTCGAGTTGCGTTTTTTTTTTGCCACCCTCCACCGAAATGCAGATCCTGAATTTGTCGGTGGCCTCATCACTCCTTGGGGGCAGCGCTCCCTTTGGTGTCACCCTCGTTGCCATGGGCAAAAAGTCCGCTTCCAAGGACCGCGGGTACATCACCGCTACGGAGTGGAAGGTGGACGGCGGTGGGTACAAGGACCACTCCGAGGGGTTGCCTTTCCGCCGCCTTCCGTTTAACTGCTGCGCGGTGTCGTTCCTGCCGTTCGAAGATCCGGTGTGCGCCCCCGATGGGACGGTGATGGACATCATGCACGCGGTGCCTTACGTGCGGACGCACGGCAGGCACCCGGTGAGTGGCGAGCCTTTAGGGCTGAAGGATTTAACGACGCTAACGTTTCACAAGAACGGGGAAGGGCGGTACGAGTGTCCGGTGCTTAACAAGGAGTTCACGAACAGCACGCACATCGTGGCCGTAAAAACCACGGGGAACGTGTATTGCTTCGAGGCGATTGATGAGCTTTGCGTGAAGCCGAAAAACTGGAGGGACCTTTTGACGGACGAAAAGTTCACCAGAAAAGACCTGGTGACGATTCAGGACCCACAGAACCTGGCGGGACGGGCGGTGGACGCGTTTGCGCACGTCAAGAAAGGACACGCGGTGCCCGCCGCGAAAAGCGACGTGCGGAACGCGAGCAACGTCAACCAAACCGCGGTTTCCGCGGACGTGCGGCGGGTTCTGGATAAGCTCGGTACCTCAGACGCGTCCACTGCGCTCGCGGTTGGCGGTGGGGGACGGAAAGCACAGGCGGAACGGGAGCTCGCCGCCGCGAAACAAGCGGCGGGTGGCGGTGGCGGCGACGACGCTCACAAAGACAAAACGCACCTACTGAAAGGTCCTTCCCCCGCCTCGCACCCCCTGGACAACGTCCGTTTCCGCCCCGGGTCGCACACGTGGAACACGGACGGGGAAACCGCGCACGACGCGGTTTCCGATGCGGAAAAGCGGCGCAAAGCGGGTGAGGAAAAGGTACGGCCGGGGGCGCGTTTCCCAAATCCGCCACGCGCCGTTTGCCGATTGCCGCGATTAATTACTGTTTACTGCTTTACAAGTAGACTGTTTGCCCATACATTCTACTTGTACACTCAAGACTGACCCTTTTCGTGTTTCCAACCGCAGTTGAAACTGGGCGGGTTGTACGGCGGCGAGACTAAAGTAAACGCCATGCGAACCACGGGCGCCGGTAGCACGAGCTTCACCTCCACCGTGATGGCGCACACCGCGAGTAACGACCGGGCCCGAGAAATTATCGTCCGGAACCCGAAAAAGAAAGGGTACGCGCGCATCACGACCAACGTCGGCGACCTAAACGTAGAGCTGCACTGCGACGTGACCCCAAGAACTTGCGAGAACTTCATCGCGCTTGCGAAGGTTGGATACTACGAGAACACTGTTTTTCACCGGTCGGTCAGGAACTTCATGATCCAGGGCGGCGACCCGAGCGGTACGGGAACGGGGGGGCGGTCGATTTGGGGAGGCAACTTCAAAGACGAGCTGACGCACCTGAAACACGACGGGCGCGGCGTGGTTTCCATGGCGAACAGCGGCAAGCACACCAACGGAAGTCAGTTTTTCGTGTTGTACAAGAGCGCGAGCCACTTGGACGGGAAGCACAGCGTTTTCGGAAACGTGGTTGGAGGCATGGAAACGCTGGCGAAGATGGAGCGCGCGTTCACGGATGCGAGGGATAAACCGCTTGTGCCGATTACGATTGAAAAAGTGGAAGTGTTCGTGGATCCGTACGAAGACGCGGCGCTTTTGGAACAACAACTCTCGGTTGCGAAACAGGAAAAAGAGGAGAAGGACATTAAACAACGCGTAGACGCGCTGAACCCGGGGAAGTGGTGGTCCAACCCGTCGGGGGAAGCGGCGCGAGAAGCGGGGGACGCGCCGGTTGCGAAGAGCGGGGCGGGCGTGGGGAAATACGTCGGCGTCGGCGTCGGCGCGGTTGAAAAAAAACCCGGCGACTGGAACGCATCGGGGCGGGGAAACGAAGACCAACCAGGGCCCGCGAAAAAACCCAAGTCAGGCGGCTACGGGAACTTCGATGGCTGGTGAGGAGTGCTGTTGCACTGCGACTGGTGCAACGCAATAGACACCAGTGCTGACAAACTTTTTTTGGAATGGCTTGCATGCATCCCGCGTCTCACGCGCCATCCGTCTCCTAGTACCCGTCATCCGACCACTCCACCCTGTTTTCGAATCTCGGGACTTCCCTCGTGATGATCGCCGCGGTTTTTTCGTTACACCCCGCCGTCTTGCCGAACGTCTTGCTGTACCCCCACACCGCGGCGCGCGGGGTCGGCGAGTCGTCGCCGTCGAACCGAATGCGACCACCTCCCACCACCCTTCCCACTACTAATACTGTCGCTTCCGCCGCCCGGAGCTCCCGCATCAGCCTTTGGTAAACCTCGGCGTGGTACCGACACGTGTCGTAGCTGCGCACCACAAGGAGCTGCGCGCCTGGAACGGTGGGGTGCGTGAGCTGCACCTGGACGTACTTGTACGTACCCACGGCACAGACCACTTGAGGGATAGATGAAAGCACTTCACCGAGCGCCACTGAAGATGCGGAGTCGCCACCGCCGGGTCGCGAAAGGTCCGCCGCGAGCGCGTCGAGCACGAGCTCCCGCGCGGCTTCGTTCAACGCCTCACCGGTGTCGTCGTCGAAAAGAGGGATGTCATCGTCCATAGTGCGGGAGCAACCCCCGCGTGGGACAGGATGATTCCGGGTGAGAAGCGCACTCTTTTTCGACTTTCTAACGTGGAAAAAATCGTTGACAACGACGATCAGACCTCGCGTGCGCATCGTACGGAGCACGATGGCGTGCTTAAGCGTGGCGGGTCTGCACGCGGTGGCGCGGATGTCCACGAGTACCGCCCGCAGCCGGCGGCCGTTCGAAACCACGCGCGCGACACTCCACGACACACGCGAACCTTCCGCGCTCGCCGGATTCTTTTCACGTCGTGTCAAACCGCACGCGCTTCGGCACACCGAGCAGTCCATCTGGATGGACCAAACACGAAGGCAAGGGCGTGCTCTTGGCGACACGCGAACGCCCAGGCGTTGGGCGATGACACCGAGCAACGAGTCTATACCTTCGGAAGGCGAAGCTTTTCGACAAGCATATGTTCCGCGCAGGTGCGTGCTTCCCTTTGTCCTCGCTTGTTTACGATTTCTCCTGCCAACTGCCAAAGCGGCGTCACTGACAAAACTCTTTTCGCTCCTGGCGATGCAAACTTAAATAACACAGTGAGTCTCCGGAGGTCCGCAATGCCGAACGATGGATAAACATGGTGCGCACTCCGCATTGATGCGAGGTGTCCAAGACCCATTCGCCTTCACCGTGTTCGTTGCCCGTCAACGGCGTGTAAAACTCACCCTCGAACTTTCATTCCTCCGCAGGGCGCCGCACTGGTCTGCTCCGAGTGCGAAACCACGGAGACGAGTACGTGGTACGCCAACAGGGACGATGCGGGCAAACCGGTCTGCGCCGTTTGCTACAGCCGACAGGTATGTCACGTGCGTCGACCCCACGCGTCAATATTTCATAATCTTTGTGTCGTCACAACCTGACCCCAATTCCCGCGGTGCTCTTCTTCGCAGCTCGCTGCCAGCCATGGCAAGTGCTCCGGTTGCGGTAAGGATGGGGCTAATACAAGTCGATTGACTAGGTCCAAGCTCAAGAAGGGCGCGTGGTACTGCAAGCCGTGTAGCAAACGAGAGGTGGGCATGTCAGCGTTCTTCATTCTTTCTCTCTCCTTGCCCTAGCGACATTCATAGGCATGGTGACTTCCGTCACAAGCTGTTTCATCTCGACTCACGTTGTCGAGTTCCATATTCTTCGCAGGTGATGGACATTGCTGCGGCCGCGGGGACGACTTGCGTGACGTGCGGGACAGATACGACCAATCAGTGGCACGACTGCAAAGATGAGTCCGGAAATAAAATTTGCAGGTCTTGCTACGAGAAGAACCTGTTGGACGTGGCCGTGGCCGCGGGGACGACGTGCGTGAAGTGCGGGACGGATACGACCAGTCAGTGGCACAACTGCAAAGATAAGTCCGGAACTAAATTGTGCAAGCCTTGCTACAACAAGAACCAGTTGGACGTCGCCGCGGCCGCGGGGACGACGTGCGGGACGGATACGACCTTATCGTGGTACAACTGCAAAGACGAGCCCGGAACTAAAATTTGCATGAGTTGCTACAAGCAGAACCAGTTGGACGTCGCCGCGGCCGCGGGGACGACGTGCGTGAAGTGCGGGACGGATACGACCAGTCAGTGGCACAACTGCAAAGATAAGCCCGGAACTAAAATTTGCAGGTCTTGCCACGGGAAGAACGAGGGAAAAAATAAGAAGGCGGGGAAAGCAAACGAGGAGTGAGCACTGTTTCACAACAATTCAACACTCGGTTTCGCAATAATTTCATGCCGAAAACTCACGCGTCGCTCAGCGTCATCTTCCAATGCTTTTCATCCTCCGGGAACCGCGCTATGTACGTCGTGGCTTGCCTCGGTGCGGCCATCATCTCCTCTACTGTTTTCCTCCACTCCACGTAGTGCGGCGTCTGTTTATGCGCGGCGGCGGACTCGGCGGTGTCGTACACTTCAATTAACAAAAATTTGGAGCCGTCGGTTGCGTCGCGCAAAACGTCGAAGCGCAAGTTTCCCGGTTCCAGCACGCTCGACGCCGCATTCGCGGTGGACGCCTCCGCGAACTCGTCCTCCGTGCCGGGGACGCAGTTGACATGCACGTGCGTGATTACTTTCGTGTCCCCGAACGAGTCTATCATGTCCATCATGTCAACGTGCGCCGCGTTAGCGTCGTCGCTGTCCAGCGCGAGAAAAGTCGACGCCATGTTTTCATTATTTTCGGTGGGCGCTGTTTCGTTTTCGGCCACAGGGTTCGGCTCTTCGTCGTCCACCACTTGTCTTCTGGATGCCGCGGCGGTGCCCCAGAGCCCCGGCCAGGGATACACGGGGTTGAATTTCCTCGCAGCGCGCGGTTCAGCCATCATGTCACTCACGTTTTCGCGCCACCGAATGTAGTGCTCACTTTCCTTGTGAAGCACAGGCCCGTGGGGCGTTTTGTAAACCTCCACGAGCGTGAACTTCCCCGGGTCGTCGATGGAACGCAACACGTCGAAGCGAATGTTATCGCTCTCCTCCAAGCTGGAGGCCGCGTTAGCGATGGACTCATGCGCGAAGTCCTCCTCATCGCCAGGGGTGACGGAAACGGAAACGAGCGTGACCTGCATGTCCGCCAGGGAACCGCCGGGGGCGGATGCAGGTGCTGCGGCTACACCCCGGGGATTAAATCCCGAAGCACCGCCACGACGTTGTGACTGTTTGCCCATACGCAACCCGGGCGCGCGCGCGAGAAGCGGCACGCGGACGGTCGCCATGGTCTGAGGCGGATCGAAACAGCGGCCAAGCACGCGAGCGCACGCGGAAGTGCGGAAGGGGCGACGTGCGCGACGACACCAATCATTGTTTCGATGGTACTAATTCCTTGGACATCACAAAAAGGACACGCGCGCGCTACTCGCCGCGCTCGGCGGTTTCCTCGCTTTGCGCCCGCCGTGCTTTGTTCGGCGAGGGTTTGGGCGACGGGAACGGCGACAGAGGCTCGGCACGGCACGCGCCGGTCTCCCTTTCCCTGTCCTTCCAGTACCCGAACGTCCCAGCCTTGGTCATGACCTCGTCGAAGCCTTCGTCGCGGTCACTGCGCTGCGCCGCAGGGGTGACGTTTTTGTTTTTCGCGCGCGACGGTTCCGGGTCCGGCGCCGCGTGCACCGGCGTGGCGTTCACCGGCGCGGCGTTCACGGACGGTTCAGGTGTCGGTTTATGTTGTGTATGTTTGTGTGTTCCGTAAGCTTTCTCGCCGGCCAACGAAACAGGTGTGTCATCCGGTCCAGTTTCCGGGGACGAGTCGGACTTTTTTGCCCGCTCCGTCGGAACGGGCGTCGGTTCCGTTTTCGCCGGCGCGGAAGCCGGCCCTCCCGAAACAAACGACGCGCCACCGCCACCGCCTCCCGTTAAATGCGCTTGCCATTGATCCCCAGCCGCGCCTATTGAATTGTTCATCCACAGCGCACCCTCCTTTGCCCTGCCTTGCGCGAGCTCAAGCGACGCCGCGGCGTGAACACGCGCGGCGGACCCGAAACTCAAAAGTGACGACCCGAACCCGGCGAAAACGGCGTGCGCCGACTGCGACGCCCGCTCCGCCGAACGCGCCGCCTGCGCGGCGGCGGCGG
>Ga0209830_10000166_pt1 | contig 75538 bp, 64 predicted proteins | sample ArcticOcean_MG_C_12_FD_187439 | JGI IMG/M metagenome (GOLD analysis project Ga0209830, IMG submission 187439) | Marine microbial communities from western Arctic Ocean - ArcticOcean_MG_CB8_130 (SPAdes) (version 2) | ecosystem: Environmental > Aquatic > Marine > Oceanic | place: Arctic Ocean...
CTTGCTAGCACAACAACGGGGGCAACAGGGCCAACAGGGGCAACAGGGGCAACAGGGGCAACAGGCTAACTGTTCATTAATGGTTGACGCATTAATGGTTGACGCATCAAATCATGTCGCAGGCACCGGGGGCCCGGCCAGAATGATGGCGGCGTGTCAGGGAGGGCAAACTGAGAAGAACAAGTTTCGTCATAAACACCGCTAGCGAGTTGCTTCGCCTGACGACGCTGTCTGTTATCGGCCTGAGCTGTGTTTGAGACTCGGGTCCCCGATAAACTCGATATAAGCCAGCGTCGCAAAGCCTCGATCAAGCGAAAATGGCGCGTAACTCATGGCAAAGTAATGTTAAGGCAACACTTTGCCATGCGATGATTACCCGGAACCAGCTTAGAAGCGAAAGGTTCGCGCTACGCTCAACACCACACGGGCATCGCTATTGTCGCCGTCCATACTGGTATCTTCAGCGGCCAGATCGATATCAAAACCCTGCCAGCTTGTAACATAAGCGATGCGGTAATGATTATAAGCGTCACTATCGTCCCAGGCCCATTTTCCTTCGTCGGCAGAAATTGAGCGATCAAAACTAATGCGTACCGCATGGCCTTTACTTAACTCAAAGCTATGGGCGAGCTCGGCAATATAATGATCAACATCTAGGCCAAAATAGTCCCAGCTGTACCAGAAGTTCATTTCTGTGCTACCTATATCTGAGCTATAACCAAACTTGGTGTAAACCTCCGGGTAGTTGTAGTCACTAGAATATGAGGCTCCTGCGTAGGTGTAGTAAAAAATACCGGCGTCCAGACTCCAGTTGTTGTTAAGTTGGCTGTACTTACCCACATAACCGTCCCATTCGATATTGGTATCATCACCATGCCCAAAATCCAGATTGGATGCCCAGGTACCCGCGTACCAGCCATCACTCATGGCATAATCGAGGCTGGCTTGCAGCGCTGGCCCGGTATCGGTTTGGCTAACGCCGTTAAAGGTATAATCGGATGCTGCGGTGACCGTTGCCGACAAGTCTGCATGTGCCATACCGCAAACGGCTAATAAACTGCTTAAACTCAGGGCTATTAGATGTTTTTTCATAAGGAGACTCGGTTTTATTCGTTGTTGATTAATTAGTTGATACTAAAGATCAGATAACGTAACTGTGGCAATTATTTTAAGCGAGGCGCACTAATCGCCTCGACATTCATGTTAATTAGGCCCTGATTGTAAATGGCTAACCATTTTTCACCTTGACCAGTTTTTTTTAAACGCAACTACTAACTCTTTATTTACCAGTAACTAGCTGTTCATCTAAAGCTTGCCTTGAGCGCTTTTCAACTTGGCATTGTGTTTTAACAGGTTAGCAAATATGTTGGCGTCAATGACCGCAGCGTCAATTCTTTTACCGGCTATTTTTTGCATATTAATCGAGCCTGAAGTACCTGGTTTCGCTTTTATCCTACCGTTAGCAATCAGTAAATCCAATGCTTGTGTATTGACATAGCCTTGCACTACACCGAGTTTATATTTACTAAAGTCAGCGACCGTTTGCCGGGTTATCGGTTTGGTTTTATTTTCAACTATGCCCAACGGGCTAAGGCCCATGACACCGGAAACGTTAAATTTGTCTGGAGTGGAGGCCTATTCGGGGAAATAGCCAAGGTAGTTTGAGTTCGGTTTTGCCGACGTATTAACCGCCCGACTCCGGGGCAAAAAATCAACCCTTAGTTCGTGTCCCATGGCCTTGAAAGCAGTTTTTCCACCGCCACCCAACAGAAAAGCACGTTGGCTAATCGCCCATCACCAGGCCAACCAATAACCACAAACCTCGGTAGCTTTTGACCACGACTATTCATACGGCTCCAATCTTTCATAAAACAAACAGGCGACCGCCTGATTCGATACTCAGACTTTCGCTCGAAAAAGCCCAGGCGTAGATCCTATCCTAGTAGGCGGGGGTGTCGGCAATCACTTGTGCCTGTCTATCGCAGCTTTGATATAAGCGGTGTGGGTAAACAGGAAAGGTCCAGCTCAAGCAGGGTGGTGCAGTCGCTAGTGGTGCCCGCGCGCGGCGGGCCGATGATGAATGCTTTAGGCATGGGCGCATGTCTAAAACCCCTAGCCTAAAGTCACTAAAATTTATCAACCTATAAGCTAGAAACCAGCGACCGAGCCACTTTCATTGGTCTATACACAAACATCTCAACATATATGCACAAGATGGCGCTAATAATAGCGGCGATGAAGGCCAGCAGATAAACGTAGAAATAACTGCCATCTATTACCATGTGGCCGGCTATAGCAGGGCCTATAGCCGAGCCTAAAAGCTGGCAGGTAGGAATCAGTGGTGTTAAGCGACCAGTGGTATCGCCCTCTGAAATCAATGACATTTGGAAAGGCAGTACAAAGTTCCAAGCGCCCGAAAATAGCAACATACCAAGCCCAAAATACCACGCAGAGTTCGTATATAGCATCAGCAATAAACCGGCAATAAGGGCGACGGTTGCAGCTAAAATAGGGATGACTCGCCCAAAGCGATCACCCATATAGGAGGCTAAATAGGCACCGGCCGAGCTAATAATTAATGAGATACCAAAGGCTTCCCCCATGGCTTCATAACTTAAGCCATTCGCTAGGCCAACTCGATCTAAAAAGGTCCAAACACCGCTTTCCCCTAAAAAGTAGATAAACATGGCGGCAACGCCCAGCCATAAACCTATTAACGAGCCATTGATGGCGCTGTTTGCTGATGATGTTGCTGAAGGCTCTTGGATGTCGTCTTCATAACCTCGGCAGCCTCTGGCGGGGAAAAAGGGAATGGCTAGCAGCGTTACCATCACCATGCCGCCAAATAACAACATAATGCCTGAGAAGCCCCATGTGGGAGTGATGAAGATGGGCATAAAGTAAGCGGCTAAGCCCGCAAGTAGTACCTGGGAGCCCACGCCATAGCCAAAGTTGCGATCGGGAGTGGGGGTATCGCCAAAATACGTCAGTACGCAGGAAACAATCGCGCCACTGGCAAAACCTACACCGAATAAAGCGATGCGCAAAATATCATAGCTAGCAAATGACGCTGTGGCGTAGCAGCCTAATACCGTGAGTGAAGATATCAAAACCACCCAGCGCCAGTTAACACGGCGCACCCAAAAAATAGAGCTAATGCCTGCTGCTACAGCACCAAACATATAGCTGGAGCCTAAGTAGCCAATTTGCACATTGGTTAGCTGCATAGCGTCCGCAGCTGCACCTAGTACCACCGGTAAAGTGTTATAAGTAAGGTAGGCGACCGATAAAAATAATACCGCTACCCAAACAGCAATACCGTTATTGAGTTCTTCAGGTCGTGTTGGGTGTTCTGTGAGGGAGCTACTCATTAAACCATCTCAAATTAATTATTATTATTTCGCTTAGCTTAACCACACGGGCTAGACCCGCAAACCAAACGCTTTATTTCTAGAAAGCGCCAGCAGAATGGAGAGGGCTAGAGTAGATTGAACACGCTTTTGACTGAAACACTATTTACATGCTTGTTCAACAAAAAAATAAAGGGCAAGAATGTGATACCACCAGGTCAGTCAACAACCACAAACCCTGGTAGCGTTTAACCGCTAATCGTCACACGGCTACACTCTTGCATAAAACAGGCTGGCAACCGAACTGATTCGATACTAAGACTTTCGCTCGAAAAGCCCTACTATAATTCCTATCCTCCCTAGGTTGGGTCGTAGAGACCGATAACGTTACTTTTTTACTTTCCGGTTTAAGGAGTCAATTTATTGTCGCTGCGCTGATACTCAGTCATCGCTCTCGCACATCGGCGGGCAATCTAAGGTGACCATGGCGTTCCATTGACGCTACAAGCAAAGGCAAAAATAGCGCTAGTCGCTTTGAGCAGATTTGATTAGCGGTGTGCCAAACGCATAACAATACCTGGAGAAATTGGCCATCATATTTTTTATTGGGCAATACGTTTTACTGGTGACGGTGGCGCGCTGAACCCATCCCGTAAAAGGCGAATCTAGTATTTTCGATCCTGTTCAGTGGCCGCGATGAAGCCATCCATGATTTTTCTTTTTCCCTCCCAGTTCGCGTGTTGGTACTTTTCTCGCACACTTCGCAGTAGTTCTCGCCGTGCTGATAAACACATCGATTTCGTCATCTAAATATCCTTGTTCATTATTGCGTAGTGTGATTTTAGATGAGGCAGCGGCCTGCCAATAGTGTGATTATTAGTGAGGCAATGCGGTACGTGCAATTCAATGAAAAGTTATCGTATAACACTCGGAAACTAATCCTTTGGGAAAAAGCTCGCTCGGCAGCATGCGTTCACCTAAGCTACGTCTACATTGCTCAGCTAATAGGCCGCATATGTCTGACCCAGTTGTAGATCCGCAATTACGCTCAATAGCCGATGTTGTGGCTAAACACATCCAAGCTGAGATTGATCTCGACCTCGATACAACCATGGCGACTATGGCCGAGAACCCCCATTTAACGGTGTTCCCCACCCTGGCAGGCGCGGTCGGTAAGGCCGCACTTCGCGAATGGTATGCGAACCATTTCATTGGCAGATTCCTGCCCCCCGATGGTGAAATTATCAATATTTCTCAGACGGTTGGCGAGACTCAGGTTGTCAATGAAGATCTAGTGCGGTTTACCCACACAGAGGTACTTGATTGGATTTTGCCGGGTGTTGCGCCGACAAACTTGCCGGTTGAGGTTGCCATGGTGGTGATTGCTGGCGTCGTGGACGGCAAAGTGACCCACGAGCATATCTATTGGGATCAGGCCTCGCTGTTGGCGCAAATTGGCCTGCTGGATCCAACGGGCCTTCCAATTGCGCCGGCGAATGCGGCAAAGCTCCTCGATCACACCCTGCCTAATTTGGTTCATACCTAAAGTTTGGCAGCCATTCAAGGTATGTATTTCGTTGGTGGATAATTTTAAAAATTGTAATAGGAGATCAGGCCATTGAATTTAGAATCAAACATGAACCTGACTAGAAACCGGTATCCGGTAATGATTGGGACGCTATTAAGGGTACTGGTAAGTTAACTTTCTGAAACCAATTCTAAAAACCAGCTGCCCAGGATGAGGATGTCGGGCTGTGATGCTCTGGATGGCGAAACCGCGTTTCGATGATATGGTGAGCAGTCCGATTGTATCTATAGAAAACAGGAAAAAGGGGATAGATAACCTTACCGGGAAAGTTGCGGTCGTAACAGGTGGTGGTGCAGGCATGGGACCTGAACTCTGCCGGCACCTGGTGCTTGGTCATAAGTGTGATACAGGTAAATCTGAGAATACGTGATCGAACCTTCGCCGCACCTCCTTACCATTCCTTTTCAGCAGCCAACTGTAAGCATCACCAAACCCATGAAGGCTTCTATGAAAGAGGATTTTGATGGCCGCTTATTTTCGGCGCACCTACTCTACAAGCGTGCTGTTCGTCAATATGGACGCAACAACCCGCACTAGGCTGTGGCGAAAGGCGTTTGCCGGCGTTTGAATTGGTCAATTTGTAATTCAACAACCCCGACATAAATACCCAGCGCGTCGGCGATCTGAAGAAGCTTTTCGTGCTCTTGCGCTCTGACTTCACCATCGGCACAGGCGACGCGATAGGCCGACTCGAAAATAATATTGCGGGCGTTATCATCAAGCGTTAGCTGTTCTAACGCCAGTTTGAGCAACAGACCTTTGAACGGTGAATCTTGAGTCGCCAAAACGTCTAACTGACGTTGGTTGGCAAGTGCAGTCAATTCGGATATCTCGACTGGCGAGCCAACCATGTCCTCGAGGGCGCTGGCGATGATGAAAATTTCCCTCTCATCGATGTCGCCATCCGCAAGGCACATATCAATCATGCAGGCGAGTGCCAGGTCACGCACCTTGGTGGCATAAACATCACCGTATGAAAGTGCCCAGCGAAAATCGGATAAATCACGCTGCTTGCGGTTGTGTTGTGACTCTCGCGGATCCTGCTTGCAGCCGGTTCGGCCGCTCGACAGGCTGTCGTACATATGAAATGTAAAACGATCGACCAGCTTCCGGCAGAACGATACACCGCGCATCGAATTGCCATAAGGATCTAGACGCGGAGAAAAAGTAGCGAAGCCCATCAAGTTTGGGACGATGACCATCACCGCACCCGCAACACCGGACTTCGCCGGCAAGCCAACTTCATATAAGAAAGATCCCGCATTGTCGTACATGCCTGAAAACTGCATGACAGACAGTGTTTTCTTTACAATTTCAGTGGGTAGAATCTGTGCGCCTGAGGTCGGGCAAATACCACCATTGGCCAGCGTCGCCGCCGCGACTGAAAGCATCGATGCGGTCATCTCGATGCTGCAACAAGACAGGTACAGTTCCATCATTTTTTTCAGATCGACATTGCGCGGCAGTCCTCTGCGTGCGCTCAGTAAATGAGCTATCGCAAAATTATTATGTCCCGTGTCCCGCTCAGAAACCATTGTCTCCTGACTGAAACGGACTTCTTCATGCTCGCCACTCAGTGCAAACCAAAAGTCCATAATCTCTTGAGTCAGGGTCCGCGCCGAGTGTTCGGGACTGGCGGAGGCTATCAAGCCTGCAATGATAATAGCCCCGGCATTCACCGAGGGATTAAAGGGCCTGTGGTCAGGCATCAACGTTAAATCATTAAACGGCCTCCCGGAAGGCTCCGTGCCGACATGCTGGAGGGTGAATGACTCGCCCTCAGTCTTTAATGCATACGCATAATTTAGCGGCTTAGAGGCTGACTGAATGGAATGATAGACATCAACATCGCCGATCGCTAAGCGTTGTCCGTCGGTTGTGCACAGCGCGACACCCCATTTTTCAGGATCGGCATCGCGCAGAATAGGGATGTAGTCGGCATTTTTACCGCTGCGGTCGGGTTCAACTTCTTCGTAGATTTTATGAACTTGCTGACAGAACTCGGACCAATCGGGAATGATCATTTCATGGCGAAAAATGCGATTTACCATCAACAGTTCATCCCGCACAATCCCGGTAAAGGCGTCGATATCGATGCTTTCATCAACATAAGCGGCCAGTCGGGCTCGCGTTATTTTTAGCCGATGATCTTCTAAGCTCAGTCCGCATGCCGTAACACGCTGTTTGATAGCGTGTGCAGACGACAAACCGTCTATCGAAACGGTATTAAATAGAGACTGTAGTTGACTAGTATCATTCGGTGAAGGGTGAAATGGGCGGCTTTTACTGACCGTATTCAAGATCTGGATCCTTTGATTAAAGCCGGTGAACAATAAGCCATTTATCTACAATTGCTCAAGTCAAAACTCGTTTGTTGATGCGCCTTATTTTACGGAAATGTATCGACAAGTTAATTGCTGATGGCGAACACTTTGCCAGATGAATTCTCACGAGCGACATAGGTTACCGCCCGAAATCATTAGCTATGCGGTATGGCTTTGTAATGTATTCAATCTCAGTCATCGAGATATTGAAGATTTACTCAACAAACGTGGCATCACTGTGAGTGACGAAACCATCCGACTCTGGTGTATCAAATTCAGACCGAAATATTCCAGACGGCTAAAACGAAAACATCGAGGGTTTGGTGATACTTTCTCCATCGACGAAGTCTTCGTGAAGATCAATGGTCAACAACATTACCTATCTTGGTCGTCACCCAATGCAGCGGACCATTACAGAAATCTAAGGATAACTGCGTTTGATGAATGGAGTAGAGCAGCAGCCTAAAGATGAGACCTAAAATTACAGAGCTTGAAAAGATTAAGTTGTCCGTACCTAGATTTAGCACCTGACCTGAGATCTCCTATAACTTCAATCAATGCTCCCTGTGATCTATGGACCAGTGAACCTTGAGTTTTAGCATTTGACTCTGGATTTACCGACCCACCCTCTGACATATGCCCCCCTGCAGAGGGGCGTAAAATTATTGAGGCCTTAGAAGTACTTCAAATAAGTTCACTAAGGCAAGTTTGCCACCAACCGATGTCCTACTCTATTTTTTCAAGCGGGGACAAACCAAGCACTTCACGAAATGTCTTGTGAAAATGATGCAGGGGAGGTTCATTTCGACCGAAGGTAACATGTTGAAGGAGACCGTTTTCCGCAGACTTCTGCTGTAACTCGCCCATTAAGTAGTCTTCCTGCTCAATCGTGCTGGTAAAAATTTCCATTGTTGTTTCCAGCGATGAAACCGGCTTCTGTTCAGGATCATAAGCGGTGTTAGCAGCGACATGCTGAAGACTACCGGTCGCTTTAGCTGCTGCTTCCATGTCCATCACTTCCTGCGAATAATATGCAAAAACCTGAGACGTAGAACGCCCGGAATTCGAAGGGTCGGGATACATTTTGACAAGCGTGCAGGTGCCATTTCCAACGATCATTGTGATGTTAGGAAACAAATAGTACAAAATAAAAGCAGCCCCCTCATGGATATTCCACTCGCTCTTTGAGAGGTCTTTGAATTTACCAATTGAATTAGATGCAGTGACAAACCTGTGGTGATGTCCAAATTCTTCAAGGTGTAAGGTGTTGCCAGGGATTATTTTAGCGAGGGTGTTTTTGTGCAGTTTACCAAAGTGATAAGTCTCTCCAAAGGTATCGTTGGCTAGTTTCCAGTTGAGATTCATTGTAATGGTTTTAACACCTCCATGAACCAGATCACCCAATCCGTAGGAAGCGATTTCGTTCGCGAGGGGCTGGCCCAACAATTCGTCCACATCAAGGCTTCCATCTGGTTTAGGGTGAATCCAAAGCAGACCATCGCGTTCAACGGCCGGTAGCTCTATCAAACCGTTACAGCTTTTATCTATTGGACCGAAATGATCTTCATCCGGAATCGCAACTAGATCACCTTTGTTAGAGTAGCTCCAGGCATGGAAAGGACAGGTAAACACGTTTTTTCTACCGCGTGCTTCCTGAGTGACTCGAACGCCTCGGTGCCGACAAGCATTCAGGAAGGCATGGAATACGCCTTCCTTGTCTCGAGTTGCCAGTAAAGGGGTGCCAAAATCGTTGATGGCCATAAAGCTACCCGGTTCTGACAAATCACCCGACAGGCCAATCAGCTGCGGATGATTTTGAAAAAACAGATCCCACTCCTTTGCCGCAATCTCAGGACAAACATAGGCTGAAGTGGGCATTCTATACTGCACCCCCGCATCAATGTTTTTCCCTTCATCTACCTGCCGCAGGAGTTCTGTGAGGATTTTTACCTGGGTATCCTGATCCATGCTACGGTTCCTTTTCCCTGTAGGATTTATCCCAGACTATATCTATTGCGCCCAGGGTGGATAGCAAAATTATACGGCGTGAAAAGATTACGTGGTCAGCACCGGTTGCCAGCCCCTCTCGTGTCTATTTCCGCCAGCGTTCGCATCACCTGGCTACAAGTTTCTTAGAAACCCGTGCCGTTATTTTTCGCGATGGAGAAGTTTTACTCAAAAATGCGAGGACATTATTCTTGACGCCGTGAATTGAAGAAAGCTTGCCGCAAAGCATTTTTTGTATCGCGTCCTGCGCAACACTTCTTGGTGAAACGCTCGTTTTATGAGCGTAAAATTTGCTGTCTCTACTGATGTCTGCGCGATCAAAAAAATCCGTATCCGTGTGCCCCGGGGAGTCACAAGATAATGACATCCCATTGCAGTGGCATAGTCCTCTAGCGCCATAGCGATCGCATCTGAAAAATTTAACCCATAGCTTTCGGACGCAGCAGATGCAGCAATATTGGGTACGGGTTGATAGCCGGCAAGGGACGCAATATTCAATATACGGCCTGTCTTTCTTGCTTGTCTTTCTTACTTTTTTTGAGGTACGAAATATTTACAGATCGCAGTTACTGAAAACATGTTTAGAACCATCATTTCCAGTAACGCTTTCTCGGCATAATTCCGTACTGCTGCAGAGACACCAGCACAGGTCTTGTTTACAAGAATATTTACGAACATGTTTCTGTCATTCACAAAGTCAAATATCATCTCAGGTGAATCATTCGGCGATAGGTCGACCTGAAGGACCGTCACTGTCTATTCGCTGGAAGTTCTATTAAATTCCGGATGAGGAGCATTAAGTTTTGTAGCGAACGTACCACTAAAAGTAGGTCACATCCCTTCGTCAGGCCTATCTCGGCTATCTCACAAGCGATGCCACTGGATGCCCAAGGAACCAAGGCAGCTTTTATGGTTTTTGTTCGTCAGGCACGACCGGTTCTCAGGGCCAAACCGTGTGAATTGTAAAATCAGTTCAGGGAAAAATCAAAGTATTCCCTTCTTATGTACAACGGGGGGAAACAAGGATGGCGACTATTACCACTGTGCGAGAACCACTGTTGAGGATCGTTTCGGACGGCCTATTTCAATTTCACCGTAACTCATATGGTCTACATATTTAGGCAATACCAACTTGAAAGTTAACGGACGCCCTGACTTTTAAGCGGATCTCTTCTTTGCTAGATAGATTAGTTTTAGCCATGGGTAGAAGCACCCATATCAACCTAATTGACAGCCATGTATCGTCCTTTTTTTCAACATACTGCCCATCATCGGCGCTATGTGCATTTACTAGGCATACCGGGAGCGCCTCGCCATGTTATTAAAACACAATAACAACATTCAGCAGCAAGAGGGCCCGACAGGAATCCCTTACGCAAAAACGGATACCTCAAAAAGTACGTCCTCTTTCAACATTAAACTGGAAAAAATTGAAGATAAGGACTTAGAGGATAGATTGCTAATAGGTGCTCGGGAAAAGTGTCCCAAACTTGCCGACAGCCAAATCCGAGTTTTAGTCGCAGAAGACAACCTGACCAACCAACTGATCGCCAAAAGTATACTGCAAACCAAAGGATTCTTTGTCGATATCGTGTCAAATGGCAAAGAGGCACTCACAGCAGTCTCGACCGTAAGCTATGACCTCATATTGATGGATGTGTCTATGCCTGTCATGAATGGCATGACAGCGACGAAAAACATCCGCGAACTTCCTGGCGCTGAAAGCGACATTCCTATTGTTGCTCTAACTACCCAAGCACGCTCCGGTGACCGAGAACGAATACTTGCTTCGGGCATGGATGATTATCTAACAAAGCCGATAGATATTATTGCCACATTAAACTGCATCGATAGATGGACAAAAAAAGACGCTAGGGGTTTCGCTGGGAGATAGAAAGCGAGGGAATATAGCCTGCCAAAAAATTCTTGAACACGTCCCTAAAACTCTCAACGCGGGCAATGTGTCTTCAGTGGGCCTAGGCCAATTCTTTGATGCAGCGCGAATGAAGGGCTAAATAATCGTTTTGCGGAACGCTCATACGGCAACACTCCCCCCCTTGTTGGCATTTTTCCTCCTCTGACGGTCGGATTTTATTGCTTGAAGGCTCATGCATCAGCTGTTTTTCAGGAGGGATACTATGCCTATTACTTTTTCCCATGGGCATGGGTTTCATCCATGGGTAAAAGCACCCATACCAACCCAATTGATAGCTGTATACCATTCATTTCTAAGGGTTGACAACGTCAGCGGTTTACAGGTCCTACGCACATATCACCGGGAGTACATCATCGTTTTCTTCAAGTCGAAAAGCAGTCATCGCCTAAACGGGCCAAGGACCTACGAAGCGGCACAAGGCAACACGCCTGCTTGCCCGCACTGCGGCTCGGACCGTGTAGGGCGGTCGCCGCGGAAATGGTTCATGCGACTGGCGCCAGGTTCGAAGAGATGGTCATGTCATCGCTGTTACAAATTTTTTCTCAGCATAAACCCTTTGTTTAACAGAACAACGTCGGAAGAGGTAATACCTAGCGCCTACCCTAAGCGAAAAATAGCTGGTCACGACTTAACGTGAAATAACACTGCCATTCTCACGCCGAGGCTAGTTTAATGCTTATTGCTGATCGTCAGATTGTTGCTAAGCGGCCTGCCGATCCTCCTCGTGACGTTCTACTTTGATTTCAGAGGCCTGCCCCGCGAGCAACAAGGTCATGCCATCTTGAACCTTTCCATACCACTACGGATAATAACGCTTTGCTGGATGTTACGTGACGCCAAGAAACATCATGCGGTTTTTTAATACTAAGGCCTCTGTTTGGCTGACGTTAAGCCTGTGTTTATTCGTGTTGATCGGTGAAGCAGCCCGTGCAGAAGACATACCAGCGCTTCTACTTAGCGACGATGACGAGTCGATTTACCTCCCCAGTTTTTTATACTTGTCAGACCCCAGCAGAGTTGCAGCGCCCGCCGAGGTTAAAGTTAAACTGTTGGATGGAGCACTCGTCAAACGCGAGTTTACCCTCGCTATGGAGGAAGGTACTCAATGGCTTGCTTTCACCCTCACCAACCCTCTTGATCACGCCCTTGCGAAAAGCATCTATTTGGAAAAAGCTTTCCCGAATAAGGTTAATCTCCACTACCAGCAGCAGGGGCAATGGGTAAGCGAACTAAGCGGCACCGACATCCCGTTAAGTAAACGTGCAGTGGAGAACGTATTACCAATATTCAATATCAACTTGGCTGCTCACGAAAGCCAAACTTTTTATCTTGAAATACACAGCAAGATAAAACTACTCCAAATTCAAGTTCTTTTGGGTCCGTCACAACAACGCAATCGAGTTGGCAACCAGCACTTTTTAATCGTAATCGGCTTTATCAGTATCGCGATCACTATGATTTTTTTAAATGGACTGATGTACGTCGCGTTCAAAAACCGATTTTATTTATATTACATTGGATTTATCGCCAGCTTTATTACAGCGACTTTTGCCATTAATGGCTACGATCTATTTTTTGATTTAGCACTGCAAGATCGAAGCTTTTTATTCTTAAGCTACACCTCGATGATTATTTTCTTCTCTTTGTTTCTTCGGGAGGTACTTGAGTCCAGGGCAGTGCTGCCAAAGATAGATTTGATATTAGTAGGTTTCTGCTGGTTAGCAGCAGGCCTTGGAGTGATGGCATTATTTGACCCCACTTTCGTCGCGTACACTATCGGAGCCTTCGCACCTGCAAGTATCATTTTTCTCGGGATCCTTGCCAACGCCTGGTTTTTAGGCACACCCTACGCAAGAGATTTAATCCTCGGACTTTCGCTATTTCTAATTGGTACCGCCTATACGTTTATGGTCAATTTAGGCCTGGTTCCGAACAACATGTTTGGGCTACACGCCCTTCTCATTGGGGCTTTGGCCCAAATGATATTTTTCACCACCGCCTTCTTCCGAAGAGTCACGCTATTGAACGCTGACATCCTCGCGAATAACCTGAAGCTACTAAGAGTGACCGAGCAGGCCAACGCTACGCTAGAAAGCACTGTTAACGAACGTACTGAAGAACTCAACCGGGCAAAGCAAGCAGCAGAGCAAGCAAACGAAGCCCGAGGCGCTTTTTTTGCCAACCTCAACCACGAGATGCGCACGCCATTAAGCGGTGTTCTGGGCATGATAGAGATGATCGGTAAGCGACAAGAAAAATTTATTTCTAATCTTGATCTAAAAACGCTTGAAACCTCTGGCCAGCAGCTTTCAGGTTTGATCAACAACGTACTGGATCATTCCAAGCTATCCAATAACAGTCCGATGGAAATTGAAACAACCAAATTCAGTATTTTGTCACTGGTGGAAGAATTAGAGAACATATTGCGTAATACCGCCCAACAAGGGGGCCTGCGACTAAATTTTGAGGTGACGTATGATGTGCCGATCATGCGAGAGGGCGATTACGGGAAAATACGACAAGTTCTAGTCAACCTTATTGGCAACGCGATCAAGTTCACTCCTTCAGGTCAAGTTGATCTCACGGTATCGAAAGGCACCGCAGAAAATGACGTTATCTTTAGCGTTATTGACACCGGCAAGGGCATCGATGAAGAACAACTTGAACATATCTTTTCCCCCTACTATCAAGTGCCCGGCAGCAATGCACCCGGACAAGCAGGCACCGGGCTAGGGCTTAGCATCTCTAAAGAACTCTGTACTCTCATGGGCGGCAAGCTTGACGTTAAATCGACCCTAGGTGAAGGAACACGGTTTGATCTTTGCTTAAATATCTCTTCTGTAGCCTGGCAAGAGAACGAGCATCGTACGGTCGACTCTTCCGCCAAACCGATAGATCTGTCTGGCAGGTGTATTTTGGTCGTAGATGACTCTGCTATAAGTCGTCAGGTCGCGGAAGCCTTTTTATTACCTTCAGGCATCACTTTCCTTACTGCTAAGGATGGAGATCAAGCACTGGAACGATTTAAAAAAGGCGGCATTGACGTGATACTAATGGACACTCATATGGGCGTATTGGGGGGCATTAACGCCACTCGCCTAATACGAACCTTTGAAACGGATAACGACCTTGACCATTGCCCCATCATTATCCATACCGCAGATACAGCGCAACATGTGTTTCGGCAAGCCCAAGACGCTGGTGCAGACCATTGCTTGTACAAACCGTACACTCAGATGCAATTACTGCGACTTCTAAGTGAATTCTTTGAAGCGGAATTTGATAACCAGCGCACCAATGATGTTGATGTGTCCAGTATAAGCCCATTGGTTGACAAGTTTTTAACACATTGCGACACGTCTATTAAGCATTGCCATAAGCACATAGAAGACAATAACTTCGACGCTTTAGCCAAAGAAATACACCAAATGCTGGGAAACTGCGGTATCTTTGGAGCGCAATCCATGTCAGCCACGTTGCTGAAGGTGGAGAGTTCGTTAGATGACGACAACGTAGAGCCTTCACACTTGCTGCTATTATTAGCCACTGTGGCTGATCAATTACAAATGTACCGAAAAACTAAGAAATCGTTTTGACAAGAGGCTAACTGGGCAAACCGAGTTGATTCGCATATTCAACCAGCTTAATAGGATTAGGTGCGTCGAGTTTAGCCAGCACCTCGGCACGATGTTTTTCTGCAGTACGCGGGCTTATTTTCAATGATCTGGCAATCTCTTTAGCGCTTTCACCATAAGCCAAAAGCCTTAACACTTGACGTTGCCTATAGGTAAGCCCCATATTAGCCATGCTGATAGAGGTATTCAGTTCCACTAAGTGAACAGGAACTACAAACTCTTCGCGGCCTTCTAACACGGCCACAATGGCGTCCATTAGCGCTTGATGGGAGCCGCTTTTAAACGCATAACCGTCGGCGCCTGCGGATCTTGCACGCGCAATATCACTACCATCTTCATGGTTACTCAGCATGAGTATCTTTATTTCGGGCCACTGCTTTTTGAGCATAAAAGCCATTTCCGAGCCATTAACAACCGGCATGTTCATGTCTAACAACACAAGATCAGGCTGTTCATATTCAAAGGCTAGCAGCGTCTGTTCATAGCCTTGGGCAGATCCTACAATCTGTATGCCTTGCTGAGCACCACGAGATCCTATCAAATCTGAAACAGCGTCCAATATGAGCTCTTGATCGTCAACCAAAAACACCCTTCTTGTAACCATGTACTGCTTCCAACGCGCTGCCTGAAGGCTTCACCTTACTTTATTTTTAAGCCTCAATAAACAAGCCCACAGGCCCCTTTCACCGCGGCTCTCCGGACCGATGAATTTTCTGACCTATGGTTTGTTAGCGGCTTACAGAGCTCAGCGCGTGGCCCAGGATGGAAAATCCAGGCCGGACGGGTCTTTTAGCTTGTAACTTCACCAATCTCGGTGATGGTGATGTTCACATTCCGTTACATTAGTGCACATTGACATCAACCCTGGTTTACAAGGTGGTCCTACACTCTCCTCCCATCAACCCAACAGACAAACAGGTAAACAACATGTACAAGACTATCTTAGCTTCCTTACTGATCGCGCTTTCTTCCGGTTGCTCTACTTATACCGGCACACAATCTACTGCTGAAATGGAATTCTGTTGGGAAAGAGGCATGAACTTTCAATGGATTGAAGAGTTTGACGCGGGTTGCGTTGACCCAACGGCCCAAGCTACCCCAATGCGAATTTCCAAAATAAAGTGGTTAGAAAAGAACCTGGGTACATTGGCCGGGCAAGCGATACCTAACAGTAAAAGAAACATCTAAGGATCGGACAATGATAAATAGTTAGCATGAACACTTAGTCGCCGGTAGCAGCTTATCTGTTGCAAAAGAGCGGATGGCCAGGGGTGGCCTCACAGAGTGAGGCAAGCATGCTCTAAAGGCGCTGAAATCGGGTGACGCCCTAGTCATCACTGAGCTGGACATACTGACAAAATCAGTACGCACGCTCAAGCAGGAGCAATTTAAAAAACCGATGCAGCAAGGCTGGGATGGGGTAAAGGCTTAGTGTTTTTTCAACGCTCTTTGGGCAACTTTGGACTCTTTAGTAGGATGTTTGCCTGACACGGACAGCTCATTTCAATTTCGGAGAGGACCTTTAAAAAAGGGTCCACGACGGGGGCGAGATTACCACTGAAAGGCTGGCCACCGATTGCAAGATCATTGCAGGGTGTTTTTTGCTCGAAAAGTCAGCTATCAGTTTCCAACAGTATTTTGATATTTTCTATAAAAGTGTCTTTGCGTATTGGTTTAGTTAAGAAAATATCAGCACCATTCTTAATGCAGTCGCTTTCGATTTTCTCAGAGTTACTGGCCGTGAGTACGATAACAGAAGTATTCTCAGGACTAATCAGCTTCAAGCAATCAACGGCAGTACCTCCTTCGATAAAGTAATCCAGCACTATCAAATCGTAGTTATTTTGACCCAGAAGCTTTCGGGTAGCCATGAGGTCTGTAACGTGATCAAAGCTTTTAGTGATTTCGGATAGATATGCGCCTAATATTTTTGCGTTTATCGCGTTATCTTCCACCAAAAGGATCTTTGGTTCTGATTTTATATTCTTGAAATCATGCCTCTCTATCGTTTTAGTTTTTTGTGCCCTTGGTGCCGGAAGTTCAACACTGAAGGTAGAACCACCGCCTTCTTCTGAATCCACGGTGATCCTCCCGCCTAAGAGTTCAATGTGCGTTTTCACTAAACTCAGGCCAAGACCCAGTCCACTGCTAGTCGCGTCAAGCTGCAAAAAATTGTTAAAAATCTCCTCCAAGCTTTCTTCGCTCATTCCAATGCCAGTATCCGAGACATTGATCACTAACTTTTCATCGTTCACGTAGTCAGCAATGATAGAAACACTTCCTTTGTGAGTATATTTGACGGCGTTGCTGACTAGGTTTATCGCTAGTTGCATCAGTCTTTTGCCATCAGTTTCTACGTATTCTGGAACGGCATCTGAAACACTTACCTTTAGTGTTAATTTTTTCAATGCAGCCTGAGTGCTCATAATGGCTTCAATGTTACGAACAATAGAACGCACCTTCGTAGGCTCTTTGTTGATAACAATGGACTTTTTTTTAAGATCGGAAAAATCGTAAATGTCATCCATTAATGCGTCTAAAAGCGCTGCGCAGGAATAGATCCCATTTACAATCCCTTCGGTTTCTTCTGAGAAAGACCCTTGCTCTTTGAGCATTCCAGAAAAACCTACGATGCCAGTTACGGGAGTCCTTATTTCGTGGCTAAGCTTTAATAGAAAGTCAGTTTTAGCCTTATTGGCCTCTTCAGCGGTCTTTCTTGCTTCTTGAAGCTCTTGGGTCCTTGCCTCAACAAGTGACTCAAGGTTTTTATTGATGTTGAAAAGTTCGAGACTCTTCTCTTCTAATATTTTCTCAGCACTTTCACGCGCGGTTCTCTCTCTAAAGAGCGCTTTTTTATAAGCATCGTTATCCATCGGGCTTCCTTGCTTTTATAAGCGTGAAAACCCGGTCGAAGTCAGTACCCTCGGCACACTGCTGTAAAGAAACAGGCTCGCCAAAATGTTCAATGGTTTGCAGAATCAAGCCTTCTGCTAAATCAGCAAAAGGGCGAGTCGATGTATAATGGAGAGCTAAAGTATTACTATCTTTCTGCTTGTATTCAAACTTTGGCAACTCAGCATCCGGGTAGAGTTTGTTAACCTCTATATGTATGTGGCTATCAATAGACTTTAAAAATGAAAAGGTGTCTTGGTCTTTAAAAAAATCAGAATACTGCTCTAAGAAAGTACCGTGTAAGTACCTTCCAAACATAACCAACGCTTTTTTAGGCGTGATATTTTCAGTGTCACAGAGCTTAGACACTATAATCATTAATTCCTGGTGGTCATAAGAGCCTACCGCTGTATAAGCACCCTGTGAGTGCAGCGCGCATGCTGACATCAGACCCTCTAGCTTTTCTAAGCCGTAAGTCTCTTCAACCAGGGCTATAAACTCTCTAAATACGACACCCTTCATTCATTCACTCAATTATCTTACGTGTTAGCTAAGCTACAGCGGTAGCTGAAATATTAGAGGGAGTTTTTCGCAGCGGTATACGCGCTAGGCCTATAGAGGAGGCTCCGGCTGACAAAACCACGCCTGCAGACGCGAAAATTAATCGTCCTTAGCGCTTACCTTTATCTTTTTCTCGTGCTTTTATTTCGCCAGTATCATAGAGCAAAGACGGCATAGGTCAATTCCAGAATACAGAAAAATAGATGCCCCGGGGCGATGGCCATGACGCACCAAACTATATGCCTGCGACGCGACTAAGACTGTTGTTGGGTACAGGAGCTGTTGTTGGCTACAGGAGCTGTTGTCGGAGATAGAGGCTGACGAAAGGTAATCCCAGCTTCAAAAATCGATCGAATGAGCCTTTATGACCGGTCGAAATATCCACCAGTAACGTCGCTCACTAATTACTCGCAGAGACACTCAAACTATCTCTAACTAATAATCAATCCGCGCGACTCTAACCTGTGGCGTTGCGCCAATGTCAGTCCAGGTGACATACACCGTGTCCCCTACCGACTCGATAATCGGAAAGCCGCTACGACGGGATGCACTGCTACTAGCAACTTCGGTAGTACCTAAAAGCTCACCACTTGGATTGTAGCGAGAGAGCAAAATCTTGGCCTCGCCTGCCGTTTCCATCCAGCTTACAACGATATCCCCAGAGTCCAAAATCGTCGTGTCGACACGACCATTTGTATTGGGGCTCTCGACAACGACTGGCTCTGAAAAGCTAAGACCACTGTCGGTTGACAGTGCCAGTTGAATTTTAGGCACATCATCTTTAGCGCTAAACCAGGCGACGGCAACTTGCTTGTTCATCGCCGTAACCGAGGGACCATTGACAGGACAGCCGGCAATTTGCCAGTTGTCATTATGGATTACCTGCGGCAGCGTCCAGGAACCATCCACTAAGCGAGTCGCATAGATATCGCGCACCTCTTGCTGACCGCGCGCGCGATACACAACAATTGGGCCATTTTGGGTCATAGCTGAACTGGTTTGACAGCAATCGCAGACACGATCGTCTAGCTGCCACTCGCTGATGGTGGCTCCAGACTTATCGAAAATACCGGCACGAAGAGTCATCGCTCCTGGCGGTTCCTTAAGCACAGTTTCCCGCCCGTCCAACCAACTGATCAGTGTGGTACCGTCGTTAAGTGGCAGCATGGAAACAAAACCATGCTCAGCGCTAACACCATCTCCGTGGATCGTCCTGGCCTCTGACCAGGTCGCTTTGTCCTGGCGATAAAACCGTGCCCGGATGTCGTAATCATAATTACCCGCAGCGCTCAGTTGCAGCCAATGTGCCACCATGCCGCCAGAATCAACCGACAACACCGGAAAATCCGCCCAATTGACAAACCAGTTACTGCCCCGACTGATTACTCGCGTGGCATCCCAACCGTCGTTGGTTAGTCGAGTAAACTCAAGCGTTACTTGCTGAGCCTCGCGACTTACCCAAGAAAGATATATTTCTCCTGCTTCGCTGGCGACCACTCGGGACAAGCTGCTATTGCCAGGCGCGGGCGATGGCAAGCGCGTTAACAAGCCTTGCCCCCCTGCGTAAGAGGCCATTAACAAGCCCAAGGTAAATAGGGCCCCAACGACAACCGCGTTCGGAGAGCCGATTTTTTTAGTCATGTCTGTAAGTACTCGCTAATCATTAGTCGATTTTCATTCGGCAAGTGCCGTAAGCCCCTGAAGCGTTAATGCCTCAAGTATATCCTGCTTACTTTGCTGACCCACTAGTTTTGCTACGACATTATTGGAAGGTGATAAAAGATAAGTAGTCGGTAGAACGTTAGGTGAATTCAAGGCTAATGCATCGACCTCTTCCTGACTTAACACCGGGAATTGAATGCCCATCTTCTCAGCAATCTTAAGGGTTACATCCATGGGGTCTTCATCGAAATTCACGCCCAGGATCACAACGTTGCTCGTAGCCAAGCTCACGCTCAATTCATTAAAAATGGGAATCTCTAGTCGACAAGGCGCACACCATTCAGACCAATAATTTACAATGCGCCATTTGCCATCGTTAGTCTCGGACCCTGATAGCGGATTACAAAAAACCGTCAGGCTTACTAAAATTAGGATACGTAGCCCGGGTGAAACTAGTGGTGTTACGCTTTTAAACATAATTGTTCACTGCTATCTGGCTCGTTGAGGTCAGTATACTTGGAAGGGACCGATTTATATCCAGACCCATTTATATCCAGACCCATTTATATCCAGACCCATTTATATCCAGACCCATTTATATCCAGATCAATGCACGGTTAAATAAACCTAAAAATATATCCTGCCAAACTACCTTCTGCAGCTTGCAATAGCTCTACCGAATTATCCCTTAACCACCGCGGATTTTCCCAAAGCGCAAAAACCAGGGTACCTATCAAACTGATTAGACATTACTCTTGCACCTTTTCAGCTCGGCCAGAACGAAATTTTCGTTTTCTATCCGCATCTCGATCGGCTTTTATCTTCTTTTGCTGCACCACGACCAGTTCTTCTTCCAGGATCATATCTGGCGTTTCCAATGTGATGGCTCCCAACATGCCAGCACGAAACTCGTTTACAAGAATCGCCGAAGCCTTTTCCAAATCAACCCGCCCACCGGCGCTAAGACACCCACGCCGAGCACCTAGTAGTTCAAGCAATTCGAGCTCGGTATCTGGCACCGAAGTCAGGTCATAGCGATCTCTAAGGGCTACCGGGTAGCGTTTGATCAAGTAGTCGGCCAAGTAAAAAGCAACATCTTCGATGCCCATCGCCGTGTCCTTAATTGCGCCAGACGCTGCCAGGCGATAACCACTATTTTCGTTTTCAATCTTTGGCCACAGTATGCCCGGGGTATCCAGCAACATAATGCCCTGCCCCAGTTTGATGCGTTGCTGGCCTTTCGTAATAGCAGGCTCATTACCGGTCTTGGCTATCTTGCGGCCCGCCAGGGCATTGATCAGCGTCGATTTACCGACATTCGGAATGCCTGCAACCATCACCAGCATACTCAGGTTTGCTTTCACCCTGGAGGGCACCAGCGCCTGGCACAGACGAATGATCCTTTGAGGCGTGCCATTGAGGTCAAGCGTTGTCTGGAGCGTCTTGACCGAAGCATCCTGTTCAAAATGGGCCTGCCAGCGAGAAGTGGTTTCAGGATTTGCCAAATCAGATTTGCTCAAGATTTTGATGCAGGGCTTGTTATCACGAAGGGTCACGATCGCTGGATTTTGGCTACTGGCAGGTAAGCGCGCGTCAAGCAATTCGATCACAAGATCAACCTCCGGCAAGATATTGGTCATCTCGCGAATTGCCTTGTGCATATGGCCTGGGTACCAGTGAATTGCCATAACGGAAGCGCGCCCTACTTGTGACTAAGAATACCTATGCTAACAGTTTCGCTAGCCATGATGTCTGATATGCGCGTGACCGCTACTGTTAATCTGGCTTTTATCCTGAGGTTTGGCTTGCTACGCCGTTGGCACGACTCAGCCTATCTAATCCCTACCAGGGGCAGGCTTCTTGTTTACTTACCTGCAACGCAAGGAACGCTATGCCTGTGTCCGCGGGGATGTCCATCTAATGCCAAATATCGCAAAGCGCCTTTGCTCGAACCGACACTTCAGAAAAGATCATCCTCGCGTACTAGATCGAGCGAATTCTTGATTATTTCAGAGGCTTCATCCACCAGTTCTGGTGTATGAACATGCGAGATAAACGAACGCCGGGTGCCGGGTATCAAGACGCCCATGTCTAGAAGGTGAAGATAGAAATCCGTCTCTGCTTGCGACCGACTTCCTCCAGTGTCGCGGGCAGACCAAATTTCACCCTCATGAAAGTAAATTTGAAACATCGAACCTGCATTGAGTACCTGAACGCCCATACCCTTTTCACGAGCATACTGATTGATGGTCCCCGCCAGGCGTTGGCCCATCAAATTAAGGCGCGGATAGAGTTCAACTCTGTTCTCGTCAAGAAAAGCCGTTTGCGCCACTCCTGCCGCCATCGTCAAGGGATTACCCGAGAACGTGCCGCCTGACATAATGCCTTTCTTATCACCCATAGCCATCGAATTAAAAAGCTTCATGATGTCAGCTCGTCCGCCCACCGCACCGATAGGAAGCCCTCCTCCAAGCACCTTCCCATAAGTTGCTAGGTCTGGTTTCACGCCAAAGTATTCTTGCGCTCCGCCATAGGCCAGACGAAAGCCCGTAATCACTTCATCCATCATAAATAAAACATTGGATTCTGCACAAACTGATTTTAGCGTCTGCAGGAACGCCGTTAGCTCGTGTTTTTCGTGAGGATTTGAGCTTTGCACGCCCTCTATCATGACCATGGCAAGGTCATCTTTATGTTGCCGGATTAGGTCGAATGCCGCGGCTGACCGATAGGGCAGCATGATCTGGTTTTCAACGACGGCGGGTAACACCCCTGCACCAATCGGCTGATAAACCGGCGCATCTCGCGGGCTGCTGGGCTTGGCTGTACCAATCCCGTAGTCATGGGCTCCGTGATAGAAACCGTCAAATACACCAAGCTTAGGCTTGCCCGAAAATGCGCGGGCGACGCGAATAGCATACATTGTTGATTCGGTACCCGAGTTGCAAAAAATGACACGTTCGGCGCAATTGTCTCCCTTGATCAATTGGTCAGCCAGGTTAACTTGATTAGGATTATGTAATCCGAACTGCCAACCCCTGTTGGCTGCCTGATCAACCAGGGCCGCCTGGACCAGGGGGTGGCGGTGACCAAGCAACATCGAGCCAAAACCAATCTGAAAATCAATATAGCGATTGGCATCGACATCTATTAGAAAGGGCCCATCACCCTCCTCCATGAGCACCGGGAAGGGCATCTCCAAGCTCGCTGCTGAGCCAGAGTTCATAAGCTCGCCTGTCGCCTGCGTTAGCGCCTGTGAGCGCGTGTTCTTCTGCTGCAAGCTTTTGCGCACTTCACGCCCGTTACGACCTATGCGTTCGTTTGATTCAAATACACTGGTCATTCGTTAGATCCTCTCTACGCGATTTATCTTCGATTAAAACACGGACTAAATTGTTACTACCATCCGGCGTGACACTTCACCAAGACCTCTTTTATTACCACCCCAACTATTTGTAAACACTTTACGGTGAGGCAAAAAAAAGCCCACCTGATGGCGGGCTTTTTTAACAGTTTGAAAACTATCCGTTATTCACCAAAGTTGTACCGTACTGACAAACCATAGATACGTGGCTCAGTCGTAAAGTAGTTCCGAAAATAACCTGATGTATCAGCAGTCAGGTAATGGCCGGTGACGTTATCTTCATCCTGAAGATTTCGCGACCAAAGTCGACCACTCCATTTCCCGTTATTACTGTTATAAATAATGGCAACATTGTGCTGGTCCCAACTGTCGATCTCGTCACCCTTGGTGTTAAATTCGCGAGCATAGCTATCATCCTGCCAGTAGTAATCCCAACGGAACGTTATATCGCCAGCTAACGCTTCAAACGGTAAGGTGTAACCCAGTCCCAGTTTGATCGTGTGCTCAGGTGCATTAGGGAGCTGATTTCCGTCAAGACTCCCAGCGATACCTTCCTGAAACGGAATACCAAACAAGGGCAAAATAGCCTGACTAACCATTGATGGTATGCCATTTGGGTAAATCGATGCGGGTGCATCCAAAACTGCACCTGCACCTACACCAACGGTCAACAGCGCGGGCGTTGCCGCTATCAGCGCATCAGTCGGCGCGATATAAAGTACTCCGAAACCATTCAGAACAGTCCATGCCGCATCGTTGTTGGTTCGATTAGTCGGGTCAACTGACTCAGAGCCGTCGACTTCGGTATCCAACCAGGAATAGTTGAAGTCAACCGAGAGTCTCTCTGTCGCATTCCAAAACACTTCAAGCTCCAGACCGTTGATCTTTGCATCAATATTTTCGTTGATAGATGAGTTGTTTTTGATACGCCCTACCTGAAGACCTTTGTAGTCATAGGTAAAGATATTGGCGTTAAGAATCATGGTGCCATCGAGTAACGTGTTCTTGATACCAATCTCGAACGCATCGATGTCTTCCTGATCAAAGTCGAAGTTGGAACTATTCTGAAATTCAGCCGGTATAGAAGGGTTCGCTCCACCGGGCTTGTAACCACGACTGAAGAAGGCATACACCATAGAGTTGTTATTGATCTGCCAGTCAATACCGATACGACCCGTAGTCTGCTGCCAATCGAACTCAGAGGGAGAACCTGTTAACACTCTGGTTTCATTGTACTGCGCCGCGAGTGGCACAGACTCATGTATCGCCAGACGCTCAGCACTTTGAGCGCCCGTTAACAGCGCTGAATCAAGATCAGCGCCTGGTGCGTATAAGTTGATCAGATCACGTTCAACATCACTTGGCGTTCCGCCACTCAGGAAGGTTGGTACACGGCTGAACAATTGCGGGGCAATATTGCCCGCCAGTGCAGACGACAGCGGAAAGTTCACGTCTGTAGCATCCCAAAGCACGCTGCTACCACTGGTTGCTTTGTCGTCATCATTACGCCGAAGTCCAACGGTCAGCTTGATATCATCGTTGAGCTCGAAGTAAACCTCACCGAAAAATGAACTACCCTCAAGGAAAGTTGCGCCACGATGGTCGCCAAAACTATTAAACAGGCCGGGGTATCGGTCTGGCCGGGCGTTATCCAAAACATTGCCGATCACGTAGTAATCGCCTTTTGCTTCAGATTCAAACTGCGTATAACCTAAAAGGAAGTTAAATGGGCCATCAAAAGACGACTGCAGTTTGATTTCATATGTCCAACCTTCAGATTCGTCACTGGACTGATCGTAGCTGTAATCCTGCGTTGGACCAATCAGTTGACAAGGCCCACCCTGAACAACTCCTGCAAGGCCTTCGAAGACATTACATGGGTTGTTGGGATTGCCGAATTCAGCATTATCATTTGCGATCGAAATCGGCCAAGCGCCGTCTGCTCGATAGAAGTTAAATGGCAACTCATAGCTGACATCCATATTGTAGTCCTGCTGGGCCAGATACTCGCTTTCTGAATAGCCGCCAACAACACCAACAGTGTAATTCTCAAACTCGTATTCAAAGCCAAATGACCATTGTTCAACTTCATTTTCAAACCTTGGTTCGAAGTCAGAGTGCATTGATCGCAGGTCAAGCTCTGGACGTGCCCAGTTGAAAACGCCCGTTCCGTCAGCACTTACGGGCAATAGACCGTAAAGAGAAGCCAGTGTTGCACTGACTTTTGACGTGTTGTAAGGCGTTTCGAAGCCAACACCATCGGGTTCACACCCGTAGGTTGGTGTGGTGCCGGTGACGCAGACTTGGTTGTTGATCCTCGTACGATTACTGTCTTCATCGTACTTACTGTACATCACCCAAAGACTCGCATTTTCGGTCATCTCCCATTTGGCAGTGACTCGAATTTCACTCTGGTCTCGACCATCGACTTCTTTACTAAGACTGTTACCAAACAGATCACGGTCCAGCACTCGCCCATCTACCCCCACCTGACCGGAGCCAAGGTTGTCCGTGTAGCCATCACGCTGCAGCATCATACCGGCAATACGAATGGCAAAATTATCAGTAACCGGTACGTTGATGGCACCTTTAATACGCTGGTTTTCATAGTCACCGACCTCAACATCGAGGTAACCCTTAACGCTGTCAAAAGTTGGCTTGCGCGTAACAAAGTTAACGACGCCACCGGTCGCATTCTTCCCATAAAGCGTTCCTTGCGGACCGCGAAGGATTTCAACACGCTCAAGGTCGAAAAACTCTGAAGAGCTCAAGTTAGGTCCAATCGAAATTTCGTTGGTATGAACAGAAACACCCGCGTCGCCAGTTGCTGCAGTCAGCAAACGTCCGATGCCTCGAATACTCAAGCTGTTACCGCCAAAGTTAGTGTTAGTGAAGCTCACATTGGGAGCATTCATTTGTAGGTCGGAAACGGTGATGACCTGCTTGTCTTCAAGCATCTGACCCGTCAATGCTGTTACCGCTATTGGTACGTCTTGAATACTTTCTGAAACACGCTGAGCAGTCACCACAACTTCTTCAATCGCGTTCGAGCTTTGTGCTAGCACCCCATTTGAAAAACCCAATACCGCCATAACCCCGACAGTGAGGTTGGAAAGTTTTTTCACGTTGTTAATCCCCAAGAAATTTTTATCTATTGAACCAGCCTCTAAACAGAGGTCGGCTTACTTTTACTGCGGCGGCAATTTACCTTGGTGAAAGGCCCGGTGCAATCCTCATAGGCAAAGAAAATAGGCACCAAACGCACAGGTTTTGTTCAGGAATTTTTTGCATAAAAACGATCGGGTTTTTCTTCAACCCACATAGGACTGCGAGAGCCAAAACGGTCAGCTAAGGGCGTTAACTAAGAACAGCCCCCCCCATGACGACCTCTGACGATCTCTGACGACGGTCATGAATCTATAAGCCCATAGCGGTCCTTTATGCCAACCCGATGAATGGCAGACTAGCCAATTGGCATCAAGCTGGGCCAGTCACGAAAATTTACGCTCGGGTTAGCGTTTGGTCGTTTACCATGGCATCCAACTGCTTTTGCACAGTTTTGCTCCAGTGAGGATGCGTTAATATCCAAAATTTTTCCTGTTCAATGGCGTTCGCGACCAGTTCCCCCACCTCGTCCGGGTGCATACCCTGTTCGAGCGCAGCCTGAATATTACCAGCCAACTTTCCCGCTTTTTCAGAATCCCCCTTAGGCTTACCCCGACCGGGACGAAAGTCGACAGAGTGCCGGCTAATATTCGTGTTAATAGGCCCCGGGCACAGTACTGATGCACGGACATTACTTTTTTTGGCCCGAAGTTCTCGCTCTACTGCAGCCATCAACGCGACCACCCCATGCTTGGCTACATTGTATGCGCCCATCATTTGCGACGAGATCAAACCAGCCATCGAAGAAGTGGCATTGATATGGCCAACGCCCTGTTCCTCAATAAGCGGTAGGAAAGTTTTCACGGCGTAGATTGGACCCCAAAGATCGACATTAATAATCCATTCCCAGTCAGCCAGTTTGACGTTGCGTGCGGACGTTGGTATGCCGACCCCTGCATTACTACAAACAACATGAACCGCACCAAATCGGTCCATAGTGACCTCTGCTAAACGCTCGACCTCTTCAAGTTTCGACACATCACAGACCTGACACACGACAGAGGTACCAGCCGCCGAAAACTCTTTTTCAGCGGCCTTTAAGAGCGCTTCATCCATGTCTGCCAACACCAGTTGCATACCGCGCCCGGCCAAAGACCGCGCCATACCCAGGCCAATGCCACTGGCGCCGCCGGTAATTACGGCAGTTCGTCCCATAAAATCTTGCATCGTTTAGCCCTCGAATCAGCGTTCGAATTAGTTAGTTGTGCTGGTCAGCAAAGCCGCTTCGACATCACTAATGTCCTCGTCGGACCAATCCAGCCATTGTCTTAATACTTCCTCGTTGTGTTCACCGAGATGCGGCGCCCCTGCTCGGACGTCTGACTCTAGATGTCTAAACTTATAGGGCGAGTCTGGAATCGACCTCGTACCACCTGCTCGATCATCAACTTCGACGATAGAACCTCGCGCTTTGACGGAAGTCAGTTCCCGCACTTCGGATGCTGGTCTGACATCACCCCAGGCAATGTTCATTTTATCCAGCGCGGTGATGACCTCTTCACGGTTATTACAGGTCTCGGTAAAAAAAAGTCTGGAGGCGGCTCTACGTGATTCAATTTTTTCGTCCAGCGGAGCATTCCGTAAACCTTCCAAACCGTCACTCACACCATAGACTGAGCTGAGCAGCTTCCAGATATATCTAAACTCTCCCGCGAGCATCAGTAAACCACCAGCCGTTTCATGCACCTCATTAGTGACGCCAACCTTCAGACCTTCAAGAGCACTATGCATACCGTCATTTGTCACGATCGTCGCGTCAACCATGGCGATCTCAACATGATCGCCCCGCCCGGATTTTTGTCGCGCATAAAGCGCAGCAAGCAAGCCAATAAGACCATGCATAGCGGCATTTGTGTCAGCAACAGAGAGCGGTAACTCAGAGGGGAATGCGCCGGTTATCTCTGCCTGCCGAGCAACCAACCCGGTCTCGGCATGAATAATAGGCGCATAGGCCGCGCGGCGGCTATCTGGGTTGTTTGCACCGAAACCGGAAATGGACAGCATGATGAGTCGTGGGTTGATTTCTGCCAACGTGTCATAATCAAGGCCTAATCGCTGCATGACATCCGGTCGGAAATTTTCGATAAGCACGTCCGCCTGCGTTACAAGCGACCTGACAATCTCTACGCCTTTTGGGTGCCTCAAATCGACAGCAATATTACGTTTTCCGGCGTTCTGCTGGTGATAGTAACCTGAGATATCACCACGTTTGACGCCCCAGTGCCGGGTAACATCTCCTTCAGGTGGTTCAAGCTTAACAACGTCAGCACCAAGGTCACTCAACATCCGTCCGGCGAAAGGTCCCGCTAAGACACGAGACAGGTCAAGGACTTTAATCCCGGCAAGTGGATGGCTCATTACCTACTCCTTTTTAATGCCCGTTAGTTTTTTTTCGGCGCGAGGTGGAAGTTTTCTGCCATTTTTTCGCGCACTTCGCCCTGACTCTCGAAGTAACGCCGAAAGCCTCCGTTATAGTTACCGTCCTGGCGTCGCTGCTCGTTGCCTTCAAAGTTGTAATAACCCGGCGTACATTCCTCTGAACGATTGGTCTTTCCCCGGTGTTTAATAACCTCTTGAACCCACCACTCTTCTGCCTCGTTAGTCACATCGAGTGTTTGATGTCCGTTGCGGCGAACATGATCGATGCACGCCGCGATGTGGTCGCCTTGGGTTTGCAGCATTTCGGTAAGGTTAAACTGGAACGACGCCTGATACCCACCCATGATAAATAGATTGGGAAACCCGGCGGTATGAATACCCAGCAGCGTACGGATGCCCTCTTGGTACTTGTCCTGAAGGTTCACGGCACCCTGACCAACGATGTCGTTGTAGATACCGGTCTGCTGCACCTCGAAGCCCGTCGCGTAAATCAAAAGGTCTAATTCATACTCATGTCCTTTGAAGACTGGGCCCTTTGAGCTGATCTCTGTAATACCTTTACCTTCGGTGTCTACCAGATGAACGTTTGGCAAATTGAAAGACGGAAGATACTCATTATGAAAACACGGCCGTTTACACATAAACATATACCAAGGCTTTAACGCATCGGCCGTCGTTTTGTCATCAACCACTTCATCGATCCGCCTGTGAATGCGCATCATATAGTCGATGTTGGCGTTTTCCTGCTTCTTTAGCTTGTCTTCGGGCGAGACCGCCCCCTTGGCAGCTCGTTTTTCAAGTGAATTTTCAACCGCAGCAAGCACCTTCGATCGTCGTTTCGATTGCCATCCCGGCTCAAGCTTACGGGCCCAATTTGGATCGGTTGGCCAGTCGTCACGGATATCGATCGATGACGGTGTTCGCTGAAAAACATAGACTGCCTTCGCTGTCTTAGCAAGTTCGGGGACAATCTGCACGGCACTAGCGCCGGTACCGATAATACCGACAACCTTGTCCTTCAGATGCTCAAGGTTTTGGCCGGTATAATCGTAGTCCCACCTGGAGGTATGAAAAGAGTGGCCGCTGAAGGAAGTCATTCCACTAATGGTCGACAGTTTTGGTTTAGCAAGCGTGCCATTCGCGCAGATTACAAATTGCGCGCGCATCACATCACCACGATCAGTACTAACGTGCCAAAGTTGGTCTGTGTCGTCCCAACGCGTCTCAGTAACGGTCGTATTGAAGACGGAGAGTTCGTAGAGATTATATTTGTCAGCGATAGCCTGACAGTGAGCGAAGATTTCAGGACCACGTGAATAATGATTCACGGGCACGTAATCCAGTTCATCAAGTAATGGTAAATAGTCATAACTCACGACATCACATGCTGCGCCAGGATATCTGTTCCAATACCACGTGCCGCCCACATCCGAGCCGCGCTCGACGATGCGAATACTCTCGATACCGTGCTCTCTTAAACGGGCAGACGTCAACAGCGCGGAAAAACCGCCCCCAATAAAAAGCACTTCTACCTCGTCGGTAATTGGCTCTCGAGTGTGGACTTCCTCTGCATAGGGATCAACCGCATACTTTGCCAGCTCCCCGCTAAACTCTGACGTGGATTGATCAGACCCCGGGGGGCGATACAGCAATCGCAGATTACGTTCCTCCCGGAACTTATCTTTGATGTCCTCGTAGTAACTCTGGGGTTGTTTTGGTCTAGGCATAGCGCGTTGTCACCGGGTTATGTGAATGATCAAGAGACACCAACCCTCTTTATATGTCAAACGAAATCATCCGCACTAGTTGCGGTTCTTTCTTAAACGATCGCGAAAGCGACGCATGCCGTTTAACCAACGCTCATAGTCACTGGCTTTATTCGCGAAGTACTTCGCGACTTCTGTGTGCGGTAAAATGAGGAACTTCTCTTCAACAATAGCCTGAATACAGTCATCAGCAACCTTTTCAGGTTCCAGAATGCCGTCTTGGGCCGCCTGATTAGAGCTGGTTTTTTTGTTACCGCTTTTACCTGCGCGCTTACCCAAGATGTTGGTGCGTACCGCCTGCGGGCACAATACTGAGACGCCGATACCACGATCCGAATAATTAATAGCAAGCCACTCGGCTAGCGCAACAGCCGCATGCTTGGAAACCGCATAAGGCCCTGAATCCAATTGCGTTAAGAGACCTGCCGCTGATGCTGTATTCAGCAGGTATCCGCCACCCCGTTCCACCATGCCCGGAATCACAGCCCGCGCCGCGTTTAGGTGCGCCCAAAGATGGACCTCCATCATTTGTCGCCACTGGTCAGTTTCTAAGTTTAGACCGCCGCCCAGGGCGTAGCCTGCATTCGAGGCAAAAATATCGATACCACCCTGCTCCGCGTCTAGTCGCGCTACCAGATCCTCAATGGCTTGCTGGTCAGCAACATCCAGATGCTCTGCAGACGCCCCTGCACCAATAAGTTTAGCTGTCTCTAACGCACCATCGGCATCAAGATCAGCACAGACAACAAACCTGGCGCCTGCATCCACCAGCCGGCAAGCCAGCGCGCGACCGATACCCGAACCAGCACCTGTTACAACCGCTAATTTTCCATCAATATCCATCTGAATTTCCCTTTATCACCGTTTTCGTGAGCGCCAATAATCACCATGGTATTGCCTAATCGTTTACCCCTAACCGAAAAACGGTGGCATCCTGGCGTGCATTAAAGACGAATTAGTGTTTATTCCAGCAAACATGACTGACAACCTTGAACAAGCCGAAACAGCGGTAAGTGATCGCACTAAATCAACGCTCCGGTTATTGCCCTTCTCAGGCTAACAAACACGCTAGCCGAGGAACACAAGCGTTAACGCTTTTATCATAGAAACTTTCGGATTGATTACACTGACATGAGGTAACCGGGGCGAGCTAGTAAACCAGCGCGATCCCGTTTTGATGAAAAAGCATTATCTAAACGCACGCCTCCAAGAGAGATGACCAGAGGCCCTTCATAAGGCTATTCCAAAACGATGTTCTTGCCGGAAGACGTCGACTACCCAACGGGACCACCGATCGAGTGGCTAGGACTAAACGAAAATTGTGTAGGAATAGGAAAACCAGGAATGCTGGCGTTGGTATTCAACCACCTGCCGTATCTTCAGGTATGCGCGGGAAGATCAAGTTGCCGCCTGATTTCGTCATGCGCAGACTTATTCAATGGATATGCTATCAGCGGCAGAAAGGCGCAGAACAACCCGAGGGCTGTACCCAATGAATAAGTCACCAGCAAACCTTGCAGTGCTGCGGGGCCATTATCCCCACCCGGAACAAAATTGAATGCTAGTTCCAGGATAGTGAAACTCGCACCCACCGCAAATGCCGCGCCCAGCTTGTTGGTGGTCGTCAAGAGCGCAAAGAACAACCCTGGTCTTTGTTGGCCCGTCTTTAACTCATCCTCATCGCTGATATCAGCCATCATCGAACGGATTAAAGTGGGCGGAGCCCCGAACCCAGCACCAAAGAGAATGGTAAAGCCCCAAAGCACTACAACGTTTCCAGATTCTGCCAGCGGTATTAAGGCAAGGTTAATAACCGTCATATAGAGCAAAGCCACCTTCATCGCATTATCTTTACCAAGGGCATAGGCAAGCTTTAACCAAAGTGGCATCGCCAAAAATCCAGTCAAAAAGTAAAATAACAACGCGATACTTGCGTGTTCTGCCAACTCGAAATACGCAGTGGCGATAAAAATGTATAAAGCGCCAGAAACCCCTATGCCAAAACCCGCAGCCAGGTCTGCAATCAGCAACCGCCACATTAACCGGTTAACGAGCAATACCTTAAGTGCCTCCCGCCATGGAATCGTCACACCAGGCTTGGTGTGCGAATCTGGTACCAACAAAAGCGTAGGTATCGTGAGCAGAGGAAACAAAATCAGGCAGAACCAGCCCATGCTGGCAACCTTTGTCGCCTGATCGGAATATCCCGACAATTCCATCGCTGCTGGAATAGCCAGCACAACCGCCATACCGCCGATGACAAATATTTCCCGCCAGCCAAACAGCCTAGATCGATCGTCGTAACTCTTTGATAATTCTGCCCCCCAGGACTGGTGACTAATGGCCAACATCGTATACCCGACGTAAAGTAATATAAGCCAAAACATCAGATAGAAACCCGAGACATCCTCTGGATCCGGCATGAAAACCTTCCAGACTGACAGCAACAGAAGCGGGATAGATAACGCTATCCAGTGTTTTCTGCGGCCCCACCGGGAATCAAACTTATCGATCATTAAGCCCATAACAGGGTCCGTAACCACATCCCATATACGCGCGATGAAAAAGACCGTCCCAACAGTAAGCAACGACAAACCCATACCCTCGGTATAAAACCGAGGCAGGTATACAGCGATCGGCATACCCATCGCCGCCATCGGAATAGTGATACCGCTATAAGCCGCCAGAATGGTCCGAGTCAGTTTAATTGCCAATACTTTCGCCCCTGCTTTTATCTAGTCAACACGGTTAAACGCCACCTTTTTATCCAGAGAACTTCAAACAGTGCTTTGCGCAGAGCTTTGCGCAGAGCTTTACCCAAAGCTTTACCCAAAGCTTTCACTTCAGTCTCTATCAACCGAGAGCGTGTCTACAGAGCTGGAACCAGTTTGGCTTTATTTAACCCAACCCCGGTAATGCAGCCGTCCAGGATAATTCTTTAAAAATAGCAACCCCGGCCACTCGGACCGAGACCAACAGGCCTGAGCATAGTGGCATAAACCGAGCTAAGGAAAAAACGGAGTCTAAAACCGGCGGCTGATCAGCTTATTCGAAAACGGTACAACCCTTTTCAACCGGCGTCCCCCGAGACTTCCGGTCAGGTTCGACACAAATAATCTGTTCCAGGGGAACAGGAACCGAACCAGAAAACGTGCCCATACCAGGCCCAATATCTAAAATTTTAGCGCCGCCGGCGGCATGGTTTGCCACCATCCCCCTCAAGAAACGGCTGTAGTTAACCGCTTCCTTGATAACCTCCAGGTTCTCTAAACCCTAATATGGCATTCTTTCATCCATCTTGTAGATGTCGATTTCTATCTTAACTTTCTATCCCAACTTTCTAACCCAACTTTTTAACCCAACTTTCTAACCCAACTTTCTAACCCAACTTTCTAACCCAACTTTCTAACCCAACATGGGTAAGGTAGCGATTGTTAACGGTAAGGTAGCGATTGTTAACGTTTTACCATCGATTCATGCATTCGCTAATCGCCCAGAAAATTTACGCCACTCCAGCTACTTTGAGCATAAGAGAGAACCAACATACCCGTTACCTTGGTATGGCTAAGGTAGATACCAGATTGGTGACGTCCACGCACGCTCCTGTAGTGTCGTTTCTGCACCTGGGAATTCGTCACATCGGTTTTCTTTTCGACAGTGATGGGCTGACCAACGGAGCGTCGGAGCTTCCAGCACTCTCACGTACCAGAACGCAGGCGCCTTAGAATCGAAATCCGGGTCCGTCCAGTTCATGCAAATGTGCAGCCCCCCTTTTCTTTCCTGCCAGACGGGGATGGTTGTTTCCCTAAGTTCGCCATCCCTGAATTCACCTTTGATGATCTCGATAGACTGAAGCGGCGTCTCGTCATACAAGGCCTGTATCCGAAAATGTGGGGCCTTTTTAAGTTCCTTAAAACTGCCACCCATCGGCACGCCCAGGTAATTATCAGCATCACAACTGAGTTCCTTTTCAGAACCCTGTAGCCTTACTTGCATTCTTGGGCCACTGGTGGCGTATACCTCGCGTCGTTTCAAAGCATCAAACAGGCTGTGACGGGTATTTTCTTCTGCCCACACGGCAACTAACCCGCCGGGATTCCAACGTTGCCTCACCATTGTCTTATCAAGATCACCAATGCCAAATACTGACCCAAGCCACTTGTCTTCCTCGACAAACCCACCTGTGGCGGCATGGTTGTCCGTTGAGGAAATAATCCCGAGTTGTAGTGGGTTGATGCCAGATTCGCTGTAAACCCCCAGACCTCGCGTGAGCAGCGCTCGGACATAGCCGCTTCTCATCTTCTCCCATTCTTGTTGGGAATAATCCTTGGGCTCTGTCGGGGTTGAGCTTCGAGTTAAATACTGTTGAAAGTTGCAGTCTTCATCAGGTTGGCCAAACGCATAAAGACATTCGCTGGAACCTTTTTCCTGATGTATTTCGACCAGCCGTTCAAACCTAGCTCGCAGAGCACGTACTTCGTTGGTCTCTGTCTCGATGTCGAAACTCTTGCCGTCGCCCATGTTAGTGTTGTGGGGGATTGCAATAGCCTGGCAACCGGCTTCCGCCTTGCACTGCTTGTCCAGTTCCTGCCAGAGCGACAGTGGGTTTGGGTAGCGCATGTAATCAATGGCATCCGGTGTGACGTTTTCATCCCTGAAGATGACATTGCGATGGTTATGACTGAAATCCGGTGTTGCTGACCACTCGTAACCATTTAGTGCCGTAAAATGGCAGGGATCATCTGCGGCATTGGTTTGTTCTTGGATACGACCCCATTGGGACATCCTGCTGTTGTCGCAATGTTCAGCATCTTTGGCACAGATAGGTGTTGGTTGGGGCGTGGCCTTTGTAATGGTTGGGAGAACGTACTCGGCAAAAACTTCCGATCCGGTCACTCTACCGGCTTTTTCAGTCATAATGTCGCAGTAAGGATCATCACTCCATTCAGGATCGGTGCATATATAGAGCAGATCAAACCACTCCGCGTGATCGGTGACCGCCATAAAGTCTAAGGGCCTATCCAGCTTTACCGATAGTTCATCATCTAGGGTAAGTTCACCTCCTCGAGCGAACCGATAAGCATCGGCAGGGGTCTTGATGGTGCCGTAGCCCCAGGCGTCCAATGAATAGGCCGTGTGAACATGCAGGTCGCCCCAGTAGACCTGCTTTTGACCTAGTTGATAGCCAGGGCAGTGGCCATCTTCGGCAAGAAGAGCGACGCCCGGCGCGATGAAGGCAAACAGCGCGACAATCAGTTTTTTCAATTTGCCCCCCGGGGGATTCTCTTCATTAGAGCTTATACTTCATAAACACGCTGGTCGAGCGTGGACGGACCGGTTGACCAAACCCCATAGCGAAAGCAGAAAAGATGGAACGCGACTGACAATAAAACTCGTCTGTTGCGTTTCGAATGATGACGCCGGCTTCCCATTTGTCACCCTCACTAAAGTATCTGGCGCTGACATTGAGCGTTTTGTGATTGGTTTCCAGTACCTTGGGAATATTTTCGGTACGGCTGTAATAGTCATCCTTTAGACTATCATCAGCGCGCAGGATGATTCCTACACCGTTTTCCAGCGGGATATCGCAGGCAGCCGCTGGCGCCAACGTGTAATCAGGCGTAAAGGGTAGATCATTACGCTTGGGCAAGGTGATGCCAGGTGAAACCAAGGTACCCTTAAACGAATCGATCTTATCAGCGACTACACCCAGGTTTAATCCCAACGTTAAACTATCTCCAATCAAGGGGGGCAACTCGAGTTCAAAGCCCGAATTTCCTCAAGAACTTTGGTTCCTTCAGCCAAGACAATGGTCGGTACTGAGATCGCAAATACTAGAGCAGATAAAAAGCCTACGAAGGTGTTGATGTAACGCATGATGCTACTCCTCAGCCATATGAGGCCTTTGTTGAATCTCAGCCATATGAGGCCTTTGTTGAATCAACTACCCACAGGTATCAAAAGTGATCGCTGCCCGTTACCTCACCGTTATCTAACGGCTAACGAAAATAGCCGCGCCATGTAATACTTAGCTTACGACGCTTTAACATTGTCAACTTGTTTGATAAAAAATTCAAGCGTGGCACTTGTTATTCGGAAAAAGACACTTGCACGATAGCCTTGCACGTTAGCCAAGAGCGATTTTAGTAAAAACATGTGGTGAAAATTATTGGCGTGCGTATACGATAGCGTCACCAGAAAGGAACATCATATTTTGACTAAGAACACCCTCATCGAGTATCTCGAACCAATCCATAGCGTCGGATATCTGGCTCGGATTAATTTCCGCGCTTTCTCTAAAGCATTGGAAAAACTAATAGAGCCACACGGTGTTAGCGCCGGCCAATGGCGATTTCTACGCGTGCTATGGGAGCACGACGGTGTCACACAGCGAGAGCTTTGTCGTAAGGTCGGCATTACCGAAGCTACCGGTGTAAAAGGCATCGCAAGCCTGGCTGCAGCCGGATTCGTCAAACGAACAATCGATACTCGTGATAAGAGAAAAATAATTATCACGTTGACGCCGCATGCTCGAACCCTTGAAGCGAAACTAATCCCAATGGTGGTGGAGGTTAATGAGCGAGCGCTGGAAGGCATTACGAAAAAAGAGGCCGACATAGTGCGAAGAGTGTTGGCGAAAACCTACTTTAACCTCACCAAGGAAAACTAATAACAGCTCTACCAAACAGACTGGTTGACCAAAAAATATCGGCGCGCCTTTTCTCTAAAGCCTTGCCTACAGGCACCGACTCGCAGGGCCTGTCAAAAGTCAACCAAGCGCGCTTGAAGTAACACCAGACGATGTAACCATTGATCGTATTGAAATACCCGGGAAGGAATCGAGCATGACCGCTTTCCTCCCCGAGCCCGCGATAACTTACTCTTTGTCTTGCCAAGCGGCGCCCGCCCAGTCAGAGGCCTCGCCTTCGCCGGGAACAGCAACTTCTTTGATGCGTTCCGGCACATCGTCGTATTCAAGCCTCAGCGCTCGGCAGCACACAGCATGAAGGTTATAACCCATTACATGGTAGGTAAGTTCCAGGATATCTTCGTCAGAAAAATGTGAATGTAGCGCCTCAAACAATTCATCAGACGCGCGGCCCTTATCGTAAATTAGGGCGTCAGCCCAAGCCAAAACAGCACGCTCTTTCGCGTCAAACACATCTGAAACCTGCCAATGGGTAAGCGCCTTTATTTGTTCCTCTGGCACGCCGTGTTTCCGTGCTGCCTTGCAGTGCTGTGAAAAGACAAACTGACTTCCCGCCGCATAGCCAGCCCTGGAAATGGCAAGTTCTCGAGCTCTGTTATCCAGTTGGCTGACACTTTTACTGGCGAACATACCAAACATGCCAAAGTGGCTGGTTGCGTGGTCGAAAATATAGGGCACGAGCGCAAAGACGGACCACCAGTTACCAGGTGTGCCGGTGGCTGTACCTGGCTCCTCGACCGGGTCCCGGTTAGGAAATAGTGCGTCGTAGTATTTTAAAACGTTAGCAGGTGCATCTTTACGTGAAACTTGTCGAAGCCGGGGCATACTTTTTCTCCTTAATGGTTGTCTCATGAGATACAAGATATTTCCTTAGCTGTCAAAGGAATTGACAGACTTTCTTCTCCGCACCTATGATGAGCATCAGTTTTTGAATTCGCTCGCGCGAGCCTGATGTTGCACCCGCCGGAGCAGTCACTTGCAGCAACAAATTACCACGAAAGGAAGCACACAATGCCCAGCAATGAAAAATTCGAGTTCCGAGGAATCAATCATCTCGCCTTGGTATGTCGCGATATGAAAAAAACGGTTGAGTTCTATACCGAAGTACTTGGTATGCCTTTGACCAAAACGGTCGTCTTACCAGGTGATGCTGGTCAGCATTTTTTCTTTGATTGCGGAGGCGGCGATCAGTTGGCCTTCTTCTGGTTTCCGTCAGCACCTAACGCTCAACCAGGCGTCACTCACGCCGCAAGCCTGGTCGCGGAAGGTGACATCACCTCTGCGCATGCTTCGATGAATCATGTCGCGTTTGATGTACCGCTTGAGAAGATGGACGAGTACAAAAAGAAACTCGATGAAGCCGGCATCGATTCCACCGATGTCTATCATGACGATTCCGAAATGGGTATTAGCCAAGAAGTTAACGAGACCACTTTTGTAAGGTCCATTTATTTCAAGGATCCCGACGGAATTTTACTGGAATTTGCCTCCTGGACGCGCGAACTCACTGAAGCCGACGTCAATGTTGAACCAATGAGTGCTGCCAGTTAACAGAGGTGATACTGTCAATATTCCGTGAGGAATTTGCACGTCACACGACAAAAGTAACCCCTTGTGTTGCGCCGCAGCGGGCTTCTAGCTGCCCCTAGTGAGCGAGTTAGGCCACGGCGACACTCAGTGCTTTTCTATATGAAAAAAGAGCATGAGAGGAAACCGTATCGCTGTGCGGAGCGTTCACTGATCATCATAGCAAGGCTAAGCAATCATGGTCTGTCATCGCGGCAGCATGGCGTTGCACCTGGGCACTGACCCAGTCGTCGTCACGCTGGTCTTCGGTGGCAAGCCCGCCGTTATTGACGACATAACTCCACAACGCAAGAATCGCTTTACGGTAATCTGAAAATGCTCGTTCGTATGCGTAATCGATAATGCCTCGTGATTCCAATGCATCAACCCAACGTTTAATCAAATGCTGCTCGTGTTCTCGCCGTAGTTCAGAGTCAAGATTACCGCTTAAAAAGTAAGCAACATCATGTATACCTTTGCCGCGGATCGATGCTTGCCAGTCACAACAGGCCACATCAATGACGTTATCTGCCGTCTTAAAAAACAGATTGTCCAGGCGAAAATCCCCATGGATCACGGTTCTTGGCCCATCATTTATCCATGACTGAATCGTTGGCAAACCTTCAAGATACTTGTTTTTAGCTTCCTGTAGTTCTGGCGTAAGCAGGTCACTAAAAACGTTGGAGAAGTTTTCATAGTTCGCCGCGGTCCCTTCATAAAGCCCTTTTGACATGATCGAAGGGTAGCTATTTGGCATCCAATCCATCGTTCCGGTATCAACCTGGCACCAAAATGCGGCATGCAAATCGGCAAGCGCATCCATGACGACCTCGGCTTCTCTGAGAGAACAACCAACCGCTTGGTCCCCTGCTTGCCAGTCAGATAAATCTTCCATCACCAGCACAAACTCATCTGGCGCAGAACTTAACGCAAGGTAGGCTTTGGGTATCCGCATGGGCGAAAATTTAGCCACGTGCTGATAGAAATTCATTTCTCGCCGGTAATTATCAAAAGTAATAGCCACTTCACGATTTTGTTGATTGTCGGTAGGCAATTTGACGGCGACACTCAGCGGGCCTTCACCTTCAACGTAGACGATCGTCACACCATACAAATTGCTCATCATCCCGTGACCGATACGATGGGCTTCTATTGAACCAACGGTCACTCGATGATCGCTCAGTGAAAGCACCTCGCTTAACCAATCGGGTGTTATGTCTGTAATTTTCTTGGGAATTTCAAAAACCATAGATGAAATCTCATTGATTACTGATTACGCGTGTTACACCCGGCACTCAGGGTTCGTTCTCGGATGAATACGCAAAAACTTCTTATCGAACTCAGAAAGAATCTAAAAGAGACGCTATTAAGACATCCTTCTTGCCGCCCAGGTTTAAAAACTTAAAGGCAAACCTCAGGCTAGTATGCGTTAGCGTCCGTTCCAACATGGTCGGCTGGCAGCCGGTGCTATAGGCCAAAGTCATAGGGGTTGCCCGTTGCAGAGCCCCAAGTTTAATATACACGGGGAAACAAACAGGTCAATTAACCCGCATCCGTTTGTGTTACTCGGAAACCCGAAAAGAAACGAAAGGGTTGTCATAAAGGTCTAGAGATATGTCCAAAGATGCCGAAACCTTACAACGTCTGGTGGATTTTTCAGATATAAAACAGATCCTGGCACAGCACGGCCGTGGCATCGACCGAAGCGACGCGAGTCTATTCAAGGCTGTCTATCACGACGACGCAACGGTCGATTATGGTTTCTTCAACGGCGCTGCTTCGGAGTTCGCAACGGTTGTGACCGCTGGTGATACTGACTCGCCGCCAACGCTCCATCGAAGCAGCAACATGTGGATAAAGCTTCGGGGCGACACAGCCCGCTCCGAAAGCTATGTTATGGCTTATGCCCCCGACACAGAAGTCAGTGTTCAGGCACTAATCGGCGGTCGGTACCTCGATAGACTTAGTAGGCGAAATGGCGTTTGGAAGATAGACCATCGCCTGTATGTCCTGGACTGGAACGCAAACTGGCACGGAACAGGATCTGCGGCGATGGGTTTCGTTAAACCATCTAATTGGGGTAATCAAAGAGAAAAAGACATTACCCACAACAAACTTACCGAGTGGAATCGCTTATCAGGAGGAACTTCAGTGGCCCAACATTCATTGATAGCAGAAGATCTTTTAATTGCCGCTAATGCAGCACTCGCAAAGCAAACCATCCATGATCTGATTGTGGCGCAGGCACGTGCAACCGATCGCGCGGACCTAGATGGTTTCCTAGCAGTGTGGCATCCGAACGCGACCGTCGACGCAGGGTTCTTCGTAGGCGCCGCAGATCAATACTGCCGCACCATTATCGAATTGACGTCAGATTTTAAAAAAATGTCACACCACGTCGCTAACGAATGGATAAACGTGAAAGGAGATAAGGCAGTATCAGAAAGCTATGTCGTCGCTTTCGTGACCAAGCAGGAAGACGACGGGAACCTGTGGGATGAACTAACGGGAGGGCGATATCTGGACAGCTTTTCCAGCATTAAAGGTGAATGGAAGTTCACCGAGCGTAAGTTTATTAATGACTGGAATACCCGCCACGCTTGCAGCGATCAGACCGGCAAGGGCATGTACGAGGCACTGAGCACAGGCGGTAACAAATACCCCAATGACCCAGTCTACAAACATTGGAGTTGATCTTTATTTTGCGTTATCCCTACTTGCCAAGGAGCCGCTATTGCCGACCCTTGACAGGTCGGCCCAACCACTAACGTTACTAAAAAGTAAGCGCATTCAAGGCGCCGTCCTGCTAATCGCTTTAAAGATAGCGATCTACAATGTAGTGGAATTGTTGTCCCCAATTTTTCTGGCCTGACAAGTAGGCTCCTTTAAACCCCCTGGATTGAAAGCCAAGTCGCTGACCGGTAGACCTTTCAAGATCCTGATCCGCGACCTCGCTTAACGTTTCTTCACCATAGATCACTTCTCTACGCTCGACCGTCTTGAGACGGCACCATTGCTTCGAGGGCAGGAACCAAGTCAGCGTGGCTGGCCTGCAGAGCCATGTGCCAATTGAGATATCCGCCTAAATCAGCGTCAGCAGCCGTTTGAGCATTAATTTGTCCATGAAAAAACCCAGCTTGAGTCATTGCGGTATATTAGTTACTCTGTTATAGCTCGATAGTAGAAGTGCGAGTTAACCGTTGTAAATTTCTGAGGTAGTACCTAATAATAAAATAATAAGGAGTCCTTATGAGTTTTAATCGAATCATGCCGGCGCTAGGTTTTCTGGTTGCAATTATTTCAGCATTCGTCCCATTAGAGTGGTGGCCCTTAATACTACTGCTTATAGGGCTAGTGCACGGCTTTGGCGGGCAAGAAAAAGACCCTGTAATAATAGGGACAGTGATTCTTGCCGCGTTTGCCTTTCCAACCATCGCTAATAATTTGAATGCAATTCCTATGATCGGCGCGCATCTTGACACTATTATCGACCATTTCGCCATCGCAATCGGCGGTTACGCGATAGCGCTTTTGCTTTTGGATCTGAAAAACAGAGTCATGCCCGACGAGGCTTGATTCAACAAAGGGTCAGGCATCAACTTGATGCCTGACCCTACTTTCAGCATAACTTGCCGTCAGCCACGCAGACCAACCAGCCTCTAGCCAGCAGCGCTGACCAGCACAACGTTTGCCATGCCCTAATGTGATGTTGATCAATGTCGACCCCCAGGCAAAAAACCCGGCGTCGCCAAAGCCCAGCGTTTGGCAACTGATCGCTAAGATATTTAGCAAACTTGACGCATATCAGCCTTATGAACACTGGCTTCTGAACGCTTTAAGCACAGGTAAATATTATCTAGATGGAGGCTTCTCAGCGATTAAACCCATTAGACCTCAGGCGAATCCCCATCCCGGGTCAGCCGTTAACAATCAAACAGCACCTCCTGAACTAAAGGTTTAGACATTTAGAAACTTATAAACCAAGCACCCATTGGTAGTTTTATTTTATCCTCTCGAACCGCCTGCAAATTGGGTGTACTCTTCCAAAGACATGAAACGACGCAGCGTTATTCGAGGACATTCAGATCATGAGTTCTATCCCTGTCGAATTTGACCCAGACCATATCACTTCATTATCTAATCCAGATGCCCAGATGTATCGCGCTGAGCTATCATCAAAAGATCCCATGCAATCAGTTTTAAAAGACAACCCTGAAATCTATTTTGTACCGCCAAAGCGACGCAGCGAATGGGGGGAATGGGAATTCAAACCAGGTTCTTATTACGACACCACTATCGGGTCGAAACATCCTTATTGGAAAAACGAGGATCTACCAAAAGCTACAAAAGACATAAAACGCCTGCGGTTCGACATGCTGAAATGGGGATACTGCAAAATTGACAGCGCACTTTCTGACCATCAAGTAGCCAATATTAGGCAGCGCGTTCTAGATCAGGCAGAAGGGGAAAGGCTTGCGGGTATTGCACAGAGAACTCCAAGCGGACAAAACATCAATTGCTGCGTTAACAAAGGACAGTGCTTTGAGGGATTAATAGAGCAACACCCATCTGTCGTTCAAGGGGGCGCACTGGTAGAACAGTTGGTCACTGAAGCGCTTGGGGCTAACTGGATATGCACCTCGCTTATTGCCTCAATTTCTTTACAGGGCGGCGTACCCCAGGCGTTGCATCAAGATCAGGATCTCGCGCTTGATTCCAGAAGTCCCTTAACGATCAATATACTTACGCCGATTACTGACATGGACGAAACTAACGGTGGCACACTTGTTATTCCCGGCAGCCACCTTGTCCTGTCCGCTGCAGTGCGAAATCAAAGCCCTGTCGGCAAACTGCCACCCGCGATCAACATTGACGCCAAAGCGGGCACCATGATCATCACTGATGGACGACTGCTACACGGCACAGGGATCAATCACACCACGTTGCCCCGCATCGTCATGCTCAACGGTATGCAACATCCGCTAATAAGGCAGCAGGAAAACTGGATGCTGTCAGTCAGACCAGCCGTGCTAAGGCGAGCGAGCCCGAAGCTCCTTCAGAGGATGGGCTATCAAGCGACGAATGCTGCACAAACCAATGAAGGCCACGGATTCGGCGCTAGAGGCCTAATGGAAGAGGCAGCTGGTTCCACCGTAGATTTTCGATTAGCGGCTGATAACGGCGAATACCAGCGTGTCGGTGAGCTGAGCCCAAATTCTACAGAACAAGAACTCAATACTTCATTTACCCTACGAGAGGTCGTCAGAAAGGCACGCGCTAGCGGCCAGAGCGCACCGGTTGGTATCGGTGGGGCGAAACTAAACCCCTAACCACACCATCAGCCTTTCGGTCTAATTAAGGACGCCCCAGACCTTCTGCCCTGCCAGCCTTTTGAGCTAAAATCTGAGCCTGAACCTCCGCTACTTTTTCTTCTGTCAGCGGATAGTTCCAAAATAACGGCATGGCGACGAATTTAAACATCGCCGGAATAATCGAATAGGCGACGGCCAGCATCAGCAAAGAGAACGGCGTGTTGGTCGTGTTCCTGGGGTCCGCCAGGGAATCAAACCCCCAGAACACAACCAGGCCAGTACCAATAAAGAGCCCCAGGGCATAGGCGAGTTTTCGCGTCATTGACCAAATAGAGAAATAGGCTCCGCCTTGGCGCTTGCCGGTCATGCTGGAGTCGACATCAACGACATCTGCCGCCATCGCATACGGTAAGGCTGATAGCGCACCTATTGAAGACCCCTTCAGGCACATGATGACAATAAAAAATAGAAACTTGCCGGTCGGAATCCCTTCAAAATAGGCAACTGATGATGCGTAAGCTTCTTCAGGCAAAAAAGTCAGCAGGTTCGAAATCTGAAAGGCATCAAACCAAACCAGGGGCGCAATCGCGATCAGTGGAATTAACGAAGCCCATAAAGCATACCAACCGATCGCAACCATCGTCGCCCGGTGCTTACCTATCCTGCGAGAGAGCTTGAACCACAGAGGGATGGCGATAAGTTGTGATAGAAAATACGGCGCCAGATAAAACCCGAACAAATCGCCGGCCAGCAGGACGTGTTTCACAAAAAAGAAACTCAAGGTGTTGGTCATCGCCGCGCCAATCGTAGAGAACAAAAACGCAATCACCAAGCGCCGATAAGGTTCGTTCTTCCATACGTACTTAAGGCTTTCCTTTAGCGAAAGATCGTCTTTTTTAGTCTCGGTCACCTTGAACTCGGGCACCGAAAACACGGTGTTGATCACCAACACTGGCATAACGATGGCAATGGCCAGGGACAAAAAATACACCGCGTCAGTGGGTTTGCTGTACCCGAAAAAGAAGATGATTGCCGGCGTGAAGGCACCAATCAGCGATCCGGTGACCGCAAAACCTTCACGCCAACTGGTCACCAATGTGCGCTCGTGGTAATCAGGGGACAATTCTGCTCCCCATGCACTATACGGAACATCCTTAATGGTTGACCCCACATAGGCGACAACCAGCATCGTCAGCATCCAGGGATAACCGCTATTAATGGTAAAACCAAGCAGGCTTACATCACGAAAGGTGATCGGCGGGATGAACAACATGCAGATGCCGAATATGTAGATCGGCATGCCCAACAGAACGAACGGTTTTCGCCTCCCCCAGCGCGTCCTTAGCCGATCGGACATAAATCCGACAATAGGGTCAGTGACCCCATCAAAAATTCTAGCCAGTACTAGAACCAGCCCCACAAAGGCAAGGCCAAGACCAAACCCTTCGCTATCTGCATAGACTGCCGGCAAGTAAACGGCCATTGGAAGCCCGACCATCGCCAACGGCATAGCCGGTGCGCCATAAGATGCAAGCATCCATGAGTTTAACACGCCCGGTTTGTATTCTTTCACGCCTACCCTGCCTCCAGAAGATCAGCTTTAAGCTCATACCGCACAATACCCATTTGATTCCTCACCGGTCAACACTTGCGGCAGCGTAAGGCTTCCTGCAAGAAGCAGGACTTAATAAAATCAGCGACCGACTTGTCTACCGCCACAAAACCGGCCACTTACGCGCCTTAGCCGCTATTTATTAGACGCCAACATATTCTTAACACCAGCCAAGCCACAAGCCTCGTCATGCTCTGCCGGCGCACCAGAAACACCAAAGCCGCCTAAATGTTGCCCCGATACCGACGACACCGCTACTCCACCTTGAACCACCGTAAGGTGATCAAGATAGCGAATACCTAACGGTTGGCTTTGGTCTGCGAATTCGATCTTGGCAAGCTCGCTGGTAGCCAAAGCAGACACCGCAGCTGTACGACCCTTAATGTGTGCAAATTCGACAGTGACGAACACTGCACCATCCTGACGGGCGAAGAGTTTCAAATTCCCGGAGGCATCATAAACAGCCATCGAAAGTGACGCGAGTTCGTGCTTAACAGAATAGGACTCGCAACCAGCAATCAGGTCTTTCGCTTGCTCCAAGGTCAGCACTTCCTCCCTGTAAGGCTCCGCTGCATTTACAATCTTAGGTAACAGGCTTAATGCAACAATCGCTAACAATACTTTCATGATCGCCTCTGTTTCCTTTTTACTGATGTTGAAAAGGGCAAGAGAGCCCACGCGAATTTTACCTCCATGGAGGCTTTATCCGAACCCCTTCGAACAGATGAATTGTCTACCGAAAACGCAGGATTATCTTTTCTCTCACTCGATGAGCAGTGCTTTACTAGCTCGCTGCAGCCCCAATAGGTGCCCAGGCCATCAGTGATGAATCACCTTCAAAAGTGTTGTGAACCAGATCAACACCTGCCGCAATCGACAGCTCCTTATATTGCATCCACGACAGAACTTCGACGATCGGCGTGCCGGGACCTTCATCAAACTGCAAAGGGCCGTAGACATTCGCCGTGTAGATTAGATCTTCATCGCTAACACGCTGGGTTTCTTCATGACGCGCACCGGCCGGCTCGTAAAACCAAACACCAGGACCATATCCTTCTGGCGGGCCAGCCCGATAGCCAATACGACCGTTAAGCACCATGAAGTCCGCCGCGCCCAAATGATAGTGAGGCCCAGCAACGCCGTTATGTCTTACGATCAGCGAGGTAATACCGGTCTCTTCACTGACTCTTAACACCTTTAATCCCATATCCGGAACTGAAGGGTTTTCGATCCAGGGGATAGCCCGAGTGTCCACAAAATGTGGGTGCACACTGCGGCCTACATCTGCAATATTCTCTGCCTCTGACACGAGCGCCTTGGTATCCGTCCCAGCAATCGCTAGTGGTTCTGCCTGCCCCTGATAAGCTGCCGGTCTTTCCTGCATGCACTCGGCCAATGTATTGGGGACTAATGTTACACCCCGCTCCTTAGCCGCTGCCGCCAAGTCAAGCGCGGTCAAAATACTGGAGACACCACCTTTTTCGTTAAGAAAGGCCAGAGCACCATAAAAGTTACCCAGAAACTCAACATCCTCGGTGGCGACAAACCTGTCTACTTTCGCATTCGCGGGAATATAACCCCAGGTCCCTGGTTCCAAAGTTCCCGCCATAGGACCATCCGGGTAATTCAGCGTGCCAGAAAGCACAAGCATATCCATTGCACCCAAGTACACGAGATTCTTTAACTCCGTCCCGCCCTTTACCTGAATCACCGCACTGAACATGCCGCTTTCGCCACTGGCCCGCAGTGGTTTTATCGACATCCCTGGCGCTTGAGGCAGGCTCATCCATGGGATGTCATTGGTATCCACGCCGCCTTCAAGGCCAGTGGGGTTAAAATCGGGGTTATAACCTGCGTTCATATTGACCTACCTGTATTCATAGACACTGCTAAGGTGCCAGAGTTATGGGGTAAGAGTAAAGAGCCAGGATCAATAGAAACGGCTCATGATCTACCATGCGTGAATATGCCCCGTTCATCTTAGGGACAGTCCAATTACCCATCGATGCGGCAAATTTACATTTAACTGACCAGCTTTCGAAGAATTGCGGGTTGTTGCAAAAACCCGTTAGCCTGCTTCGGAGTACTATCTCGCCAATTCACAGCCAATACCCCTGGCTGACCTCACAACAACAAGAGTCTTCATGATCTTTCCTCCAGATATTTCGTTAAGGTCTGGTGAAAATGCCTGACGCGAACTTCCTGATAGTTAGCCAGCGTCGCGCCCGATTTACCGGCCGTGGCGGCGCCCTCCTGAGCTGCCTGCATGTTACCGGTATCCTGATCGAATACATGTCCGACATAGGGGTCCATCCCAGGCACAGTCGTATAGGATTCTTCTACCTTCAGCCGGACGGGCTCCGCAGGCTCGACAACCACTCCCACCGGGCGAGGTTTCAGCAGGATCAGATCGAACAGTGCTTTATCGTGAGCCATGCCCAAAGGCCGAAATCGATAAACTATTGGGAAAGAAACCCCTGAAAAAAACTGTTGGTTTGGGAACACGAAATACGCTATCGAGTCTACGATCTCCGAGTCACTCACTTGCGAAATATCCTGGCCGGATTTAGCCATGCTCTGACGGAACTGCTCCGCCATTACCCTTCGCGCTGTTCCGCCTTTAGGCACCACCAGTTCATCCGCCACATCATCACGATCGCCCACTAAAAACATATCAAGAATCTGTTGTTCAGAGAGCTCTTCCTCACAGAAGGTGCTGGGTATCCCCGCCACATTGATCAGCCGACTGACGTGGTCGCCATAAATATCATACTGGGTATTTGCATCACCATTAGTACGCATCAGCTGACTATGAGTTTCCATCACATGATAGGCCTCTAGAAAAGCCTCCGACGCAATCTTCCAATTACAGTTAAGTTCTTTTTCAATGTGTTGCGCGATGTACCGATCTTCAAAAACTTTACTCTGGATGTGCTCGGGCAAAGGATTCAAATAATCGAGCAGCGGCAGCGGTTCAGCTTCCAGGTTAATAAAAACAAACCCCCCCCACACATCGCAATGAACCTTGGAAAGATCTATCTTCGCTTTGTCTACGTGTGGAAAATCCCATTCACAAGGCAAGCTTTTTATACGCCCATCCAGATGCCAGTCCCAACCATGGTAAGGACAACGAATCGATTGGCTTCTGCCTGAACTAAATGACGGTTTTAGTTTGGTCCCTCGATGCATACAGGAGTTGCGATAGGCATTAATTTCGCCGCTGTCTGTACGCATAACAATCACTGAATATGGTCCTATGTCATAGACATAGTAATCACCCGGCTCTGGGATATGTTCTTCACGGCAAGCCCACTGCCAGGTTCTTGACCACAGGTTTTCTACTTCCCTATCAAAATATTCTTTCGTGGTATAACGCTCGAAAGGAATGTCTTCATCACCTAAAAACTCATAACTTTGCTTTCTCAGGTAACTGGGGACATCCCGGGAATCCTCGTCCAACAAGTCCTGAACACTGACACCTGGACATCGTGCATCACCGGGCTTTGATACTAATTCTTCAGACATAACACATCACCTCTCACTGATTGTCATCGGATTTATCCACAGTGTAAAGTACCGGAACATCAGCCATCCAGAAAACGCACATGACTCACTCGAAAGGATTACCCGGATTACGCGGCACCGATCATCTAGGCATTACAGCACCAGACTTTGACGAAGCGGTCGATTTTTTTACCGATGTCCTGGGTTTAGAACCGTTCTATGAAATGGGCCCTTTTGAATCAAAAGAGGATAACTTCATGCTCGACATGCTGAACGTCAATCCACGAGCGGTGATCCGACGTGTCAAACAATTTCGTTGTGGCTCTAATACAAACATTGAGCTTTTCGAATATGAAAGTCCTGACCAGCGACGTGAAATGCCAAAAAACAGTGATTGGGGCGGGCACCATATTGCGCTCTATGTCGATGACATAGACGTCGCCATGGATTATTTGAAGGCACACAAGGTCAGACTTATGCCTGGAGGCGGCGGCCCCACCATAAAAGACGGCCCGGAGGCGGGACTCCGATCTTGCTATTTTCTGACCCCCTGGGGCATGCAGATGGAGCTCATTACCTATCCAGATGGGAAAGGCTATACCAAAGATACCGGCCGAAGATTATGGGACCCGCGGCACTGACACCCGAGAAAATCAGACGACCAATCGAATCAGCCCAAGCATTACTCTATGCCGGTTTTCGGGAATAGTTCAGGTTCAGCTAACCGTTCTTGACGCTCACTTCGCGGACGTGAGCACCCATATGTCTCGGCAGCGCGTTACTTTCTGATCGCGTCAATTTGTTCCAAGCTGGTGACTCTGGGCGTGGGGCCCATACCAAAATCGTAACTGGCGCCTGTATCACCATCAGGGCCCTGATTGATGACATGACGAATAGCCAGATCGAGATCTTCCACTTTCATCCCATTTTCGACCATCTGAGGCGCAAATTCGCGGAGCATCGGCGTGTCGGTCGCGCCAAAGCAAAGCCCATTAACACGAACACCCATTTCTTTGAGTTCCTCTGCCCAGCTTTCCGTTAACCGCCAAAGTGCAAACTTCGCGCAATCGTATCCTGTTGCCGGCCCACCCGTCAGGTAAAACCCTGGGCGAACGTGGTCCGTCAGAATATTAATGATATTTGACGTCCCGGACTTTTCCAGCAGGGGCACCGCTGCCGCCGTACAGTAAAAGGCACCCATCGCGCACGAACCCATCGCATTATCGAACGCTCGGGTTTGGGTGTCCCAATCGCCGGAGGTCAATTTGGTATCACCGTACACCGCAGCGTTATTCACCAGCAGGTCAATATGATTGATTTTGCCATTTAGATCATCAAAAACAGCTCGCACAGCGTCCCGGTCTCCGATATCGCAGGTATAGCTAAGGCAGGTGCCGCCGGCTGATTCAACCTGCGAGTGTGTCATCTTGTTCTCAACCGCATCTATATCCAACGCGATAATCGTTGCGGATTCTTTTGCCCAGCTTATTGCTACCTCGCGGCCAATACCGACGGCGCTACCTGTCACAAAAACAACTTGATTCACGGGACTATTCCTTTAAATGAGTTCTATAAAGATACAGGGTGATTCGCGTCAGGTGAACATTTATGTGCACGGGAACGCATGAAATGCAGACCTTTCCTAATCACATAGGTGCAGGAACCTCACAGGCCCAGTGACCCTGAGCTCGAGTACACACTGCTATCCGGAGCGTCCCCGCTGGTGCCATCCACCGAAATGACCAGACGACAAAACTGGGAACCCGCTCGATTCACTAGGCCAACATCGTGGAAGAAAATACCAAAGGGGCTTTGACACGGGTTGCGTTTACAAATTATTATCCAATAAGTCGTCTCTTAAGGAAGTGTCCAAATCACCATGCAAGACGATGATTAGTCTTTTGAAACCGTCATCTTCGGCACAGGCTTTTCTTCTTTTTTAGCCTGTCACCGGAATACATCATCAATTTTATTTTTTCTAAAATGGTTTCACTTATAAGACTGTCAATTATTGAACTAGTCCTGAGCAAGATGCCCTCAATATACTTCCCCTTGATTGTGACCGAAAACTATCGCCAACGTCGGCAAGTCCAGTGACTTTTTTTTCAAACGCTTCATCGAAGCTGACAAATCTTTCATCACAATATCTGTCAATCTCGACCTCTTTCTCCTTACCCACTTATGAATTTCCAACACCTCCGGAAAAATCATATTTGAAATGCGGGTCGCCTGTGACACGGCCATCCGCATGAACAACATGCGTTTCCGGACTGGCAATGTCCAGAAAATCCTGAACAGTGAATAGCCCCAGGATTTCACTGTTTGGATTCGGCTCAACGTGATTTTGCAAAAGAACTTCGCTGTCACTCTCGAAAATACCACGCGCCTCAAAGCCTTCAGGGCAGTCGCTGAACGGCGTATGAAATGATCCTGGCGCCTCGTAGGAAAACATGCCGTTGTCAACACGATTGGTACCCTCGCGGTAGCCAAACCAGCCCTTGGTCGTAAACGACATCGCCCGGCAGATGTGAAAGTGCGACGGAAAGTCAGGCGCACCCGGATCCATACGAAAGGCGTAGGCCACTGTGTTGGTGGGCACATGAACCGTTAGCGCCTTGAAGTACGATCCTTCAGCGACTTCTACCCATTCAAGGTCATTTGCCTGAATATCGGCGGTAATTCTGTCGAGTTGCGCAAAACTAGATCCCATAACCATACCTTTTTAAGTGAGATATCACGACCATCAAGCACCATCAGAGAAAAATAGTAAAGCCCCTGAAGAGACAGGCTTACCCCGAGTATCATCACATGATTAGAACCATACCTTCCCCCCAGCGCTGCAGATCCATGGCATGTTCGCGGTGGTGGTGCTTACGGCGCCTTTAGCAACCTGTGTTGTCAACCCAGGTGAACTATTGGGTAGCCCAAGTAGACCGAGACCGGAGCCGGTCTTGGTAAGCTTTTACGTTCGCCGGAAACAGAAATGGCTTACCCGTGAGCTTACGCACTAGCGAGGTAAAGTCTAAGGCAACGCCAAAGGTGATATCAGCGATGCTAAAACGATCCAACGCCAAGTATTCATGCTCATTTAAGTGATCATCGAAAATAGCGAGACTGCTTACCGCTCGGCCTACGCATTGCTCTCCCCACTCCACCACTGGCGTTTCGCGGTCCTTAAAAAAACCGCTAATATTGCGGAACGCACCGGTAAGTTCTAGGAAGTAGTTCTGCTCGGCGCGACGATTCCACATTTCAACAGTAGCCATGGCCTCAGGCGTTTCACCGAAAAGGTTAGGATTAGGATGTAATCCTTCAAGATACCGGCAGATGGCTACTGACTCTGACAGGTGCTCACCGTTATCCAACTCCAACACGGGGACGCGGCCCATTGGATTACGGGTTTTATGCTCGGCCATCAGGTTTTCGCCGGATTGAATATTCACGTCCTCTCGCGGCAGGTCAGCACCTTTTTCTGCAAGGAACAGGTTCACCCGGCGGGCATTAGGTGAACGGGATTCATAGAGTTTCATAGAATTAGCCTTGTTGTTGTGCCATTAAGTTTAAGTAGAACGCTAAAAATCAGCCGTTTGCTAAAAAACCAAAATGCTGAGAATATTCTGATGAAGTCGCCACAGGCTAATCTTGAGCGTCCTATAACTGGACTAATGATACCTTGGTTCATTTCAACCACTAGCCGGCCGGAAGCTGGTTGGCCAAAAAAAAAAACCGCTGCAAGATCGGCATGCCCCGTTGGCGATAGCCATCAATGTTAGTTAAGTAACCTCAGTGGGAAAGTTACACTACTATGGCGAATTTAGGAGTTGGTAATGACTATTTCACTGATCGGTGCCGGCTACGGTCGCACAGGTACGCTTTCCCTGAAGTCAGCGTTAGAAACATTAGGCTACAACAAATGTCATCACATGATTGAAGTCATACGAAATCCAGGCGAACCAGAAAAATGGTTACAGGCAATTGAAGCAAAAACCGTTAACTGGGAAAGCTTATTCGATGGGTATGAAGCCACAGTCGACTGGCCCGCCTGCCACTTTTATCAGGCATTGGCAGACTACTACCCAAAAGCAAAAGTCCTACTAAGCGTTAGGGATCCCCTCGAGTGGTTTGAAAGCATGTCTGCAACAACACTTAGGGTGATACGAAAAAGGATGCAGGCCAGCAAAGCCGGTCAGCCAAAAAACCTGGGTGCTGAACTCGTGGTTAAAGCCGCTTTTCGCGGAAATATTGATGATGCTGAACACGCCATCAGAATGTTTAACCAGCACACGAAAGAAGTCATGGAGGCTATCGACCCGGCGCGATTGCTAATCTACAACGTCCGTGAGGGATGGGAACCGCTTTGTCAATTTTTGGGTAAACCAGTACCTGATATCGCCTTCCCACGCGTCAACTCACGCGAAGAGTTCGAAGAAATATTTTTTGGCAGCAGTCTTCAGCAACATTAACCAGAAACCTTTGCATGGCGTCAATCAGTAAAATATGACAATAACTTCACTGGATCGCAAGACAGTCCTGATCACCGGGGGCGCTAGAGGCATCGGCAAAGGCATCGCGAGGGCTTGTCTGGAAGAGGGTGCGCAGGTTGTTATCACCAACTTGAATATTGACGTCGGCAAAGAAACCGAGGCGGAACTATCCGGTCTGGGATCAATCAGAGCCATACGCTGTGATGGTACCGACCGCCTGGCAGTAGACCAGCTTATGGAAGACGTCTGGGCTAATGAAGGCCCAATAGATGTGGTGTTCAGTAACGCCGGTCGCGGTTTCGGCGCCAGCACGCTGGAAGCGTCGATAGAAGATGTAACCGACATCTTCTCGACAAACTTCAATTCGGCCGTTCACCTAGCGCAGAGTTACATTCCCAGGATGATCGCGCTTGGTCGCCCTGGTCATATTATGTTTACAGGGTCGGAGCACTCCGTCGGATTACCTGCCGGTAACGAAGGACTGAACTTTGGTTTCTATAGTGCGACCAAACATGCACTACTTGCATTGGCAGAATGGCTAAGAGCCGACCTTGAGCAGACCAACATGTCCGTTAGCTTATTGATGCCAGGCCCCGTTCTGACAGAAAGTCTGGAGGCTAGGCTCAAAATCCTGGAAGCAGATCCTGCACACCATCAGATTCGGCAGAAATTCACCAAAGAAGTAGAAACTCTACTCCGAGAACGCATGATCTCGACCCAGCAGTGCGCCCGACGCGCGCTCCAGGGGTTGAAGCAAGGACAATTTTACATACCCACCCAGTCTTACATCAAATCAGACATTGACCGACGCCATGAGGAGCTTGAACGAGCCTTTTCAATATTGGCCAGCGATCAGTGAACTCGGTTTCACTGACCCCCGCGTGATCTCGTCTCAACCCACCCAGGGAAAACAACTTGATGAGAAAAATATGGGCTCGGCAGTCGTTACTCAGACGCATTCACGCGACGCCACCCCTTAGGCATTCGGTGAAGAGTTTGTTAATCTTTGCCTCTTAAATAATAAATAAGAGTAGGTACCATGTCTGAAAATCGATTAGCTATCGTTGCTGACAAGCACGACATTGAAACCTTGCAACGACTCTACGCCAAGGCTACGGACTTGATTGGTCTTGGGACCGAAGAAGCATTTGAAGAGGGCAGAGAGATCTACCGTCGCATCTATACAGACGATGTTGATATCCGCACAGCAAATACCGGAGATGAACCCTTAGTCGCTAAAGGCCCTGATGCTTGGGCTGACGTTTGTCGCAGCGCACTGAATGACTATACAGGCACTCAGCATTTGATAGGCACCCAGCTTACTGAGGTTAATGGCGATGAAGCACAGATAGAAAGTTATCTGAATGCCTGGCACAAGAACCCAGATTTAACGGTCTACTACTTTTTAGGCACCTATATTTCGAAAACACGAAGAACCCCTGATGGCTGGAAAATCTACGACATGACATTACGTCTTGATACGCAAGGCACGGTACAAACAACCTGAAATAACGGCGTCATCGTAGTAGCAAGTTCAACCTTAATTAAGTCCGTGATCGACTTCCGAGATTTTCACATTTCGATCAAGTGAGACACCAGGCTCCTACTTTAAGTTAAGCCTCTATTTCTCTTACCTTTATTCGACTTGTTGGCGAATAAATCGGGCCGCTTGGCGACAAGCGTACTTGAAAAGTGCCGGGTATGTGCGGGTTCGGTTACACTGTCCTCTAGTCAAAGGAAAGGCCCTTACTATTCTTGAATTTACCACCTTGTCCCGACTGCTCATTCCAAATTATATGACCCACTAATAAAATCGAAACCCACGGGTAACCAGCGATGCGAAAAGTTGACATCACACAGGAGCCAGTTGAGCTCTACAAGATCCTGAAATTCGAAGGATTGGTAACAACCGGTGGCGAAGCCAAATTACTCATTGATGACGGACAAGTCACCGTTAATGGTCAAATTGAGACCCGCCGGCGGAAAAAAATTGTTAATGGTGATGTTATAGAGTTCGGGGGGGAGACACTAAAAATGCAATTGGTTTCGGCTAATGAGCGCGCTGAATAAACCACTCGGTTAGCCTTATTTCAGTTTTAAACAATAATGCTGGATTGAGTCACCATTACCCCGTTCAGGATTAGTTGGTTAAACCACGCCTGACCAGCCACGCACCGATCGTGAGGTTGAACCAAAACATCAACACCCAACGCATCATTACACATCCAATACAGAGCTTCTTTATGAACTCTTTATAGAATGCTAGATACGTACCCTACGTTTGTTTTCCCACCGTCGACGGGGATTATCTGCCCGGTAGTATCGCGGGATCCATCACTAGCGAGAAACACCATCACCGGACCCAAATTTTCGTTGGGGTCACCCTACTTCTGACCCATCGCAATAGACTGATGGTGTTGCCAGACGCTAGCTGCTTCCTGCTCTTCTTTCAGGTTAAACGTTCCTTCAATGTACATATGCGTCGCCATTGCTGAAAGAACGGCATTCACTCGAATTTTATCATTCCGCCAAGTTCCTGCTGCAGTTCTGGCCAACAAAATAGTCAGCCAAGCCTCTGATTAACAAATGCCTGCTCTCCATAAATTGTTCCGTGGCGATAGCTTTCAGGGTGTTTTCTAACAGGTATTCTCAGTCGAGCATCTTCAATGCAATGCTTGCCGAGCCAATCGCTATCGCTCGTTCGGTCTCATCGATCTGGGTGAGCTCCAGGTCAACGATCATTTCATCCTCAACCTGACCTAGCGCAATGACTTTGCCGCTGGCTGTTAACAGTTGATCCTTAAAAAAAGGGCCCCTAAGCTTCGCCGACACGGAAACAATGCGGCCATTGTCACCTATCCAATCTCTTAACATGGCGTGGAAAAATGCCAACTGAAGCGGCGCCATGGCAAAGGGTGCGGGAAACCCCTCTGCCTCAGCCACAGCATAATCCCAATGGTGCGGAGCAAATTCATCATTAACTGCAGCAAACCGATTCCAATGCTCTATGGTGCCTTTGCGCTCAAACGCGGGCAACTGTAAGCCCACGCCTAGTTTATCAATGGATGTCATATTACGCCTGCAAACCCGATGTTTTCTAAACACTAGTTTTCCCACGCTGTTGGTTTTCTAAGCGCGGTATCAGTATCTGACAAACACCGAATCCGTGGTGCGGATCCATTCGTCAGATTGGTTGTGCCATTCGTTAGACAGCGTCGTGTAGAGCATCCGTCCCATTCTTCCATCGCGCTCAAAATAATCACTGATGCGAACAACCGAACGAATAACATCACCGGCACGAATCCGAACTCGCCCATGCTGCTCTCGAATTTCACTGAGTAACATTGCTTTGTATTCAGGTGGTTTTATGCCGAGTTCATCTTCACTGAAAGCGGTTTGGGAAACTTTAGGATCGGTCAGCAACGGCTTCGCTGTACTCCAAGCAAATGGATTGAATTCTTCAGGCGCGACGATGCAGCCATGCTGAGTCGTAGCGGCATAGTCCTCGTCCCAAAATTGTCGTGGCGGGGGCTCAGGATAATAAACAGCGATGGCCCACTTACGGATATCAGCAATGGTCACCGGGTGGGACACGGATTCGCGCATGACCGCACCTACGATGCTCCGCATATCTTCAGTCACTAAACTTTCAGCCACCAAAATTTCAGTTGCTTCGCTACCCGCCTCAGAACCATCGGTCTCAGAACCATCGGTCTCAGAACCATCGGTCTCAGAACCATTGATCTCAGAATCATCAACCACTAATCGCTCCCGTTGTCGTCCTGTAGAAATTATTTATCACTCTCGTGGGTTCTCCCGTAGGTGGGTGCTCCCGTAGGTGGGCTCTTGCGAACTCAGTCGGTGACTTACCGTCGCACGGTTAATACTCATCCAGACACACATTTCAGGGTCAACGTCATAGACTTCGCCTTCTATCCAACGGCCAATGCCATCGAACAGGCCCACCGCACCGTCAGGCCTGGTTACTCTGACGCGGCCAGGCCCATCCGACGTGTATACCGCACCACTAAATCCATGCCGAATACCTCCTTGCAGTTCATTTTGTCGCCTCATAACTGCACAGGTCCCCGCGCTATATAGGCTTCAATTAGATCGTGGCGCCAACGAATCAACGCTTCCTGGTAACGGCTCAACATAATTCCATCACGGCGCAAAACTTTTAGCCCTTGATGCACACGCTCCATGTTGAAAGTATCCTGCTCTACAACCATGCCTAGCTTCTCAAGCGCTTCAGCATCGGTCCAGGGATCATCCGGCCCTAGATGCACTACCTCAGCAGGCGGTGGTCGTTCCCCGGCAAATGGCGCTAGGTACATAATTTCAAAAACGCAGGTTTCATGATCATCACCGTTAGGTCGAAACCGGTAAACAATTCGATTAAAGGCGCCCCACGGATGAAAGTTGGGGAACACCATGTAATTCCAGGCATCCAAAAACTCGGCATCGGTGATTTCATCGACTCGATCGCCAAAACTTTCACGAAACCTTTCACGACCAGCTGCCGATAATACGCCACGTAACGTATCACCCTGCTCAAAGGACACGGGCAGTGGTTCGCCAACACGAACATCCAACGCATCGCGCAACATTTCTTCTTCTGTAGGGGTGTAGTTAAGCAAAGGGTTGGGGATACCTTTAGGCGACAGTTCTCTTGCAGTATTGCCCCAAAAATCAATCTGACTCTGGGGGTCGCCCGTGTAGGTGACAGCCTGCGGGTGAGTGGCACCAACATGATAGCCCTCAGTGAAGGCTTCGTTGGCAATCTTCCAATTACAGCGGATGGTACGTGACACATGCGCTGCCAAATACCTGTTGTCGAAGTCCCAGCGTTCGAAGTGCTGCTGAATATCAGGACCTAGAAATTCCTCTAAGGGTTCACAATCAGTGTCCGGGTTAATGAAAACGAAGCCCGCCCAGCAACCCACCTTCACCTCAGGCAACGAGAGGTCGCGCTCAGCCGCTTGTGGAAAATCCCACTCAGCCGGGATCTGCTTGAGTTCTCCATCAAGGCGCCACGTAAAACCATGGAATGGACAACGAAATTCACTACAACGGCCATCATAGGTCTTAAGCAGTCGCCCCCGATGCAAACAGGCGTTGGGGTAGGCCTTGATCTCAGTGTCACTCACTCGCACAACAAGATATGACTGATCGGCAATATCGTAAACAATGTAGCTCCCGACGTGAGGAAGGTGCTCCTCGCGACACGCGAACTGCCAGACGCGACTCCACAACCTCTCTTTTTCGAGTTCATGCCAGTCACGGCTCAGATAACGGCTTTTTGGAATATCATCAAGGCCATTTAGATAGGGGGATTCTGCCCTCAGATAGTCAGGCACAGCGCGCGAATCTGTCTCGAGCAGGTCCTGCCAGCTTGGTCCCGGACTACGACCTAACGGCAGTTCCTCGTCCAATTTACTATCCTTTTTTGTCATACCGCGCGCCCTCACCTACTATTTTTTAGCTAAGATTAATCCAACATGCTTTTACTCATACCCGTCGGTGAGTTTTTGAACAAAGAATAGCTGTCGAAGCTAATTTTTTTATCTGGAATCACTTCTATGGCTAAGCGTCCCGGCGAATTTGCCAAGTGTTGCGCGAAACTCGCAGCTTCGGTAGAACCTGCGGGACGCACCGCATTGGCAAGCTCTGTATTCATCCAAGCATTGGTCTCTGCATCTTCATGCAGCACCGCTGTGCCCTTATAGGTAATGGCCTGACTGATTCCAATATTTGTTCCGCGACTGGTAATGGCAACGGCCACTCTTGGCCTGGCCCTGATTGCAGAAATGCGTGCGCGCTGCTTTGTCGCTGTTAACCAGATGCTGCCTTTTCGCCAGACGAAATTCATGATGACACCAACCGGCTCAGCCTGCGAGTTAGTCCACATAAAGGTGCATTCAGTCTGCTTTTTGAGCAGCATCTCCTCTCTTTCGTCTGTCAATGCGTAAACCGTCACGTCAGCGTAGTTGTCAACATACTCATCCTCTTTTTCAGATGTCATACTCCGCCTCCAAGAAAATTTAACATTATCACTCGCTTTTTTTACTCAATTAGCACGCCGTAAAATCGGTATCCAAGCATCATAAAACAGCCCTCCATTCTCCGCCAGTTACTGATTGGCAACATTGCTTATATTTATAAGATTGTCTACCCTCGATACAATCACCCGAGGAAAACCCACTATGAATTCATCTGGATTTGGACCGGTTATCCAGCACGCCTTCGTCGTGGGGGACATGAACGCCGCACTGACCTACTGGATAGAAGTCATGGGTGTGGGACCGTTTTATAAGATCAATAACGCGACTTACAAAAAGGCCTTTTATCGTAATGCTCCCGCGACACCAGAATACTCGGTTGCTCTGGCTTATTGGGGTGACAATCAAATTGAATTGGTGACACCTACATCTGATAACCCAAGCATCTATAAGGAGTTTCTAGATGACGGACATGATGGCCTTCTGCATCATATGTGCGTAACCGTTAAAGACATGAACGAGTTCCGGAACGGCATTGATGCCACCAAATTCGAAACACTTGCTGAACTGGCGCTAGAGCCCGAAGGGCACGTCCTATACCTGCGCGGTGTCGGGCAACGATGGCCGTTAATTGAGGTTGGAGAGTTTCCGCCTGCCATCTACGAGTTGTTCAACCGAGTTAAATCAGCATCCGAAGGATGGGATGGCAAGGACCCCATCCGTACCCTTTAAGCAATGTGAAAAAACGGGGCCTACTAGCGTGTGGTCGTCAGGCTGACCGACTCTATGGTGACCTAGACAATAACCGCAAAACATGTCTAGACCAGTCCATAGAGTTTAGATTTTAAGACGCTAGATTTTCAAACTCCACTTCCGGAAACCCCGCACCTACCGAGGTGCGCATCAGGTCGTAGTAGACGTTGGCGCCGCCAAAGTAGATGAGCACCCTTGGGGCCCTATCCTCTATGTTGGCGCCCATCATCCAGGAATGGACTTTATCGCCCTGAGCCATCAGTGTTTGCGCGTGAACCTCGGCAACGTGCTGCACCCAATCGTCTTCCGCTTTTTGCAGTGGTTCACAGAGATCATGTCCCTCGCTTTCCATCTTCTTAACACAGTCAACGATATACGTAATATTTTGCTCAATCGAGGTCGGCAAATTGGCAAATGGCGCCTGCGGGCCCGTAATCATAAACAGATTGGGGAACTCGGCAACAAACACACCCATGATGGAGCTAGACACCGTATCCCATTTGTCTCGGAGCAACAGACCATTACGCCCACGAATCGGCAGTGCTTCCTGCGCACCTGTATACGCCTGAAAACCAGTTGCCAGCACTATGATGTCAAAATCGTATTCATTCTCTGTGGTCCGAACGCCGGTTTCCGTCAACTCGACAATGGGTTCGCGCTCGTTGATGTCCACCAGTTTGACGTTGTCGCGGTTGTAAGCCTCGAAGTAATTGTGATCAAGTGGCGGCCGTTTGGCAAAGAACGGGTAACCTTTGGGCGTTAGCATTTCCGCAATCTCAGGGTCGTTGACCCTCTCTTTCATTTTTTTGATGACGAAATCGCCCGCGACCTTGTTGGATTCCGGGTCTCCTAGCAAATCATCAAAGGTCTCGAAGACAAACCGAAAGCTGCCCCGAGGCCAGTGCTCTTCCAGAACCTTCTGCACTTCCTCTGGCGATGTATCGGCTATCGTCCGTCCTACAGGACTGTCGAACGCCATCCCAAAAACATGATTGCGGCACTTGGCAATAATGTCATCGTAGTTTTCCTTAATTTCTTTATCCCATTCAGGCGTCATCGGTTTCTGTACCGCGGGCATAATAAAGTTTGCGGTACGTTGGAAAACCGTCACGCTCTCTGCTGTTTCAGCGGTCACAGGCAACATTTGCACTGTCGTTGAACCCGCACCAATAATACCAATCCGTTTGCCCGCGTAATCCAACCCTTCCGGCCAGCGCGCGGAATGAAAACAGGTGCCCTTGAAGTTTTCCATACCCTTGAATTTTGGTATCACCGGTTCAGAGATCATGCCCATGGCACTAACAAAGTACTTACAGGTAAATTCTTCACCTGCCCCGGTTTTTACCAGCCATAAGCCTCTGTCCTCCTGAAAGTCAGCGCTGGTAATCTCGGTATTCAACTGAATGTGCGGCCACAAATCGCATTTATCTGCGACGAAATGCATGTACCTAAGGTTTTCTTCCCAACCGGGGTAACGCACTGACCACTTCCACTCCTGCAGGATTTCCTTAGAAAATGTCAGGCAGTAGTAGTAGCACTCACTGTCGCTGGCAGCGCCAGGATAGTGGTTCCAGGCCCACGTACCGCCAATGTCAGAGGCCTTATCGAATACTTGGATCGATAACCCTGCTTCACGCATGTGGTGAATCAAGCCTAAACCGGCAAAACCGGCGCCTACTGCTATTACGTCGTAATCAGCTTGATGCTGAGAAGCCATTTCCATTCTCCGTTTGATATGTCGCTAGACTAACCAAGATTCAATGGATAGAAAAGAGCCGTTGAAACAACCTTCCGGCAAAAGGGTCCGGAACGGCTACTCCGTCTTCCTGAAATAACCGGTAAATTCAATGAGAAGAGACACACTCTCGCTGTTCGTACCATGCCGGTTGCGCTAGGCTTTAAGTCAAACATCAATGTACACACATGGAGAAAATGCCTTGAAGGACTTCAGCAATAAAGTCGTCGTCATTACAGGAGGTGCTACTGGTATCGGCTTCTCCTTCGCCAAACGTTTCGGCGCTGCGGGCGCAAGCGTCGTTATTGCCGGACGCCGGCAGGATAAACTCGATGCTGCCGTGGTAGCTCTGAAAGACTTGACCGTGGACGCGGCCGGGTTCGTCTGCGATGTCGGTGACTATGCCCAGGTAGAGGCACTAGCCGACTTTGCAGAAGAACGTTTTGGCGGCGCCGATGTCATCATGAACAATGCAGGGGTACTAATTCCCCCGTCCACGGTGATTGACGCCGACAGGGACCAATTGCTTCAAATCATGAACGTGAACTACATGGGCGTATGGAACGGCGCCTCGATTTTCGGCAAGCGTTTCATCACGAGGGGAACACCTTCAGCGATCTACAATATTGGCTCGGAAAATGCCTTCTTCAACATTGTGCCTGGCATGTTCGCCTATGAAAGTGCCAAGCACGGCCTCCATTCCATGACCGATGCCCTGCGCGAAGAAGTCCCTGACTTCATTGACGTTTCCTTCATCTGCCCTGGTTTCGTGCAATCAGAGATGACTGCGGCAGCTGGAGATATACCTATGGACGTCGAAGATTACATCACGATCGCCTGGCCGCAAATTCTTGCCGGCGAATACTATGTCGTCTCACATCCTTATAATGTGGTTTGGATTAAGCAGCGCTACGACGAAATGATGAAGGCCTATGAAACTTACGCACCGCGATATGACGGAGACTGGCAATACGATCCCCGCGCCATGAGGGCCAAGGCCGCTAAACCTGCAGATGACTGATCCCAGGATCCAGGCCCAGCAACCTTGGGCCAGGCGATCCACTCCGAACTACTAGACGCACTAGGCGCGCGGGGCCTGCCTAGACCCCGCTGATTCTCAGGCTACGGCAAGCGCCTGCTCCAAATCCGCCAGAACATCTTCTTCATGTTCGATCCCAACGCATAGCCGCATCATGCCTGCGGTAACCCCTGCCTGAGCCTGCTCGGCTTCAGTCATCTGACGGTGCGTCGTGGAAGCCGGATGGCAGGCCAGTGATTTCGCATCACCTATATTTACCAGGCGCTTAAACAGCTGTAGTTGATCATAAAACTTTACTGCAGCGTCAAACCCACCCTTTATCTCAAAGGTTAGCAACGAGGCAGGGTTTCCATTGCAGTATTTTTGCGCAAGCGAGTGATAGGGATCGCTCGCCAGGCCTGCAAAATTGACTTTCGTCACCTTCGGATGGCCCTCCAGATAGTTCGCCACTGCATGAGCATTCTGGCAATGACGCTCCATTCGAAGCGCCAAAGTTTCAAGACCCTGCAACAACAAGAAGGCGTTAAACGGTGAAAGGGTCGAACCGGTGTTTCTGAGCGGTACCGTACGAGCTCGACCAATGTAAGCCGCCGCACCCATTGCTTCTGTGTAAACCACACCATGATAAGACGGCTCCGGTTTTGTCAGCATCGGAAACCGATCCGGATGTTCACCCCAAGGGAAATTCCCAGAATCAATAATGGCACCCCCAAGAGAGTTACCGTGACCACCCATATACTTAGTAAGGGAATGTACAACAATATCTGCGCCATAGCTGATCGGTTTGATCAGCATTGGCGTGGCCACAGTGTTATCCACAATTAAAGGAACACCATGCTCGTGGGCAACGGTCGCTAAAGCCTCAATATCAATGATATTCCCCGCCGGGTTACCAATAGATTCACAAAACACGGCCCGCGTATTGTGATCGATCAGGCTGCCGATGGCCTCGGCTGAATCATTCTCAGCAAAGCGCACTTCGACCCCCTGGTTTGGTAACATATGTGCAAACAGCGTGTAGGTTCCGCCGTAAAGCTGCGGCGTTGCAACAATATTGGTACCCATCGAAGTAATGTTCTGGATCGCGTAAGTAATAGCAGCGCTACCGGCACTAACCACCAACGCGCCAACACCCCCCTCCAAGTCAGCAACTCGTTGCTCCAGCACATCGTTAGTCGGGTTCATGATCCGCGTATAGATATTGCCCGGAACGGTCAGGTTAAACAGGTCCGCACCGTGCTGCGCACTGTCAAATTCGTAGGCCACTGTCTGATAAATCGGGGTAGCCACCGCGTGTGTGGTGGGATCGGTAACGTATCCGGAATGGATCAATTTGGTCTCGTCTCTCATAACAGTATCGCGTCTCTAGTATTTGGAATGCAGTATAAACTGACTTCGTTTTCTTTGGCCACTGGTGAAAGGCGCACTTGCAGAACGGCGCGTTGATGCACGGAACAGCGTTTCTTTCCAAACGCCAGAAACACTTATTTGGCTAAGTTAACCGGCATATAAGTCACCAGCGTGTGGCGTTTTTCGGCGCGAATGGTATCGTGAGCCATCCTCTTGCAGGCACCAAACACCATGTTGATCAATCTTTCGGACCGCCATCATGCCTTCGCGGGCAGCTTTAACTTTCGGGACATTGGTGGCTATCCGTCAACCATTGGTAAAACAGTTCGCTGGGGCCGGTATTATCGCGCCGGTCGACAGGACCGGATGACTGAAGCCGATCTCGTCGCGCTAAGGACACTCAACATTCGCACCCAAATCGACCTGCGTAAACCTGAAGAAATTCTCGACCAGGGAAAAGGGCCGCTTTTAGAAATGGGCGCTGCACACCACAACATTCCAGTGATACCGGACGGCGGCACCGACACGCTAAGTCGCCTTGTTGGCGACACTGGCATCTCCGGAAAAAGATATCTCGGCTATCTCGAATTTGGCCCTGACGCCTGGATTAAATTGTTTGAGCTCTTTGCAGATGCATCAACCGGCCCCCTGGTACTCCACTGTACTGCTGGTAAAGACCGAACCGGCGTATCAACGGCATTCCTGCTGTCCGTACTCGGCGTCGAACGGGAATGGATCGAGGCGGACTACCAACTCACCAATCGCGATGTTGAAAGACAAGTTGACTTCATCGAGCAGCATATTGGTTTACCGGAAGGCATGAGCCGCGAAGACATGATGAGTGCCGCGGGAGTCCCCTTAGATGCTATTGGTGATTTTCTGGACGGCGTAGAAGAACGTTGGGGCGGCCCTGTTGAGTATCTTCGGAGTATCGGGATCAATGACGAGGCCTTCGACAGCATCAGGGCAAACTATTTGGAATAACTCTTTAGGATGCACCTCGGCGCAAAGCTCGTCATGGCGCAGTCCGGCAACGGGGGAAAGTTCATCCTTATAAAGCCGTTTGGCGGCGCCTAAGCTCAGCCCGTTGATCACTTGGATCTTCACCGGTGCTATCGCTATGGGGTGCTGTCCAAGTGAGCCTCGTTGCGGCGACGAAAGTCGGTGTGCTGAATTCTCCTCATATAGTAAAGTCATTTTACCTCTCTGAAGAAGACTACTATGGCTGACCGCAATCCAGAAGCACTGCAAGCCTTCGCGGGCAAAGTATCAAACAGCGTCACAGGAGGACTGAACTGTGCGCTGACCATGATTGGCGATCAGCTGGGCCTGTATCGGTCGTTAGCAGAAAAAGGCCCTATGCGAAGTGGGGGGCTGGCCGAGGAGACTCACCTTTCAGAGCGTTGGGTCCGGGAATGGTTATACCAACAAGCCTGCATTGGCCAGATAGAATATGTCGAGGCAGAAGATAGCTTCTACCTGAGCGAGGAAGGCAAAGCCGTCCTTGCGCAAGAAGATCACCCCGCATACATGGGCGGTATGATTCAATCTGTCGTTGCCATGTTCGATACGGTGGAACACCTACCTGAGTGTTTTCGTTCCGGCCTGGGCCAAAGTTTTGATGCCAAGGGAGAAGGTTGCGCCTGCGGTATCGAAAGAATGAGCCGAAAGTTTCAGACAGACTATCTAGTTCCAGCACTGCTGCCCCGCCTTGACGGCATCAGTGAACGTCTCACTGCGGGCGCGAGTGTTGCCGACGTCGGCTGCGGCGGAGCAACATCCACCATTGCCATGGCTAAAGCCTTCCCGGCAAGCAAGTTCGTCGGCTACGACATTTCACTGCACGCCCTTGAAAGAGCCCAGGCTAACATTACCGCAGCTGGTGTCACTAACATCAAACTGCACAACCCCGGCTTTGATCCTCTTCCCGAGGACGGCTCCATAGATTTCATTACGACCTTTGATGTCGTACACGATTCTACGCATCCGGCTCAACTCATTGCCGCAATCAAGCATTCACTTAAACCCGACGGCGCTTGGCTCTGCGCTGATGTCAAGGGACTACCCACGTTCGCAGAAAACCGACGAGATAACCCGATGGCGACGTTGGCTTATTCGTTTTCCGTTCTGGTCTGCATGTCTGCGGGGCTTTCGACACCTGACGGGGCTGGCCTCGGTACGTTAGGGTTTCATGAAGAAAAAGCCCGCGAAATGACCGCGGCGGCAGGCCTGTCGAGTTTTAATGTCATCCCGTTTGACGGAGATGTCTTCAACGCTTTTTATGACATCAGACATTAAGTCAACCCGGCCCTCAGGGCTAGAGGAGAAACCTTGAAGCAGTCTTTGACAGCACTTTTGCAGAGCGCCTCAAAAAATGGTTTTATCCTTCGTAAAACACAAGGGACCTAAATGCCTGAGCAAAGCACGAGCACCAATCCAGTCCTAAACAGCCCCAACAAATTGAAGCTGGGCGTGTTTGGAGTCAATGTTTCCGGTGGCTGCTCGATGACATCAGTTCCCTCGACGATTAAAGCGGAATGGGATGAGTCCGTTAATATTGCCCAGGCCGCTGACCGTGCAGGCATAGAAGCCATGATCCCTGTTGCCAGGTGGCGCGGCATGGGTGGTGAAATGAACTTTAACCATCGCAATTTTGACCCTTTTACGTGGGCTGCAGGGTTAGCTGCTGTCACCGAACGCATCGGCATTTTTTCCACCTTTCACATACCTACAGTCCACCCTGTACGCGCGGCTAAAGAAGTCGCCACCATTGATCACATCTCTGGCGGCAGGTTTTGCCTGAACGTTGTCGCCGGTTGGAATGAGAAAGAAATTGCCATGTTTGGTACACCGCAACTCGAACATGACGAACGATACGATGTGGCTGAAGACTGGATAACACTCTGTAAGGAATTGTGGACAAGGGAAGGTGAGTTTGATTATAACGGGCCCTATTTTAAGTCGCCAGGAGCCTACTCAGAACCCAAACCAGTACAACGTCCCGGTCCTGTCCTCATGAGCGCGGGTAACAGCGCTCGTGGACAGCATTTCGCGGCCAAACATGCGGACCTGAACTTTGTTGTCGCACAGACGATAGAATCCGCTGGCGAGATCGCGGCTGAGGTCAAGCGTATTGCCCGTGAAGATTACCACCGTGACATACAGGTGTTCGGCCAGGCCTATATTGTTTGTCGTGAAACCGAAGCAGAAGCCCGCGCTTTTCATCATCATTACGTTAATGAAAAAGGAGACTGGGAAGGCGTTCGCAATCTGCTTGATGTGCTGATCCCAAATTCAGAAAGCGCGCTTGGGGATGGCTGGGAAGCAATGGCCGCCAACCTGATTGCCGGCTATGGCGCTCTGCCTTTAATCGGAACCGCGGACCAGGTCGTCGAAGGCATGCAGGCTTTTTCAGATGCAGGTATTGATGGCATTACACTCAGTTGGGTTGATTACGCCAGTGGACTTGCACACTTTGAAAAAGAGTTGCTGCCACGAATGATCGAGGCCGGCCTAAGAGAGCGGTGACATTCATCCCACCCTCTGCGCAATGCCTGCGAGTTTCTGCAGGATCTCAGGTGTATGTGGCGGCGGCAGATAGAACAGCATCAGGTCTAGACCACCTTCTTTAAATTTGAAGCAGTTTTCTTCCAGTTCGTCCAGACTCTGAGGCGTAGCGGCCTGATGAACCGATGTCATGATTTCCCCTGGGTCGCGATCAATCTCTCGACAGATTCCATCAAGCACAGCCCTCTTAGCGACCCACCCCTCAAAATCAAACGCGGCATAGTTCCAGTGTTGCGCCCACCGGGCAACGTTCGGCAGAGTTCGCTTCTCCCCATTCCCGCCGATACAAATTGGCGGATGTGGCTTCTGCACCGGCGGCGGGTTGTTGCGCGCCTCAGTAAGGTTAAAGTATTTACCGGAAAAATTAGTCACTTCATTGGTCAGCATCGAATGAAGAACCTCGCAGCCTTCATCAAACCGATCAAATCGCTCGGTGAGAGTTCCGAGCTTGATGCCATAGGCATCACACTCCTCTTCGTTCCACCCAGCCCCGATACCAAGCTCAAGGCGACCGTCACTAATAATGTCAACGCTGGAAATCATATTTGCCAGTAACGCCGGATGACGATACACCATACCCGTCACCATGCACCCAAGGCGAATTCGCGACGTCGCCTGAGCAAGTGCCGTTAGCGTCGTCCATGCCTCCAGGCAGGGACCGCTCGTGTCAGGAACATTGATAGGATAAAAATGATCAAAGTTCCACGCAGAATGGAACACGTCCATTTTGTCAGCCTCTTGCCACACGGCAAGCATGTCTTTCCAGGTCGTCAGTTGCGTTGAGGTTTTGATCGCGTATTGCATCGGGTCAGGACCATTCGTAGCGGTGTTACTAACGCTAGGAGATCACTTAAACGCTGTCAACCTGCGTTGCAATTCCATGCACCATCAATCACTATCTACAAAAATCCGGTTGGCATAAATATGCAGCCCCCCATCTCAAAACTGCATAGCGAAGCGGTGAAAAGTTATGACGATGAAGCCCATTACAGACTATCAACACGCAGCCAAAACGCTGCGCCAGAACGACCTGCGCCAGGGCCTCTACGACGAGGGCGCAGTGCTTATGGATGGCGTTCTTGTAAACCTGCACGGGGAAAAGCACCGGGCGCGTCGCGGGCTCGAAAACAAGGTCTTCAGACGTGGGTTTTTTCAGCACTATGAAAAAGAGGTTTTCCCCGACACTTTGCGATCAACCATTGACGAATTCGTTTCAGACGGGGGTGGTGATCTCGTAGAATTCGGCTTCCGATCATTGATGAACCTGACTTGCGACTTCGCGGGTATCGACCGCCCTGGCGGCACCCAGGAGGAGACTGACCGCCTTTTGTTACTGATGCGCACGTTCGCCCTTGGCACGACTCTCGCGCATTCAAAGGATGACCGGGAGCAAGTCCGCCAAAAGGTAAGAGATGCATTGTCAGCTTTTGATCATGAATTTTTGCAGCCCTCAATGGCTCGCAGGCTGTTATTAATTGCCAAGTGTGAAACAAAAGAACTTGATGAGGATGAACTACCCCGAGACGTGCTGAGTGTTCTATTACGCAACGAAGACCAGATCGAACTTGATGACCAGGAACTGGTTCGTGAGATGGCATTTTTTGTCGTCGCCGGTGCGCAGACCAGTATTCATTCGCTTGTGCATGTGATGCATGAGATATTTTCATGGTCTGCTGACCGCCCTGATGAAAGGCAAAAAATACTATCAGACCTAATGCTGCTGCAGCGTTGCGTCCACGAGAGTGCAAGGCTGCACCCATCGAGTCCTGTCGCCAGAAGACGAGCTGAGTGCCCTTTGACTCTCGCTACTGACGAGACTGTAGACGCCGGCGAACTGGTCACCATTGATCTACTAGGCGCGAACAGGGATGAGAAGGTGTTCGGAGCCGACGCAGCGCTGTTCAATCCATATCGACAGGCCGACAAGGGCAGCTCACCCTATGGGCTTTCATTTGGCCTTGGCATGCATGCTTGTATCGGCCGGACGCTTGCAGCGGGTGTCACACCCAAACCCGACTCCAACCCTTTGGATCACCAGTACGGCACCATTACGTTGATCGCGAGCGCACTGCTGGAACACGGCGCACGTCCAGACCCTGATAAACCACCTAAAATGGATGAAAAAACAGAACGGCCAAATTGGGGTTATTATCCGGTGCTTCTGGACACATCCGCATCATGAATAGTCATTAACCAAGTAGAAGATAATATGAAAAATGCAATTGTCACCGGCGCTGGCGGAGATATCGGCGCCTGCATAACAGAACTCGCCGTGAACCTTGGCTATCGCGTAGCCGCTATCGACGTGCAGCCAGACAGCGTCAACGAACTCGCTGACCGTCTCGATAATGTTATCCCAGTCATCGCTGACATTACGGACCCGAAATCGGTCAGGAATGCATTCGATGCCCTTGGCGCTGTTCCGGACCTACTGGTTAACAACGCAGGGCTTGTGCGCTTTGGACCGCTTGAGGACCTTTCTGTGCAGGACTTTCAGGACGTCGTCAACGTAAACCTGGTCGGCAGCTTCATCGTCGCCAAGGAGGCAGCCGCCAGGATGAAAACCGTTGGCACCGGCGCAATTATTAACATCACTTCCATGGGTGGAATCCATCCCGCGCCTGGCTCTGGCGCTTACGGCGCCACTAAATCGGGCCTCGCGCAGATGACCCAATTGATGTCTGTCGAGTGGGGACCATTCGGAATTCGCGTAAACGCGGTTGCGCCAGGGTTTATCGACGCCGGCATGTCCGCGCCTTTTTTTAAAGACGAAGCAGTTCGGAAACAACGTGGTAGTGGTGTACCGTTGCGAAGACTCGGAACAGCGACGGACGTCGCAAAGGCAGTGATGTTCCTTGCTTCTGACGACGCGGCCTATATTTCAGGGCAGGAAATCGCCATTGACGGCGGCGTTATTAATAGCGTGTTGGCACAGCTACCACGCGAGCAGCCGGCAGCACAATAATCGAGAGAAACAACTTAGGATGGTAGCAAAAAGATGCGCACGCAGCTTAACAATAGTATCAAATTGGCAAAATCGATTGATGTCCACGCCCATGCAGTGTTGGATCAATCCATGGGTGCAGCCGGGGAGCATGGCCCGGAACTCGTTGAAACTGCAGGCCAGCCTTCGCTGTTTCGCGTAGGTGGCTATGAACTGCACGGCGTTAAGTACAGGGATAGTGCGTTCATGGATGTCAACAAACGCATCGCACGCATGGCAACCTCCGGAATAGATTTCCAGATCCTGTCACCTAATCCTTTGACCTATTTTCATTACATTGACGCCCCCAGCGCGATTAGCTTCTGTCAGCGACACAATGACGTATTGATTGACCTGGTAAAACAACATCCTGATAAGCTGGCGGGCTTCGCCGCGTTACCCATGCAGGATATCTCGGCAGCCTGTGATGAGCTCAGGCGAGCTGTCAGCGAACTAGGCTTGCTTGGCGCATACATTGGCACAGACATCGGACAACCCCTTGATGGAGCAGCGCTGGACCCCCTCTATGAAACTTGCGTCGAGTTGGATGTACCGCTGTTTATCCACCCTGCCCCAGCGGGAATTGATGGTCCACCAGGTGACCCACACCTGAGCCGTTTTGACCTGGCTTTAACCACTGGCTTCGCTGCATCAGAAACCATCGCCGTCTCGTCAATTATCTTTGGCGAGGTCTTAGAGCGCCACCCTGGTCTTGATATCTGCGTCAGCCATGGCGGTGGGGCTGTGCCCTATTTGGTTGGTCGCCTGGCTCAAGCTAGCAGGGTACGCGCCTGGTCTCCAGAGTCTTTACGCAAGGACGGCGCGTTTGAGGAGATGCTTGCCAAATTGTGGTTCGATTCCAATGTTCATGACCCTAGATCCTTTAACCTTTTGGCAGACATTGTTGGAACCGACCGACTGGTATTGGGGACCAATTTCGCAGGCTGGGACCAGGCTGAAATTCATCATTCTCCGGACTTCCTTATGCTGATGGCTGACAATGCCCGGCGATTATTACGAATAACCTAGCGTTGAATAACCTGGCGTTGAATAAACCAGTTTCCTACCCAAGCCCTGTGTAACAGGAGGGCCACTACCTAACGAATGATTTCCTTCTTTACCAGGGCCGGTCAGTTGCCAAAGATTGGATAACTACCAGCCTAGGATTAGCGGTTTGATTCACCCGAATGTAAGAGAGCATTTCGGCTGCGAACGTACTATGGTAGTCCATCTTTTGCAGATTTATCCGCTTGCCAAAGGATCAAGGCATCTTTTTGATTCCTGAAGCAGCACCTTTAGTGCAGGCTCGAACGGGTTTAGCCAGGCACAAAGGCAAGTCAGACGCACATAAGAATCACTAAATATTTCGCCAGCTATCTCAGGAGGCAGGCTATGACAGAATCAATACTCATCGGGTACCGCATCTTTAAAGATGGCGGTGAATTGCTCTCTTTTGATGTTGAGATAGATAACCAGAATCACAGCAAACAACCGCCCCTAATCGCGAGTGACAACGAGAACTGGGCCCGCTTAGGCAATCATCAATGTGAACATTGCCCTCTATCGCCAACCCAAGAATCTCATTGCCCCATTGCACTAAGGATCGCCTGGGTTACCGACCAAGTCCAGCATGCTATTTCAACTGAAGTTGTCGAATGTAAAGTCGAAACACCTGAACGGGTTTTTAGCAGTCGACTGCCGCTTCAAACAGCCATCTATTCATTGTTGGGACTGTTGATGGCCACAAGTGGCTGCCCACATATGGATTTCCTTAAACCCATGGCTAGATATCATTTACCTTTTTCGACGGCTGAAGAAACTATCGTGCGGACATCATCGCTTTATTTACTGACCCAATATTTCAAAGAGGGTTCTGGCGGGGAACCAGACTACAAGCTAGCCGGTCTGGAAAATTTGTATGAACAGGTTAGCAAAGTTAACCTGGGTATTATCGAGCGTATTCGTTCACGATCGGCAAGCGGTGATACTAATGCGAATTCAATCGTCATACTCAATAGCTTTGCGCAAATTTTGAGTTTAGGCGGAAAAGTCGGTCTCAACTCTGTTGCCAAAACATTTATCTAGCCGCGATAAAAAATGCTCTAAAAATTAGTGATACTAATCGCGCGGGAAGAAACGTACCAAGCAGCAGCTCTTGCCAAAATGATCTTTCAGGTCATGCAGCACGGTATCAAAAAAAATCAAAGCCTGCTTTCGCTCCATGATCAAAGGGATAACATTCGTTCCCTGGCGGATCACACCGACGAATTGTCAGGTTTTATTTTCCACTGATTTCTTCCAATCCCATGTTTTTCCAAGCCCATGTTTTTCCAAGCCCATGTTTTTCCAAGCCCATGTTTTTCCAAGCCCATGTTTTTCCAAGCCCATGTTCGTCAAGAAGCCGAATATGCTTTTACATCCTCCAGCATCAAGTTAGACACTGCTTCAATATCTTTCATATAGGTAATGACTTCCGCTACGTGACTGGCTCTTGAAGCCGTTTCTATTTTTCTGAGGCGCCAGGCAAAATCATCACCCCCGAAGCTCGCTACACTACTAGACATTGCATGAGCTTCTCTTGCTAATACAACGAGGTCTCTTCTCACCCATGCCGCAAACAAGCTCGCCATTCTTTCCTTCGTTTCGCTGAGAAACATCTCTTTACAGTGCTCAAAGTTCTCTTGACCAATTTGTTCTATGAGAACGACTATCGTGCGCGAGTCGAACTGAGATTTGTTCGACGACTCCATGACCGGCAATACGTTTTCACCCGCATGCTCTAGCCACAGTGCCAACTCTCTGACCAGTTCGTTTCGATCTAACGGTTTCTTTAGGTAGCCTTTAAAACCTTGTGATGGATATTTGTTTGTCAACTCTGCGTCAGCGTAGGCCGTTAAGGCGACGATAGGTGGCGGGTCTTTCTTTTGATTTATCATCTGAGCTGCCTCTATGCCACTAATCCCCGGCATTGCAATGTCCATGAGGACAAGATCGAAGTTCAGATGTTCCGATATCTCCACAGATTCTTCACCAGTCGATGCAGTTCGTACCATAAGGCCCAGCTTTTCAAGAATCATCTTACCAAGCAGTAAATTTGTCTGATTATCGTCTACCAGCATGACCCTCCCTCTAAAGGCCTTAGGAAGATCACCTGTTTCTTTACTAACGACATCCAACTCCGGCGCCTCGCCAAGCAGCAAAGGCACCTTCAGTTCGAAGCGACTGCCATAACCAAGCGACGATTCGACTGAAATATTACCGCCCAGCAACTCAGAGAGATGTTTGCAAATATTTAGCCCTAGACCCGTGCTCGCTTCTGCCGAGCTACTTCGCTTCGACCAGAATGGGTCAAATATATTCTCAAAATCCTGCTCACGGATCCCACAACCCGTGTCCTCGATACTAAAGCAAAGATTTACGCTGTCATCAGAAAAGTTAGAGTCGACCGCTTCGACCTTTAACTTAACGCTACCTTTTTCCGTGAATTTGATACTGTTCGCAAGAAGGTTGATAAGTATCTGTCTCAACTTATCGAAGTCTCCGTTTAGATGCAGTGGAAGGTTGGCGTCTATCGTGGTTTGAATCTCGATAGATTTCAGCTGAGCTCGACTAACCACAATGTCAGTAGCAGAGCCAACCAATTCATCCAGGCGAAAGTCCGTGCACTCCAAAGGCATCTGCCCCGCCTCAACCTTAGAGTGATCAAGCGCATAGTTGATCACGGTCATCAAATTATCCGCAGAATTTTTTGCCAGCGCTGTCAGTTTATCATTATCGCCCTGATCACTATCTTCAAGCAAAGACAGTGCGCTGATCACGCCATTTAGTGGCGTCCTCATCTCGTGACTCATTACTGCAAAAAAGTCTGACCGAACGCGGTTTTTCTCTATCCAATCGCTTTGAGCACTTACCAGACCTCGATTCAGCTCCTGGAGATCGTCGACCATGCTTTTTTGTGTGGATATGTGAAACTGTTGATCCATCTGGGAATCAAACTTGGGAAAGTCTCCCATATCCAGGTCGGACTCAACATTGTTTTCGCTAACCCATGCTAACCAGGGCATACCGACAAAACGATAACCTTCAGCTTCGCTCAAAGGCAGTAACTGCCCTCGAACACCGTGCCCTCCACTTTTTGACAGCAATAGGACCAGCGAACTTCCGACGTTCCGAAGGCTTTTGAAACTGTTTACGTCACTGGGCATGTGAAACTTAAAGACATCAAGGAGGCTTTGCCCGTCTTCAAGGCCGCCGAGGTAACGGCGTAAACGGGGAGTGTCGTTGTATACACAC